>Ga0123357_10010531_pt1:5000-11771 | contig 11771 bp, 6 predicted proteins | sample TergutEmb28metaG_FD_89873 | JGI IMG/M metagenome (GOLD analysis project Ga0123357, IMG submission 89873) | Embiratermes neotenicus P4 segment gut microbial communities from Petit-Saut dam, French Guiana - Emb289 P4 | ecosystem: Host-associated > Arthropoda: Insects > Digestive system...
TGCAATAAAGAAAATACTATTCGTAAGAAACTGGTCGTGCAAAAGTGAAAGGCAACTGGACCTACAGTGTACACAATAATCCCGTCCAAAATCAAACTATACATTTGTTTAGCGTGGTATTTTCCTATTATAAGAAGCGCTTTCATGTTCTAGTCAGGCAAATAGCATTGTTTTGCACTGCTGTGTTCAAGATGTGGTCTACCGAATTTGCTGAAAATGTGTGATATGACTTTGGAGCAGTCAAGTACATAGGGGTCGAAACTGTGAATTAGAGTACTTTGAAAAATGTTCAAGGTGACAATACAGTGAGCGTCTCCTGCTCGGGTGTCTGAATGTCATATCATGTTTTGGACTAATGAAATGACGTGTAAAATGATCTTAAATCCGTTCGTCCAAAAAATTATATACCGTTGAACACAAAAAAAAAAAATTCCAGAGTTTCCTTTTTTTCACTCCATAGCAGATAGAATGATTTTCTGACATGCCGAACGTGAATAAGAATCCAGTCTGGAAGATTTTTATGGAAGATATCGACATGACAAAGGTGGTACCCGAAGTTCCAGTACAGGACTACGAAATGAAGGGTCGACATCTGCACTGAACATTTTAAAGGAAATGGAAAAATCCGGATTTTGTGAACCATTTTATCACTGACGACGGATCATGTGTATACCAGTGAGATCCCCAAACTAAAAAGAAACTAAACTTTGCTGGATAAAGGAATTCTATGTTCGACTAAAGAAGGCAAGAATATTGCGCTCCAAAGTGAAGAAGAAGTTTATTGTGTTTTTCCGTATTAAGGATGTCGCGCTCAACGAATGTCTTCCAGCGGAGTAAATTGTGAACCAGCACTTCTACAAATATCCTATTTTCTGGAAAGTTGAGAGGGATAAATGTGTTGTAAAAACCTGCAGCTCTGGCCCTGAACGTGGTTTCTCCATTACATCTACGCTCTTTTTCATCCTGCGATATAAATGAAGTAATTTTTTACCTGAAATCAAATCACAGTGATGAAACACACACCCCAATTGCCAAGTGTCGCTTATTATCACCTGACCTGTTTCGCAAATTAAATGTTCCTTGAAAGGAAATCAATTCGACATCGTGAAGGACGTTTGAACTAACGTTCGACAGTGCACCGAAACAGAATTGACGAAAAGGACTTCCAAGAATGTTAGGAAGGGTGGAAGAAGACAACGTAGGGTACTAGAGCCAACGGGGACTATTTTCACAGGGACAGGTTTTAAATTGTATAGTTCTTCATTAGTGTCAATTTTACTACCATAGGCTCAATTCTTTTTTCTCAACCATGTTACGTCAATTGTATACTGAGACTACGGGATCTTTTCTTTTTCTGCATGCTGTTTTCTTCCAGATCCCTCTGGCTTGGACGTCCAGTCGAAGCGCTTGTCGCTGTTACATTTTACCACTATCAGTTCTACCAGATAGCTCTTTTATTTTCTCAACACAAATGTGTGTAACACAAAACTTGCAGTTTGTAGTGTTCCTTTATACTCCCTATATAAATATCTAATTAACTGACCAACTAATCTCCGAAGTAACGAGCTGCTTAGAATAGAGTACTTTCTTGAGAAATAAGTGGTCACAAACCTGGAGGAGAAATTTCCTGCCCTTATACGAAACCCGAAATTTTATTAACATGCTCAGAAGAGCGTTCAGCCGAACCATATCCTCAACCTGATGAATCCATTCCACACTGTTACACATTATCTATTTAAGACCCACTTATTTTTATTTTCCACATATATCTAGTTTCCCAAGCGTCTCTGCTCTTCAAGCTTTTCAACTAAATTTTGTCAACCATGTTCACCATGCCTGCCTAGGCGCATGTCTTTCATTTTAATAAATGATGTTGCCAAGAAGGTAAAATTACTTTGTTTCAAAACACAATTTATATTTCAAATGCTGATCCAGTACGTTCTCAGTTATCGCTGAAGTCTTCAATATGCAGGGCATTCCTTCTGTTTAACTTCTCAAAAGACGGCATGCAGGATGAAAATGAATAACGTTATTCATGCTCCAGTGTCCTGTATTACAGATCCAGTTTTCGTCATCAGAATACAAAATGATTATGAAGCCAACATCTTACGTTGCGCCTTGCACTTCTGTGTCGGTGTTATTGACGATAGAGTTTCTAGGGACAGCAATGTTGGCAAAACGGCGAAAGAATTGGAAACCGAAGCAGACAAGAAAGACGGTAGCAAGTTACGTAAAAATTCATGCCTAGAACAAATATAGCTGAACAATTTGAATTCCGTTAAGACTGATTTTTATTCTGGTATGACCAAGTTTATTTTTTAAGAGGGAAACCCGTCATTGTCCTTAATGTGAACGGAGTGTGATACGCCAGAAGACACGACACGTATTCTTTATTCTGTCTTGGTGAAAGCCAACATATTACGGCGCGTTGGAAGTGAGATTGGAGTTCTTTAATTTTTAATGTAAATACACTTCTTAATACGGTACATAAGTTTTTGAATTAAACCTGTTTCACATTAACATTTATTGTAATACAGAATGTTTGAATTTGTTTTAGCTTGTGACTTACATTAGTAAACACACTGAGGAAGGGTTCTCTCGAGAGGCCGCAGTGTCCGGTGGACCCTCTCAATTATGAATTAAATGAAATGGGCTTATGTGATAAAAATTAAATAAACACACAAAATGAAATTACATGGGAAAGAAATAAGCGTGGGAAATGGACTTCTACGCGGAAGGGGTTTTGGTTCAGTGTTCGGAGTGACAGTGGACAGATGTACATGCGGAAACGTCTAGACTGTGACTTGCATAATGACACAGCGCGTAATTACCAGGGTTCCCTAAGTGCGACGTAAGTAATATGTTATTAATTATAAGTACAGTGAATTTCGTTGAGCGTCTGGGTCACACAAGGCGTCCTTAGAGCTTCCAGGAATATTAGAGCTGTGACATATAATCTTACGACTTTTAGAATTGTCTAATTACAGGCATAATATACATGTACTAGATAGAAGTGTGTGTTCAAGTTGACGTTCCGGCTGCTTTAACAAAGGGGATGGACCCTCTTTCTCCATACTTACAGAATAAAAGAATGGGTAAACCTCACAGGTGGTGTGGACGTTGAAAAAAAAATCTCTTCCTCTTTCCGGGAATCGAACAGCAATTTCGCAGTCTTCAAGCCCGTCGTCAAGTCACTGTATCAATGGAATTATTCCGACTCCGAAGAACATGTAAATAAACAAGAAGGTTTGGAGAAGAGAACTTCATGACATGGAAACCAGCCAGTTGGCTGTGCAGCAGAAATAAAACACTTTAAAATTTCCGTTTTAATAAAATGTATTGAACAATCTTCTGAAGAAAGTGTAGAATTTCATGCATAAAGCACACATGGGAGAGGTGAGAAATATAAAGAGCCGAAAGAATTTTAGTAGGAAAGCTTGAAGGAAAGGAACAAACTTAGGTGACTGGAAGTTAATGGGAAGATAATATTAAAATGTGTAATTAAATGAGGTGTGAGGGTTTGGAATGGCTTCATCTGGCTCAGTAGACTGTAAGGCCTAGTAGCAGCCTACTGTGCCCAACGCAATGAATAGTCTATTCCCGTAGAAGAATTGCTACTGTTTTGAAATAGGCCTGTATGTTGTTGGGAATGAAATAATAAATTGAGTTCCGAAGAAGTTATGGCGATACAAATTAAATTTAGCCATCACAGAACAATGTGAAATGGAGGAATTTTATGATCGCTCCGTTACGTTTCCGGGTACCTTGAGAGGAAATTTTCAGGTCAGCAAAATGCATATAGAGTGCACGTAGAAATTTTATGCCACGTTATTAGTGAAGATGATGAAGGCCCTTGCTAGTGTCTTATATGCATGAACAGTTGCGTTTACCTGGATAGTAGTGTTGGTGCAGGGCACTGTGGGAGAAATATATATTTTTTTGTCATTGTGTCAGGACTTTCACATGCGACATTTCTACTTGTCCTTCCATAATCATCTGACGTCGGCTTTTCACAAAAGGCGACAGAAAACATATGAAAAAGTAGAGAATCTCAGAATGCAATGATCTCTTTGAAAGGAAGTCTCCTACTGCAAGGAAATAGCCAGAAAATACTAGGTTTAGTCAGAAGAAGAGAATTTGCGAAGTGATAAAGACGAGGCAAGGCAATTCAGACGCAGCGGTCTGTACAACTTGTCGTGAACAACGGACAAAAGATTACAGTTTCTTAGTAAATTTTTTTTTCTGTTTGTATTTGTGATATTCTCTCTGTAAGAAGTGTCATAATCTTCAAAGATATTACAACAAACTGAAGAAACACTGGGTCTTTGAAGTTCGTATTGTAATTACGTTTTCGTAAAACTGCATTCATAATGGTATCCGACGTCACCTACAAAGGAACAATGAATCTGTGAGCTAGTATATCTGACTTTGTATTTGAAAGTGGATGGTTAGCAAATGTTACTATTAAACGTGAGTAGTTCTCGTACCGCCAGATGACTATCAAGGCGATATCTCACGTACTGAAGTTCAAACACTTTGTCTAATTATATTTTCTGTCTTAGTTTGGAATATCGTGCTTGTAAAATTATTTCCCTTCATATTGTAACTTACAGTTTTACGGAAGAGGCCACTAAAACATTTTTTTTTCCTGCCACATCTCGATCTATCTGCATTGTAGGTAAATGTCCTCCCGCGACTGACGCAAAAACTCTAAAAGACGCTCTAAAAAATCATATTTTGTTTTTATATAATTTTTTCACCGGTCAGGCCATTGTCGTGGAAAAGTGGAAAACACAATTGTTTTGTGTTACCAATTTTTGGATCGATCCTTCTCAGTTTTGCTGAAAGATACTGATATACCGTGTTTCATAGGTCACTATAGTTGTGCTTATCAATATAAACGAATGACAGCAAGTACAAGCCAGCTGTTACTTTGCAGTTCGGCATACAAAGTAGCTCACAACTCAGCCATCTGTTGCATGGTCCTGTTTTCAGACTTAAACTTTATGATAAATGCGAGACATACCGGATGTCCTCAACACACTTGTCTTGCTCCATCTAACTGCACAATTGGTTTCACTGCCTCTACGTGTTTCGGCTGAAAACCGCAACCATTTTCAGTGAGGTACATATGTTAAAGACATGTTATGCAGGTTGTCATATTGTATGGAGTGCACTTCGCTTATCGAAACTGAAGTATCAACTGTACGAAAACTTGAGGTAAATCCTCCATCACCAGATATTTGAATACAACTGAAGAATATAAGACCAACTTGATGTCACTTGCTATTTTATTTTACTTCTTATGTACTCAACATGTTTCGGACATTAATATATCCATCATCAAAAGCTTGCGACTATGCTGTTGAATTACCACATTGGTCAACAGCATAGTCGCAAGCTTCTGATGATGGATATATTAATGTCCGAAACATGTTGAGTACATAAGAAGTAAAATAAAATAGCAAGTGACATAAAGTTGGTCTTTTATTCTTCAGCTACCACAATGATGCACGGTCCAATAAACATAAGAATTGAATACAATATTTTATATAATTTTAATATTTAATTGTTATATTTTTAATAATTTTAGTAACATCGTATATTTATGAAAGGCACTAATATGTACAAAACATATTACCTTTTGTAATTGAAGACCTGTGTAGCACGCTGCACGTGTCATTGTAACATTTGTAGCTCTCTGAAGATGACTGGTTTTCAGTCGAAATATGAGGCAGTAATAAAACTAATTCTGCCATTAATCGGAGAAAGACAATAGCACGGAGAATGTGCAATGTCCAACACGATGTCGCCTCAACCCGTAGTTGTTTGCCAGCATCAAATTGCAGCTGCTTAGCCGTGAACCCACTACAGGTTTTATGTTTTACTTGCACTTTTTCAAGCCACCTTGCCTCCACGTTTCTTAAGTAGGCCCACGCTTAATCTCGTCTGCGGAAGACAGGCTATTTCAGCTCCCCTATATAACCCTTTCTTTATGGAGTTTCTGTCGTATTATTCATATTGCACCGACAGGTCTCTGCATATTTGTGTATAATGACGCCTCTATTTGTAAAATCCACATCATGATTAGTACCTAGATGAAATGTGCGCAATGCCGTGTTTTCTACAACGAAGACAATTTTTAGCCCGCATTGGCTCCCTGACTGATATCCACGTAATGTTAATTTAAAAGTTCAGTCATCCAAAGCGTAAGTGCAAAGCTTCGTATCGTCCCTCCGATGGTCAGGACACCGAAATGATTGATTTCTGCTGGCCGCTGCTTAAGGCGGTTCTACTCGGTAACGAACCTGCCCATGTTACAGCAGTGTTGTATCTGTGAATGGATGTCCAATCGTTTGGTGTGTTCTTGAAAATGATCTGCTGTCGTATATTCGCCGGGGTGTCTTTGAGATTGGAAAGATAAATGTACCAGTGTAGAGAAAAGTGCAGTGAGGGACGAGAATACCACTCTCCAGTGAACATCTTACCGAACCCTGAGGTGAGAAATGATTCTGTTATGCGTCCGCGTTAGACGTAGTGTCTTATAAATGGCTGCCTATTGTGGGGCAAACAATGTCCTTTTTGTGCTTGTGGAGTTGTTTTGACTGCAGTATCCTGTTCTTTGTGCACAAGTACTACCTACATATCTTCCTACCCAGCTAACTACCTACCTACCTACCTACCTAACTAACTAACTAACTAACTAACTAACTAACTAACTAACTAACTAACTAACTAACTAACTAACTAACTAACTAACTAACTAACTAA
>Ga0123357_10010532_pt1 | contig 11771 bp, 13 predicted proteins | sample TergutEmb28metaG_FD_89873 | JGI IMG/M metagenome (GOLD analysis project Ga0123357, IMG submission 89873) | Embiratermes neotenicus P4 segment gut microbial communities from Petit-Saut dam, French Guiana - Emb289 P4 | ecosystem: Host-associated > Arthropoda: Insects > Digestive system > Gut ...
CCGGGTCTGCGGGGGCTCCGGGTGGGTAACTGCCCGGTTCTACCCGGCCCCGCTTCGCGGCATTATTATAAAGGTATCATTTGCATTCATCAAAAATGATGTTTAAGACATCAAATTTGATATACGACATTAATGTTCACCCAATAATAAATAATACTACAGCCGGTTGCAGTCATTTTGTCACCTGATATTCAACCACATAACGTTCAGCGCTTTTGGATAAATATTGATTTACTGCACAATATGCTTATCGCAATGGGCCGCTGCTGACCAATATCAACCGGGGGTGTGGGCTCAGTACCCTGTGGGCAGCATCCGGCGTGCAATCACAATTGTCACGCCAGAGCGTGCGTCAGAAAATGCCACGGCCGGCTAGCTGCCCACAGGGTACTGAGCCCACACCCCCGGTTGCTTTTCGCTGTGCCCGTTGCGGTACGCTATGCGGTAAATCAGTATTTAACCGGAAATGATTCAAACCCCGCGTCCTTGAGTTTCAGGATCACCGCGTTCATATCATTTGTATAGGGAACGCATACTGCCCAGAAATCGCCGCCGTTTACCTGCCTCGGGACTATGATGGATTCAAAGCCCGCCTTTTTTAGGCGATCGGCCAGGGCGGAGGCGTTTGCTTCTTTGCTGAAAAGGCCGGTCTGTAAAACAGTGGGCGGCGAAACAGAAGGTTGTAAAACCGGCGGCGGGGGTGAATTTGTTTTTGGGGTGAGATCAGGCTGAGGGGAGGGCGGTTTCTGCGGCTGCGCGGGAGCGGGGGCCGCCAGGGTATTCCGGCCGGGGGCGAGAAGCCAAAGGGGGGTTACCGGAGAATTGACGGTTCCGTTTGCCGCTTTCGCTTCAGGGCTTTGGGGAAATTCCGCGGCGAGTTTCGTTTTCCAGGAATCAAGGCCGGTGAATTTCCAAAGGGTATAATAAATAGCACCGCGGTAATCGGAAAAGTCTGATTTATCGGCGAGACCGGCGAGACTTTGGGAACTGCCGGTACTGAACAGGTCAAGCAGGGCGGTGAGGTACTGGCCCTGAACCAGGAGAGCCGGATCCTGGCCGTTCGCGAGCAGTGATAGTAAAACGGCGCCGGCCTTTTCATATTCACCGATGGAAATGAGAAGCCGCCCCTGTTCCAAAAGGACGCGGCCATCGCCGGGAGAAACCGTCAATGCCCCGTCCAAAGCTTTAAGGGCAGCTTCCGGATTTCCCGAAAGCTGGTACAGGCGGGATAATTTTAAAAAGGCGTTATAACGTTCACCGCCCTGAGCTGCCGGGCTTCCGGCGAGTCTTTCCAGCCTGGAAATTTCATCATTAAACGATGCGGCGCCTGAATAGTTTGCGGCTCCATTCTGGGGGAAAAGCGGAAAAAGGCAAGAAAACAGGAAAAGGACAAGCGGGAAAAATCTGCTAGTCGATCCCATAATAGCTGTTTTCTTTTGCGCCGTAAGCGGTTCCGGAGGAACCGTCGTTCCCTTCAGAATCAGTGTCCTGTTGGTTGTTTTTATTTTTCTTTCCCTTCCGAGGCTTTTTCTCTTTGGGAACAGGGGGGGCGTTCTTCCGGTTTCTTCTCATGGAGAAGGACAGGGGAACCGCGAAGAGCATTCCCAGCACAAAAGAGGAGAAGGCGCTGACAAAAATGGGAATTCCCTTAAGTGTTCTGAAACCGAGGGAAATATCGCATTTGTTATCAATGTTCAGGATGATAAATGCGAGAAACAGGATAAATATTATGATAAAGATAATCAAACGCCTCATACGCGCTCCTTGACCAATTCCAAATCCCCGGCGCGGAAGGTATTCCCCCGGAGGGATGAGAGGGTTAGCTTTCCGAATGAACCAACCAGCACGGCCTTGCCGGGAACCGCCGCCATTTCATCCCGTTCAGTACGGCATATTAATTCATCGGCATTTTTACGTGAAATCCCCTCTATTAAAACCGTTGCTTCCTCTCCGATACGGCGTTTTAAAAGCAGGGCGGTATGCCGCTTCTGCAGGGCGATTACCCTGGAAAGGCGTTCCCGCTTCACTTCTTCGCTGATCCTGCCCGGCAGAGTGTAGGCGGCGGTCCCTTCTCTGGGATTATAGTGGTACATGTACGCGTACAGGAACTTTACTTCCTCCATAAGGCTGAGGGTATCTTCAAGGTCTTCTTCGGTTTCACCGGGAAAACCGACAAGTATGTCCGTCGTAAGGCTGAGGCCGGGCAATGCGGAACGGAGTTGATCCACCAGTTCCAGGTACTGCTCCCGGCTGTATTTGCGGTTCATCTCCTGTAGGATGCGGTTTGAGCCGTGCTGAACACAGAGGTGGATGTGGCGGCAGAAACAGGGATTTTCGGCCAGGACCCTGATAGTCCCGGGGGAAAGATCTTTGGGGTGGCTGGACAAGAAGCGCACCCAGCGGATACCGCCTGAATTTTCAAGGTTTCGAGCGATGAGTTCCAGGAGACCGGCAAAATCCAGCCGGCCGCCCTCCCCTTCCCACAAATAGGAATTAACATTCTGCCCCAAAAGGGTGATCTCCCTTACCCCCCTCTCACCCACAAGGCGGATTTCCTCAAGAATAGAGGCCGGATCGCGGGATATTTCCCGGCCCCGTACATAGGGGACTATGCAATACGAACAGAAATTATTGCAGCCGTGCATGATGGGTACAAAACTGCGGAATGGGTTCTCCCCAGAAGGATCCAGATGAACCGGGGAAAAGCTAAACGCCGGCTTTTCATCGGTTTCCATGAATGAAGGTGAAGCTCCACCCTGCCCCTGCTCCGCCGCCTCCAGGATGAGCGGAAATCTCGAGCGGGCGGAGGTACCTATTACGTAATCTACAGCCGGGTACTCTTTTTTGATTTCCTCTCCCAGCCGCTCCGACATACAGCCGGCCATGACGAGGGTAAAGGGTGCTTTCCGCGGGGACACGCCGTGAGGAGCGTTGGCTAAAGCCAGCTTCTTTTTTAGGGCGGCGTAATGGGCCAGCCTTCCAAATACCCGCTGTTCCGCGGTGGCACGCACAGAACAGGTATTGAGAAGTACGAGATCCGCTTCCCCGGCGTTCTCTGCTTCCTCCCAGCCCCGCTCCCGCGCCGCGAGCGACAGAGCCGCGGATTCCGCCAGGTTCATCTGACAGCCGTACGTTTCAAAGAAATACTTCATCGCCGCTTTTAATACTACTGTCTGCTCCTGAGACCCAGGAGAAATTTTATGCCCTTCCATATTCCGGCCGCCAAAAGCCCCAGACCGCCGAGACCGAGGAAAAAAGCCGCGAACGGTTTCAGGACAGGGATCCCAAACCGCATTACCAGGCCCATTATGCCCGCGGCGAGAATGATCAGGCCGGGTTTTTTATCTTCCCTTTCCTTTGAGAAAAGCGCGCCTATACCAATAACCAGGGCGGTGAGGGAAAGTATAATTTGCAGCAGGGGAAATTTAGCGCCGAACGCAAGAAGCAGGAGGTAAATGCCGCCGCAAACATACACAATGGCAGAAGTTCCCTGCTTAACCAGGACATCCCGGGGAACAATCCGTGTTAAATTATTATCGTCCATATAAATCCTTCTCCGTAAAATACCCAATACCCATTATAGTCCACTCTGAAGCATTCGCATATAGAGCAGCATGGCGTCTTCTTCGTCCTGCCGGTATTTAAAACCAAAGGCGGCGGCCACTTCCAGGGCAAGATCATGAAACAAGGCGCCCATTGCAAACAAAGGCGCCCAGATATTTTCACAATCGCCCGCGAAGTAGGTCTTAATGTAACAGTTATAAATGTCAGGCGGAAGATAGCGCCTGAAGTACTTGCCGTTTTTACCGGTGGAAAGCTTGAAGCCTTTAGTAACGCCGATGTACCAGTTTACCATATCGTCCAGTTCGGGGCGTATTACACCGTTAACCATGTACATCACATAGGGGAGCTCGTCCCGGACTATTCCCTTGGCGGCGTTGTTAAGGCACCACCAGAAATTATTGCAGCAGGAATAGAAGAAAAGCGGCGAAGGCGTCGTTATGTGCCATACATTCCCGCTGGGCGCGGGCAGGCGCGGGACAAGGCCCCTGCCGCTGTCTTTATCAAGAAGCACAAGCGCCGGTTCCCCGTTTTCTTCATGGGCGGTATAAACGATACTCAAATCAATACGGACCCCGTCCCCGAATATCATGAGGTACGCGAAATTCCCGTCTCCTTCCGGGTAACGCATTGCTTCGGGCATCTGCATGATGAGGGGCCTCCCAAATTTTTCAATGACCCACTCAGGCTTGTCATAAAAAGGCTTAATATCAGTCACGTAGTAACAAATGTCATAATCCTGATACTTGTCCTTTGGTATTTCCGGATTGGCCCGTGAACCGGCCAGTACCACCGCCCTGATCCGTTCATCCGCCCTTGCCACGTCAAGAAGCATATCAAATATTTCTTCTTCGTTTCTCATTCCAAAATCCTTATTCCGAATTCCTTATTCCGCATTCCGAATTTTTAAACACTTCCCACATGACAATGGACGCCGCGCACGATACGTTTAACGAGTTAACCTTCCCTCCCATCGGTATTTTTATAATTTTATCGCACAGATCTTTTAGCTTAACGCTCATTCCCTTTGCCTCATTCCCGATAATAACCATCACGGGTCTTTTGATCTTTACCGCGGCCAAAGAGGCCTCCCCTTTCGAATCTGTCCCGATAACAAGCATGTTATTTTTTGTTTTTTGATTTTCAATGTATTCCGTCAGCGTGTCCATGGATTCCACGCATACGATATTGGTGGAAAATACACTTCCCATGCTTGCGCGGATTACCCTGGATTCATAAACGTCAATTCCGTGACCAACTATAAGTATACCATCCACGCAAAAAGCGTTGGCGGAACGTACCGTTGTTCCCAAATTACCGTAATCACTGGGCCGGTCAAAAACAACGAAAAACGGATTATCCGGCGAAATGTCGCCTAACGACTGCCGCTTAATCCCGGCGGTTACCACCAATTCCGAGGGAACTGTTTTGTCGCAGAGGCTGCCGTAGAGGCGCTCCGGCATTTCTATTACCCTGGCGTTTTCATTTTTATCGATTAGACCCTTCCCCCAGTCCGACAGGTTCTCAGTATCAGCCGTAATTATCCGGGTTATTTCGATATGCGAAGCAATCGCCTGTTTGATACATTCAATGCCTTCAATAAATATCTCGTTGTGTTTGTTCCTCTTCTCGCGGCTCAATTTGAGTGAGCGTATGATCTGAAATTCCGCGTTTTCCGCGCTTATGGATAATTTCCTCATTGGGGATTAAATTCCGCAAAAGCATACGCGTTGTGGTTGTGTATACTTTCGAAATTCTCGGCCTCTATGGAAAAACGGGGAAAGAGCCCCAGACCTTTTACTTTCACATACACGTCCCTGACAAGGTCCTCAACGAATTTGGGGTTGTCATAGGCGTGCTCGGTAATAAATTTTTCGTCCTCCCGCTTGATAAGGGAATAGACCGGGCTGGAGGCAGCTTCTTCTACCAGGGCTATGATATCCTCCAGCCAGAAAAAAGGTCCCAGTTCGAGATCCACCGTAACGATACCCCGCTGGTTGTGGGCGCCCCTGCCCGATATGGCCCTGGAACAGGGGCAGACGGTGTTTACGGGTACCGAAACCGCCACGGTGAAGTGCTTCAGCCTGCTGCTCACCCTGCCCCGGTAGAGGCACTTGTATGAGATGAAACCCGGGAGCTGCGAAACTGGCGCCTTTTTTTCCACAAAATAGGAGAACGCCATTGACCCGAACGCGGATTCGGCTTCGAGGTCATCCCGAATCTCGGCGAGCATTTCCAGAAACCTGGGCATTGAAAGATCATCCCGGTAGCGGTGAAAGATCTCAACGAAGCGGCTCATATGGGTTCCCTTAAAATGCTGGGGAAGATTCGCGAACAGATCCACCTTTGCCGCGGTATGCTGTACTTTTTTTACCTTGTCCTTTAGGCGTATAGGGTATTCCAGCCCCTTCACTCCCACCTTGGCAAGGGGGATTTCCCTGCTGTCAGCCTGGCTCTGGACATCAGGCATGGTGTCACACATGGTTTCAGGTATTCTCGGCCGCCGTTTCCGCGGCCTGGACCACATTCTGCATAAGCATGGCGATGGTCATGGGGCCTACCCCGCCGGGCACCGGGGTGATCCACCCGGCCCTCTCCAGGGCTTCCTCGTATTCCACATCTCCCTTGAGGCGGTAGCCTTTTTTAACCGCTGTTGAATCGGGCACACGGTTCACCCCTACATCAATAACAGCCGCGCCTTCTTTTATCATGCCCCCCCTGATAAGGCCCGGCCTCCCAACTGCGGCTATGAGTATATCCGCGCGGCGCGTATGGGACGGAAGATCTTTGGTCCCGGTATGGCAGACCGTAACTGTCGCGTTCAGTTCCCGCCTGGCAAGCAGGATGGCGAGGGGTTTCCCCACTATATTGGAACGGCCAACCACCACCACATGGCTGCCGGCTATGGGGATATTGAGCTCTTTCAGAAGCACCACAACCCCATGGGGAGTGCAGGGCAAGAAGCTCTTGCGTTCCAAAACGAGGTTTCCCTGCGAAATGGGATGGAAGCCGTCTACATCTTTCGCGGGATTTATCGCGGTAATTATCGGCTCCTCCCTGATGTGGGCCGGAAGGGGGAGCTGGACGAGAATTCCGTGAACTTTTGGATCTCCATTTAGACCGGCAATCAGGGAAAGCAGCTCTTCTTCCGTTGTTGACGCAGGAAGACGAATATCCCTCCCCTCCATGCCAGCTTCGGCGAGGGCCTTTTGTTTGCCTTTTACATACGAAAGACTGGCGGGGTCCTCCCCCACGAGAACAACCGCAAGGCATGGACATATTGAGCGCTGTTTCAGGCGGCTTACCCGTTCCTTGACTTCACCATGTACTTTTTCGGCTACCTTCTTACCGTCAATAATAATAGCTGACATCTAAACCTCCTTTCCGTTAACCGGCCCAACCATTAATCACCGAATGTTACCGGCAAATGTACCATGAACCGCCCGCGGATTGAACGAATTTCAAATGATCCCCGAACCGCGACATTGCTTATTCCAAACCCGCCCCTTTCCCATGCAAGACCGTCAAGGGGCCACTTAAGGCCGGAACTTTCAGCTTCCCATCCTTCAGCTCCCAAAGGAAAGACCGATACCAGGCTTCCGGCGGGCGGCGTGGCGCTTAGGGTTCCGCCTTCCTCAAGGCAGCGGATTTCACCGTTTCCGGGGAACCACCTGTCCGGAGGATCTTCCCGTTCAAAGAGGGAACGAATGGCAAAGAGGTGATCGATACGGCCCCCGCCGCCCCCCGCGATCCAAATTTCATCGCAGCCCTTTTCCCGGAGCAGGGCCAGGGCGAGCTCCGTATCGGTATAATCCTTATCGGCCGGAAAACGGAGAACCGCTTCGGAGGGATACTTATCAAGCCGGTCCAGGTTGTCAAGGGAATCCATATCGCCAAGCACCCAGTCGACCCTGATTCCCGCTTCCTCGGCGGCTGCCAGACCGGAATCCGCCGCCGCAAGGATATCCGCCCCGAGGACAATTTTTTTTAGGAGCGCTGTTCCGGGCCCCTCGCCCCCTATGATCGCGATTCCGCGCAAGTATACTCCTCTCTCCTCATTTCAGTTCAAGTATAGTATAGTAAAAGACAATGTGAAAATACATCCAATGTTAAAAGAAGTTGCCGCGGTCTTTACCGGCGCCGGGAAACAGGTGTACCTTGTGGGCGGCGCGGTGCGGGATCTGCTCGGAAACCGGAAGTCCAATGACTGGGATCTGGCCACCGACGCCCGGCCAGAAGAAGTGATCGCCCTTTTTCACAAGAAGAAAATATATAGGGGAAACGCGAGGTCTTACAGTTTTGTGGTACCCACAGGAATAAAGCACGGAACGGTTACGATCCACTATAAAGATATCTCTATTGAAGTTACCACGTTCAGAAGCGAGTCAAAGTACAGCGACGGCCGGCGCCCCGATAATGTGAAATTCGCCCTGACAATTGAAGAGGATCTTTCCCGCCGGGATTTTACCATGAACGCCGCGGCGTACAGGCTCCCCTCAGGCCCCCTGGTAGACCCCTACGACGGCAGGGGAGACATAAAAAAACGGCTCATACGCTGCGTGGGAAACCCTGAAGAGCGTTTTTCCGAAGACGGGCTGCGGCCGGTAAGGGCAATGCGTTTCACGAGCCAATTGAATTTTTCCCTGGACGAAAAAACGTTAGCCGCAATCCACGGCGCCCTGCCCCTGACCGCCAGAGTCGCCCCCGAAAGGATACGGAACGAACTGGATAAAATCATACTTTCGGATAAACCCTCCGCGGCGCTGCTCCTCATGGAAAAAACCGGTCTCCTCGGCCTCCTCCTCCCGGAACTCGCCGCCTGCCGGGGTGTTGAGCAAAAAGGCTTTCACCGTTTTGATGTGCTGGATCACTCCCTTCTGGCCTGCGACTTTGCCGCCGGTAAAGGCCTTGGTCTGGAACTGCGCCTTGCCGCCCTTTACCATGATTTGGGTAAACCGGTCACAGTTCAAACCGGCGAGGACGGCGTACGGACCTTTCACAAGCACGAAAGGGAATCCTCCGGCCTGGCCCGGCAGCTGCTTTTACGCTTCCGCTACCCCAACGCCGTGATTGAAAAAGTCTGCCATCTGGTAGAGGAACACATGTTCTATTACGAAGAGAGCTGGACCGACGCCGCGGTCCGCCGTTTCATCGTCCGCGCCGGTGAAGAACACCTGCCGCATCTCTTCAACCTCCGCCGCGCCGACGCGTACGGCATGGCCGGCGAAGAACCGCCCCACAACTTCCTGCTCCCCCTGATTGAGCGTATCGAAAAAATCCTCGCGCAAAGTAGGGCCCTTTCGCTTAAAGACCTGGCAATCTCCGGTAACGACCTCATTGCCCAAGGCGTCCCCCCGGGAAAGCGCATGGGGCTCATCCTGAACGAACTTCTGGAAGCGGTGCTGGAGGATCCCGCCCTGAATACCAGGGAAAAACTGCTTGAAATAGCGGGGAAAATAAATGAGAGGTGGGGAGTGGGGAGTGGGGAATAGGGGGGAAGGAGTAGGGCTATATATTCCATTCAAAAATATTTTCAAAGCGCTGGCCTGCGAGGTATAGATCGTGCCACGGGGGCAAACGGGCGGTACGTATAAAACGCGCCCCCAGTTTTTCGCAGACCCGCTTTGAGGCGGTATTTATATGGTTGTTGGTAATAAGCAGTCTGGTCATGGCGTGAAACTTTGCAACCGGTTGCAATGCGCGGCAGGCGCAGACAGCGTAGCCATTGCCGCGGTTTTTTTCATCAATGGTATAGCCAATTTGTCCGCCGTAATAAAGTCCGCCGGTGTAACCGATGCGCAGGTCAATTGAGCCTATTTTTTCACTGCCCAGGCAGATGGCGAAGTCATAAGAGGGAACCCATTTCTTTTCGGGTATCGCGGAATTTTTGGCCATGCAGACGAGGTGAATCACGCCATCCGAGAGTTCAGGCAGGTCCATAAAACCATCGAAAACGCACGGCGAGGCGTTGTAATACTCTATTTCCGCAAGAGTTTCCCATTCGGATTTCACAATAGCATATAACAGCTCGTCTCCGTATTTTCCGTCTGACTTTTTGTGCGGCTCGCGGTGTTCAAGGAAAAGCCCTTCGCGGCGCATGCCTATCTTTTCCATAATACGGCATGAGCCTGAATTTTCCGCGTCGCACAGGGCAATGATCCGGCGCAGGTGTAAATCGTCAAACCCAAACCGTAACAGGGCCCTGCCTATTTCTGTTCCATAGCCCTGTTTCCAGTAGTCCCGGTGCAGAATCCAGCCGAGTGACGCCTCGTCTTTTTTAACGGATATATCGCAGCCGCCGATTAGTTTTCCGGATTCCTTCAATCTGACGGCGTAGAGGTATTCTTTTTGTGAATCAGTATTGTTCGTATCATTGTCCGCGGCCTTTATTGCGTTGTTGAGGAATTCCCTCGTCTCTTCTTCGCTGTTTGGCCCCCAAGACATAAATACGGTATTTTCAGAGGAACTAGCATAATTATGTACAGCCTCAAAATCATTTATCGTATACTCGCCCAGAATAAGGCGTTCCGTTTCAAGTTTTTTCATCACCTATACCCTTCTGGTGGTTTAGAGCATCCCACGCCAACCGGGCCGCATCCCGCTCGGCGCCTTTTTTGTTCCGGCCGGTGGACGGGCCGTACACAACGCCGTTTACCTCCACCTCCACCCAGAAGATGCGGGAATGTTCGGGGCCCGAACGTTTCACGAGGCGGTAGATCGGGTAGTTTTTATACGCACGCTGGCAGTACTCTTGAAGAAGGGATTTATAATCCTGCAAATAACGATTTTCCAGTACCCTGTCGATTTCCACTGATATAAAACTCTTCACAAAGTCAAAGGCGTTTTTATACCCTGAATCGAGGTAGATCGCCCCGATGAGGGCTTCCAGAGCGTCGGCAAGAATGGCCTTTTTGGTCCTTCCGCCTGATAACTCCTCTCCCCGGCCCAGAACAAGAAGGGTATCAATCTGAAGTTCCCGCGCCACGCCGGAAAGAATATCCTCGGAAACTACCACCGACTTGATCTTCGCCAGATCCCCTTCGGGCCTGTCCGCGAGATTTTGATAAAGGAGATTTGCGCTTACCGCCCCAAGAATCGCGTCGCCCAAAAATTCCAGGCGTTCATTGTTAATTCTTGAATTGGATTCGTTGGATACCGAACGGTGAATGAAAGAAAGGTTCAAAAGCTCAGAACTCTTGAACCTTATGTTTATGGTCTTTAAAAAAGCCGCCAAAACCTTTTTTCTGGCGGCGTCAATCGCCGGTAATCCGGCTGAATGAACATGACCGGAAAACTCTTTGGCGCCCTGCGCCTTATTTTTGCTGAGACTTGATGTATTCGTAGGCGTCCCGGACGGTTTCAAATTCATTGGCCTTTTCATCAGGAATGGAGATCCCCATTTCTTCTTCAATAGCGTAGACCAATTCATAGGTATCCAGGCTATCCGCCCCAAGATCCTGCCTGAACGACGCGTCCAGGGTCACCTTTCCCGCATCAACTTCCATTTTTCTGGCTATCAATTTCTGCATTTTCTCAAACAATTCGTCCATAATTAATCCCCTTTGCCCTGCTTATCCCTTAGATTCCGGAAGGATCACTTGTTTACCCCGGTAGAACCCGCATTTCGGGCACACCCTGTGTAACAATACCCGGTTCCCGCAGCTGCTGCATTCAATCATAGCAGGAGCAGTGAGTTTCATATTGAGTGTTTGCCTCCGGCGTGTTCTCGCCTTTGACGTTTTAAATCTGGGTACAGCCATTTTACAACCTCACTCATAAAAAAATACACAACTACAAACAGTAGAATACAATTCTAACAAAAACCCCATTTTGTGTCAACCTCAGTTTCAACGCCTTCAGTTTCTACGCCTTTCGCGTTTGCGCCCATCGCTGGTTACTTCAACTCCGAATACTTTCTCTTCAACGCATCCACCACAAGGGGGGGAACCATCAAAGAAACATCCCCATGAAAAGAAGCAAGTTCCTTAATGGACGAGGAGCGGAGAACTATATACCGCGGATCGGTAGTCATGAAAAGGGTCTCAATATGGGGGTACAGGGCCTTGTTCATCATGGATAGTTCGAACTCATAGGAAAAATCGTCCATACCGCGTACGCCCCGAATGAGGAGTTTGATGTTCTCCTTCTTCATAAAATCAACAATCAGGGACTCCCAGATAAAGCAGCGGACGTTTTTTCTGGATTTTACC
>Ga0123357_10010533_pt1 | contig 11770 bp, 9 predicted proteins | sample TergutEmb28metaG_FD_89873 | JGI IMG/M metagenome (GOLD analysis project Ga0123357, IMG submission 89873) | Embiratermes neotenicus P4 segment gut microbial communities from Petit-Saut dam, French Guiana - Emb289 P4 | ecosystem: Host-associated > Arthropoda: Insects > Digestive system > Gut ...
GGTGGAATTTATTTTACCGATCCGCTCTATGTGCGTGATTATTGGACGCGCGACCCCAAGATGCAACAGGAAGGAGAATATGTATTTTTCCTCTCTCCTGATCGTAAAACAATCGTTCCGGTTGCAATGGATTTGGAAAAACCCAACGGCATTATCGGTACACCCGACGGAAAACGACTTTATGTTGCCGACATCCAAGCGGATAAGACTTATGTTTATGAAATACAAAAAGACGGATCGCTCGCCGGCAAAAAACTGTTTGCCCCAATGGGTTCCGACGGTATGACCATTGACAGCGAAGGAAATATCTATCTGACAGGAGACGGCGTTACCGTTTTCAACCCGAAAGGCGAAAAAATCGAACATATTCCGGTTGAAGCAAAATGGACTGCCAATGTCTGTTTTGGAGGGAAAGACATGAAAACATTATTCATTACGGCTTCGCAATATCTTTACTCTTTGAAGATGAACGTGAAGGGGGTGAGGTGAAAAAGATTATAAGTATTTCTTTCAATAATAATAACGATGACGAGAGAAGAAAAGAAAAGATACAATATTGGATTGAGCTTTCAGACTATGATTTAGAAACAGCTGAAGGAATGATGCAAATAAAAAAATATTTGTATGTTGGTTTTATGTGCCATCAGGCAATTGAAAAAATTTTTAAAGCTTATTATTCAAAACTAAAAGAAGATACGCCTCCTTTTGTTCATAAACTTATTTATTTGTCAATGCGGGGTGGTTTTTTCGATTTACTTGATGAAGAACAAGTCAATTTTGTGCTGGAAGTTGAACCTTTGAACATTGAGACTCGTTATCCCGAATATAAGGAGCGTTTGGTAAGGCGACTTACACCGTCTTATTGCGAGTATTTGATAAAACAAACTAAAATATTACAACAATGGATAAAAGAACAGTTATAATTGATAAGGCAAAAGAATATAAAACTCTTGTTAATAACACTTTATCTGTTATTATAGATCAGTATTGGCTCTATGGATCGTATGCAAAGGGAAAGCCAAATGAACATAGCGATATTGATATTGCTATGATTGTCAATCATATAGATGACGAAACTTATTGGAAAAGTTTGCCTCTTTTGTGGAAACTAACCTATCAAGTGGACGACCGCATAGAGCCTGTTCTCATTGCCCGCGATACCGATTATGCCGGTTTTTTGGATGAAATAAAAAATACGGGAATATTAATTAATTAGTTTGAAACAAAGAATTTCAACAGCAAGCGGGCATTACTGTTTCCCCCTCTCCCGCTACCGATTTTGTCACAGTCTCCGGCTTGCAGGGCAACGAAACGCTTTATTTTTATAATATCAATGGACAATTACTCATTACCCGCAAAGCAAGCAGCGCAACAGAAACTGTTTCAATCGGCAATTTGCCGTCAGGCATCTATTTGTTGAAAACAAGCAATGGGCAGACGTTGAAGTGGGTGAAGAAATAATGACAATAGCATATAACACTAACAGGGTTTGAAACCCTGTTAGTGTTAATTTTTAAAATAATATTCCACCAGCAAAATAATAAATTCGATATATTTAAAAAATCATTTTTTTCTGCTAACTTTGCATACTATAAAAGTGGTTTATGTAAATAATTTTTGCGAATAAATACTTTGATTTGAATGACGGATTTTGAAAAATATTTTAAAGCGCTGCAAGCCCATAGAGTTGATGAAATAACGGAACACTCGCTTCGCAGTAATCTTCAACAACTTTTGGAAAGCCTGGCAGAACCGGAAATTAAAGTTCTTCACGAGCCTAAACGTGAAGGCAAATTTGGTTCTCCCGACTTTAAAATTACTCATGCAGAATCAATCATCGGCTATGTGGAAAATAAAAAAATTGAAGAAAATCTTGACAAAATTTTAAAGACCGATCAAATCAGAAAATATCAAACGCTGTCAGACAATATTTTACTTACCAACTACATTGAATGGATTTGGATAAAGGATGGCAATATACAGCAGCGGGAAACGCTTTGTTTTCTCACTGACATTGAAGATAAACGAAAAAAACTTGACCCAGTAAAAGTTAAAGCGGTTCAGACGCTGATAAGGTCGTTTTTTTCGCAGGCTCCGAAGGGAATTGACGATTCAAAAAAATTAGCGGCAGCGCTGGCTATCAGAGCAAAACTGCTTAAAGATTTTTTGCTCGACGAGCTTGGACGACAGGAAAAAGAACAAAACGAAGGACGATTGTATCAGTTGTTTGAGACCTTCAGAAATTTTGTATTTCATGAATTGACCATTGAAGAATTTGCCGATACATTTGCCCAAAATTTAGTTTATGGACTGTTCCTTGCCAAACTGAATGCAGATACGCAATTAATAAACCTTTACAACGCAAAAAAATATATACCTGCGTCATTTGAACTCATTCGCGAACTTGTGAATTTTCTTGACGAGTTGGATAATGATGAGTATAAGGAAACAAAATGGATTGTCGAAGAAGTATTAACCATTATGAATAACCTTGATTTAACGGCTATTCACGAATCGCTTTCCTTTACCAAAAATAAAAAAGATACAGACAATATTACAATTAAAGACCCTTATGTTTATTTTTATGAAGATTTTCTTGCCGCTTATGACAAAAAACTGAGAAAAGCAAGAGGCGTATATTATACGCCTCCGCCTGTTGTGAATTTTATTGTCCGTTCCATTGATGAGATTTTAAAAACGTCGTTTAAAATAAAAGACGGACTTGCCGACAGCAACAAAGTAACTGTTCTTGATTTTGCGACCGGAACAGGAACATTTTTAGTTGAAATATTACGGCAAATTTTTGAGAACCTCCCTAAAGATTCCGGGATAAAAAATATGTTAATCAGAGAGCATATTTTAAAAAACATCTTTGGTTTTGAATACTTGATTGCTCCCTACACAATAGCTCATATAAAATTGTCGCAATTTCTTAAAGACAGTGGTTATGAATTGAAAACGAAAGAAAGATTACAGGTATATCTTACCAATACGCTTGAACCGGTTGAATTACAGCAAAGAATACCTTTTTTACCGGCTTTGACCGAAGAAACTAAACAATCGCAGGAAATTAAGGACAAATCAGTTCTTGTCATAACAGGGAATCCGCCATACAGCAAGAAATCGAAGAATAACGGTCATTGGATTGTAAACCTTGTAAATACTTACAAATTCATTGACGGAAAACGCTCAATGGAAAGACAAAACTGGTTCAGAGACGATTATATAAAGTTTATTCGGTTCGCACAAAATAAAATGGATAATATTGAAGAAGGCATTGTTGGAGTAATTACCAATCATACTTTTATTAACAATGTTACCATGTCGGGCATGCGGCAAAGTTTATTTAATTCATTCGACCAAATTTACATAATAAATCTTAACGGAAGTACGAGACAGGAAGTAAAACTGCCGGATGGCATTACCAAAGATGAAAACGTTTTTGACATAGAACAGGGAGTAGCCATTTCTTTCTTTATTAAGCGCAAAGGACTTGAAAAGAAAGTATTTTATACAGATTTTTGGGGAACGAGGCAGAATAAGTATTCTATTTGTTTGAAAAACAGCATCAATTCTGTCGAATGGACGGAAATCTTACCCAAAACGCCTGACTATTATTTTGTTCCAAAAAATGAAAAATATAAAGACGAATACGACGCCTTTTATTCCGTTGCGGATATTTTCAAAGTTTACAGTTTGCCTTTGATGACTGGTAGAGATGCCGTAACTATTCAGTCATCAATAAAAGAGTTAAAAGATGTTTTAAAAATATTTCAGGAAAAAGACGAACGAGAAATAAGAAATATTTTGCCAACCGGCGATGATAGCAGAGATTGGAAGATTTCAAGAGCAAAAGAAGATATAAAGAGAACAGAGGCTTCTGATGATATCATCAAAGAAGTAACTTACAGACTTTTTGATTCAAGATTCACCTATTACACAGGAAAAGCAAAAGGATTTCATGCAAGTCCACAGTTTAGAGTTTGTAAAAATATGATTAAAGATAACATCGGTTTGCTTTTGCCAAGACAGATTTCTAAAAGTGAATTTCGTCATGTTTTTTGCACAAAGAATATCCCCGACATGTGCGTCATTTCAACTTCCACAAAAGAAGCGAATCAACTGTTTCCATTATACCTGTATCCTGATGCAACTTTTGAAAAAAATCATAAAGTGGAAAATTTCAAAATTGAGTTCAGAAAATATATTGACAATTTATATGGTAAAGGAATAATGCCAGAACAAATTTTGGGATATATTTATGCTGTTTTGCACAGCGAAACTTATCGTAAAAAATATATTGAGTTTCTAAAAGACAAATTTGCCAAAATTCCTTTTACTGCCGATAAAAAACTTTTTGTAAAACTTTCAAAACTTGGAACAGAGTTAATAGAAAAGCATTTATTAAACAGTACAGATGTTTTGCTTAGCAATGATGTTAATTCAAGACAGGGAAATCTTATTGGGAATGGTTCGAGCGTTGTTGAAAACGTAATATATACTCAGGAAAATAAAACAGGAAAAATTTACATAAACAAAACGCAATATTTCAATAATGTTCCTCCAAATGTCTGGAAATTTCAAATTGGCGGTTACCAAGTCATTGACAAATTTTTAAAAGAGCGTAAAAACAGAGAATTATCTTTAACTGACATACTTAAAGTAGCAAATATTATAGACGTAATAAATTTTACTATTGAACAAATGAAAAAAATTGATAACTTAACAAAAAATTGGATATAAATTTATGGAAGAGTTGAATAAAAGAAAGGCGAAAATAGTTCTATACAGAGACATACACAATTCCGATTATTACATGTTATTCAATAGATACGAATCCGGTAACCCGGAAATAATGTTGCAAATGATGACCCATACCGGAAAGGGTTGGAATAGCGGCTTTCGTCATGTTGATGTAGAGTTGGCATATACATTCGATTCCGAACAATTGCATATTGACCAAACCAATAAATTGATAGATTTTATTGCTGCGCATGTTGCGACCGATTATATTGAACATGAATTTTATAATAGCAAGTTTTGTAAGGCATGGTGTAAATTAGAAAATTATGATCCGGAACAGTGGGAAAAAGATTTTCTAAAATATCAAGATACAGAAAGAGAAGAGTCAATAAAAAATAGACGGCAAGGGACGCAATTATCGTTGTTTTAATCTTGACGCTGTGCCGAAATGCCAATAAAAATTTAAGATTATGAGTCCCGGAATAATTGATAAACTAAAAACGCTGGCTGAAGCCGCCAAGTTCGATGTTTCCTGTGCATCGAGCGGGACGACGCGCGATAATCCGGGAAAAAATCTCGGCTCCACGTCCGGCTGGGGCATTTGCCACAGTTTTACGGAAGACGGGCGTTGCGTTTCTCTTCTGAAAATAATGCTGACCAATTATTGCATCTACGATTGCGCTTATTGCATGAACCGCAGGAGTAACGACATTCCGCGAAATACATTTTCCGTATCGGAATTAGTTGAACTGACGCTTGAATTTTACCGCAGGAATTACATCGAAGGATTGTTTTTGAGTTCGGGCATTGTTCGTAATCCCGATTATACGATGGAACGCATGGTGAGAGTCGCCAAAGATTTGCGATTGGTACACCGTTACAACGGATATATTCATTTGAAAAGTATTCCCGGCGCCAGTCGCGAATTGGTTACGGAAGCCGGACTGTATGCCGACCGATTGAGTTGCAACATCGAAATGCCTTCGGAAGAAAGTTTGCGGTTGGTGGCTCCCGAAAAAAATTATCAAAATGTTTATCGCCCGATGCACTACATTCAACAAGGATTTTTGCAAAGCGCGGAAGACAAGAAGAAATACCGTCATGCGCCGCGATTCGCTCCTGCCGGTCAAAGTACGCAAATGATTATTGGCGGCTCTCCCGACGACGACCGAAAAATCCTGACATTAGCCAACGCGCTTTATCAGCGTCCAGCCATGAAACGTGTATATTATTCGGGATATATTCCTGTTAATACGTATGATACTCGCCTGCCGGCGCTGACGACTCCGCCGATGGTGCGTGAAAACCGGCTTTATCAAGCCGATTGGTTGATGCGTTTTTATCAATTCAAAGTTGATGAGATTGTTAATGAAGTTCATCCCAATCTGGATTTGGATATTGATCCTAAATTGGCATGGGCGTTGCAGCATCCCGAATTTTTTCCGGTTAATATCAATACAGCAAGTTACGAACTCTTGCTGCGAGCGCCGGGAATCGGAGTGAAATCTGCTCAACTGATTGTGGCTTCGCGCAGGCATGGAAATCTGACTTCGGAACATTTGAAAAAAATAGGCGTTGTGATGAAACGCGCCCGTTTTTTCATCACCTGCAATGAATTGATTGCTTATACGGTTCATGAAACCGGCGCCGAATTTATCCGTAATGCGTTGATTGCTCCGCAAAAGAAGAAAAAGCAGGATGACAGGCAATTGAAAATAAATTTTGAGTATTAAAATGTATTTTCTCTACGACAATACTTTCGACGGTTTGCTAACCTGCGTCTTTGATGCATTCAACCGCAAGGAATTTCCGGAAAATATTATCAGAGAAAACAGACAACTTCCATTGTTTGTCGAATCATTCAGGGTATTTACCGATGATGCTAAAGCCGATCGCGTATTGAAAGCGCTCCGAAAAAAAATATCCAAACAGGCGCTTGATATGCTTTTTATTTCTTACCTGTCGGAATTAGAAGGGATTGAAATTCTTATTTTTCATTATATTCAAAAAGCGCTGCTTGCCGAAAAAAGTATAGAAACAAATTTCGCCGATCCCGATGTTTTGGAATTATCGAAAATTTATAAAAAAGTCGGGCGGGAAGAAGAAAAGATACGGCAGTTTGTCCGCTTTCAGAAAACTGCCGACGGAATGTTTTTTGCCGTGATGGATCCGATGTATAATGTATTACCATTAACGGCTCGCTTTTTCAAAACGCGTTTTGCCGATCAGCAATGGATAATTTATGATGTAAGAAGGGAATACGGTCTTTATTATGATTTGAAGACAGTTGAAACCGTTCATTTCGATCAGCTTCCCGTTGCGCCTGAAACCGGACAACTTTTGACCGACAAATTAGATGAATACGAAACCGCTTTTCAGGATTTATGGCGGGATTATCTGAAAGCAATCACAATTAGAGAACGCCGTAATCTGAAATTGCAACGGCAACACCTGCCGAAACGCTTCTGGAAATATTTAACGGAAAAGCAGTGAAGCGTTTTTTTCTCTTCGAGTTGCGATTTCTCAAAATAAAGTAATATATTTGTACCTTCATTTATCAAGAATCATATCATTTATCATTATGAAACATTCAGTACAATTATTTGCGCTTTTATTTTTGGCGTTTCCGGTTTTTACCTCATGCGTTTTTTCAGGTAAACCGGTATATGGAAATTATCAATTGACTAATCAACAGATCAATATTGATAATTATGAGAAGATAGTTCTAAACATTCCGGGAGAAGTATATTATCAGCAGTTTTCCGACTCAGCTCCTTATTTACAGATTCATACCGATGAAAATATTTTTGAAGCCTTAAATGTGAGAGTCGAAAATAATCAGTTGATTATTGAAGCTAAAAAGGATAGCATTATAAAGCCAACTCAATTAACTATTTATACCTGTTCGCACAATCTCAGTCAAGTTACGCTTGCAGGCTCTTGTCAGTTACGTTTGAAAGGAGCTGTGAATGCCAAAGATTTCAAATTAGATCTTACCGGTTTGGGCAATTTTCTTGCCGACAGCTTGCTTTGTAACACTTTAACCGCGAGAATTACCGGTTCGGGAAATATGCAATTAACTGGAGCGAGCAATCAGTCCACGTTTACTGTTACCGGCTCGGGCGACATTCATGCCTTTAACTATTTAGTTCAGGAATTGAACTGTGAAATCACCGGTGTGGGAAACATAGAAGCATTTGTTACTAAAAAAATAAATGCAAAAATAACAGGCGTTGGCAATGTTTCCTATCGTGGAAATCCTCAATATATTAATAACAATATTACAGGTTCGGGGAAAGTGAAGTCCGTTGATTAGATTGTAGAAATGCGATTATATTTATGATATATCACAAATAAACGCTATATTTGCATCATAAAATGTAATATGTTACATGTAAATATGATGAACAGGAATGAAATTTATGGATACAGCAACCGGCAAATTCTAATAGAACTTGGCAAATGGTTACAGCATAAAAGGCTGAATTTGAATATGCAACAAAGTGAATTGGCTGAAAGGTGCGGATTAAGCCTTTCCACTGTTCATGGACTTGAAAATGGGCGTAATACCACGATGGATACATTTATCGCCGTGCTGCGAGAATTACGGGAATTTGATACATTGTATCTGTCTTTCCTGAATCCTGAACCGATTGCGCCGGATGTTTTGTTGAAATTAACTAAAAACCAACGTTTAAGAGTAAGAAAACTTAAAACCAAGCAACCATGATTGCAGAAGTGAGATTGTGGGATATGCTTGTTGGTAGTTTGTCGCTAAACACGGATAAGAGAACAGCTATTTTCCGCTTTGACCCCGATTTTGTTAAAAAAAATTTGAATATTGCACCTGTTTTAATGCCAATAAATAGCATTGATATATTAAAAGTGCGTACATTTATTCCCGAAGATGAAGCAGATTTCAGAACCTACAAAGGTCTTCCCGAATTTGTTGCAGACAGTTTGCCGGATTCTTTTGGTAACAAGGTAATCAATGCCTGGTTGGTTAAACAGGGAAGAAATATTAATGATTTTACGTCCATAGAAAGATTATGTTATACGGGAAAACGTGGAATAGGGGCTTTGGAGTATTTCCCTGCTATTGGAGGCGACGACCAAATGGTAGATGTGGATGTGGATGAACTTGTACGTCTTGCAAACGATGTACTTGACGACCGTAAAGGGCTTTATACCAATTTTTCCAAAGGCGACGAAGCGTTGATGTCCATTGTGCGTGTCGGAGCATCTGCCGGCGGCGCAAGACCCAAAGCTGTGATTGCATATAACGAAGAAACAGGCGATATCAAATCCGGTCAAGTAGCAGATATTCCACAAGGATTTGAGCATTGGCTGATTAAATTAGACGGAGTAAGCAAATCGGAAGAACTTGGCTTGTCGTCGGGGATGGGGCGTATCGAATACGCCTATTACTTAATGGCAAAGGATTGTAATATTGAAATGTCGAGATGCAAAATTCTTGAAGAAGGCGGTCGCGCTCATTTTATGACAAGAAGATTCGACCGTCCGAGTGGAAATGAAAAAATATTCGTACAATCGTTAAATGCCATTGCACGAATGAATTATAACAAAATTGAAACCCATTATTATGAACAGCTATTTTCTGTTATGAGAAGAATACATTTACCATATACCGACATTGAACAACAATTCCGCCGCATGATTTTCAATGTTGTAGCAAAAAATTGCGATGATCATACTAAAAATGTATCGTTCCTGATGGATAAAACCGGTAAATGGTCGCTTTCTCCTGCCTACGATGTAACTTATGCTTATGACCCGGCAAGTTACTGGAATTCAAGACATCTAATGGGGATTAATGGAAAATTTGATAATTTTACGAGGAAAGATTTTGAAAAAATCGGCAAAGAAACAGGCGTAAAAAATTGGGATACAATTTTAGAGCAAGTTTGCGACGTTGTTTCTCATTGGCAGGAATATGCAAAATCAGCCGGAGTTGATAAATCGCTTTATGAGAAAATCGGCGCTGTTCATCAAATATACGTCAAAACATAATCTGTTTTCATAACCGAAATAAGTTCTTCCAAATACGATAATGTTGTTTTTACTTTTTTCATTTTCTTCTATTTATTATTATTTTCCTGTACTTTGATTTTCACAATTTTTTCAATTAATTCATAGGGTACAGGCTGGTCAATCGGAAATTGAACAGAGCCTTTCCCCTGTTTATATTTTGAGAGTTCTTCCTTTAATACACTATGTCCTGTTGGTGTTGCATAAATACCAATGTGATTTTTAAACGCTACAAAATAAATTTTTCTACTTCGTCCATTCTGCTAATGTTTTCAAATATTCCTCTCCAAGTTTCTCAATTTCCCGCATTATTGTAATTGTATTTTTGATTGCAATTATCATTTTTCGCAGGTGTTCCAAGTCGGTAGAAGTCAATTTAACTTTATCTTTTATTCTGTATTTCAGCCACTTGTCAATAGGTTTGTATGAGCCGATTTCAAAGTTGTAGATTGCGGTTGTTACTCCGTCAATGGTAATAATTCTGTTGTAATCGGTTTGCAAAAGCAGTTTATTGCTGTCTTGCGCAATTTTTTCTACTGCAAAACTGTCGGAAATTTCACCGTTAAAGCGAATATCATTGTCTGTTGGCAAGTTTTTAAGCAAATGCAAATCAATAAGTTTTTGTCCGAGTTTTGCATATTTATCAAATGTTGCTTTGTTGTTTGTGAATGGCGCTGCGGGAAAATCTGTTTTCAAAAACTCCACATATTTTTCACGGTATATTTTTGAGTGCAAAATAGCGTAAATATACGCTAAAATATTTTCAGGTGTTGGCTGAAAATCAGTTTTCTCTATGTATTTTTTTATAAAATCAGGAGTAAAATTTGCATATTTCTTGCATCCGTCAAAATCTATTTCGGCGTAACCGCTGCCACCGTTGTAAATATATAGAGGAGCAATATAAGTCCATTCACGAGATTTTAAAGAAACCGTACAGCCATCAATCGCATTTTTTGATATAAAAATATTTTGCCATTTATCGCCTAATAATTGACGGGTAAAACATAAACCTACATTTTCATTTTCAAAATGCTTATTTGTTTCGTAGCGAGGTCGTGCCAAAAATCCTGCTTTTTCGTGCAAAAAAGTATATCTGTTATCAAAAGGTCTATACTGAACCTGTTTGACAAATTTTGTGTCGAAAGACACTGTTTTTAAACTGTTGTATGCACTTTGGACTGTCCAAACACCATCTTCTATTTGATATTTTTCTTTTATTCTATCTGCATTAAGTTTTTGAAAATCAGATACTATTTGTTTTATATTATTTTCTTTGTATTGCAAAACAAACTCATCTTTTTTTGTCTGTATTCCACTATTGTAATGATTAAAAATGTCTGTAACTTTCCAAAATTTATTGTATTCTTTTTCAAGCGATAAATCTTTATCTACGAACCAATAGTATTCCGTTTTTTCGGGTTTAAGTTTTTTCCAATGGATTTTTGAAAAGTTAGTATCTTCGAGAAATGATAATTTTTCGGCACGAGAAATAAGGTTATTTTCCAAAGTTGAAAAATATTTGACGGTTTTCGGCTGCGGTGTTTTATGTTTTACAAAAAAAGTAATGGAAACGCCAACCATAATATCAAAAATATTTTTGTCCCCTTCGCCTTTGCGTGTATTCCCGTGCAGATTCACAATGTAAATTTCATCAAAAGTATTGTACAAATGTTTTCGCATTTGACGATGGGTAACACCGTCAAGAAAACTGTTGTTTGTAATAATACCGACAACTCCGTATCCGCATTTTTGAATTTTCCATTCAGCAAAACGTATAAACTTGATATACAAGTCATCGAGGTTGATTTTCTGTTCGTTCAATCCTTGTTTGTATTTTTTGAGTTCAACGTCTATTACATCGGATTTTGCCTGACTTTTGCCATTGAAATACGGCGGATTTCCGATAATTGCCAAAATATTTTCTTTATCTTTTACATCGCGGGCTTTTTCATATTCTTTTTTCATTCTTGGCAAAAAC
>Ga0123357_10010534_pt1 | contig 11770 bp, 6 predicted proteins | sample TergutEmb28metaG_FD_89873 | JGI IMG/M metagenome (GOLD analysis project Ga0123357, IMG submission 89873) | Embiratermes neotenicus P4 segment gut microbial communities from Petit-Saut dam, French Guiana - Emb289 P4 | ecosystem: Host-associated > Arthropoda: Insects > Digestive system > Gut ...
CCAAGACCCTATACACCCCCCTCTCCTCACCCATATGCGCCACATGCCCAGCCCATCTCATTCTTCTCGATTTTATCACCTGCACAATATTGGGTGAGGAGTATAAATCATTTAGCTCCTCATTATGCAATCTCCTCCATTCCCCTGTTACCTCATCCTTCCTAGGTCCAAATTCATTAGCATAACCAGCAGCTTAGATTCAATAATTTCCCAGTAACTTGGAAAGAAGCAAACATAATAACCTTACTTACAGCCAGTAAGGAAACAAAATTACATCTGATACGCCTGCTGTCCAAGATAGACAAAGTATTTGAAGTTTTTCTAAAAACATGTTAAATGCATATTAGAGACCTGCTTTATACTAGACAATACCATCTCTGCATATTAAAGAATGCCACTTCAATGGACGAGGTGCATGGACCAAGTGACCTTAAATTTCAACATGTCCCACAGCTGTGGTATTCTTAGATATCAAGAAAGCCTTTGGTACAGTATGGTACCCTTGCTTGTCACATAAATTGTAAAAAATCATAGTTCTTGGTCACAATTATCAAGTGTGTTAATTTATTCCTCACAAAGAGAAAATTCAATGTATAGTTCAAGTGCATGCCAGAGCTTCACCAGGTTCCATCCAGTCCCCTGCCTTGAAGAGTCTATATAAATGATACCCACTAAACACTCCATGTCCACCTAGCCCCCTTTGTGTACGTGTGTGTGACAGATAGCAATGTAGGTGTAATGTGGTCTTATTTCACTAGACTTGCAGTACAACCAGTGGAAGATAAATTCAATGGAGATAAGACTCTGCCTATCAATTTTGTGTGTGGGTGATATCTATGTTACACTGAATGGCACATCCATTCTGTGGATCACAAAGAATACAGCATAAGCAAATTAGGACACAGCACCTGTTTTACAAAGCCTAGACTGATGGATGCCACACAGTAGTGTGCACACCAAGTGAGAGTTAAATTTCTGGTAGAGGCAAGTGAATTTTCTCTTCTTCAAAACATCCACACTGTCTGTGGAGCATACAAAGCATCCTATTCAAGAGTACCAGGGATTAAGTCCCCAGGGACTCTATCTAGTGCCTGGGTTAAGAATGAGCATAGCTATTCCAATATACCCTCATGGCAGGCAAAGGGACAACTTTACCTTACCTTTCACCAAGTTAGTATGTGCTATGTATAATTATTCATGCTATGAAGATATGTACAGATCACACAGTTACCAAGAATTCTGACGAGACCACCCTAAGTCAAGCAAGATTCTCATCCTACACACTTCAACCCTGAAGAAAGAGGTAAAGTGTGCCTTTAAAATGGTAACACAACTCAATTCCACAAAGTGTCAAAACCCCAAAACACATTCATTAACAGTGAGTCATTATGAAATCTTAAACCAGATGAAAGTTTGTGTTTGTGAAGTACTGTAACCTACCCCACCACTTTCCTCCTTTACTAAAATCTAACATCAGGGAGCAAGTCCTGGAGTTTCAAATAACCCAGTTTGCACCATGCATAATTTCTCAATCTAACAACTGCTAAAATATGTTGTACTTGTTAATATCACTACCTGTTTAAAGCTTCCAGTATAAGAGGAACATTATCATCATGTGAACAATGATTAAAAATGGTTGGCACAGCATTATACACCAGTTTTCTTCTCTGTTCATCCGTAAAGTAATGTCTTTCAAAATGCTCTGCGCAAACTGCGTATGATTTCCATAATTCATTCTTGTCTTTACTCAACAGGTCTACTCTACCTAAGTTTACAACCCATTCCCATGACCTGAAAAATAAAGGGGACGATATTACAGAGGATTACTACATAAATTAACGTGCAAAGTGAGATGAATACTGTACCTGAAGATACAAGTCTTCTGGGACGTGACGATGGGTCACTATGAATGTAGTCCCCAACGTTTCGAAGACAATACGATCCTTCATAACTGTGTCACGTATTTGACCACCGCCCCGAAAGACCTGTACCTTCAGCAACATCGCCGTGATAATCTCAAATTTTGCAATACTGCATTGTACAAAATGCCACTTCTATATCAGTCACAGTACAGTACAGTAGAATAAGGTTAGGAGTACTCCTTACAAACCTTTCCGAACTGTAACATGGAAAATGGAAAAAAATCAAATCTGGCCTATTGGTATCATTATTTTCGCAATTAATTGCACAGCAGCTGTAAAAAGTCATTATTTGGTGACGAAACCCACGTCAAAATCCAGGTGCAAAACAAAAAACTGCACCAACCACACTGCAGTTTGCACACCTTGTTTTGTTTTTTCCTGACATTATGACCAACATAACGTTGCGAAAGTAAAGTAAACGCAGCGAACTAGAATTTCAATTGGCGGTATGGCGGTGAATCACCAGAATGGACGCTAAAAAAGGGGTTGAACTGATTAGAACACAAATCTAGGAAACCGGTTTTGTAGTCACATTTTGCAGGTTGTAGCTTTAAGTGTCCGTGGCACGAAAGTATACGGGCGTTGCCTTTTTCTTGCTTTGTGTGGTTAATTTATTCGCAAATTAAATCGGACTCTTCACATACTCTGTATGAGATAGTTTCTGTAAGAGACGTTGATTAATTGGTTGGTTTGTAATGAATTGCGAGTTACATGACGCTTAGTACTGAATTGATTATATAATTTCCCCACTTGAGGCTCGAACTCACAACCCCTGCATTTCTCGGACTGTCATAAATACCGTGCGCTAACGGATTGCGACACTGGGTAAAATATTGCGTTGAACTGAATTCTTCTGCCCATACATACTTTTTGCTTTTTGAACCAGAATTCTTTTATGCCTGATTGCAGTGAACGTTAAACACGTTCATTTTCTGTCTGGAATGTTATTTTTGTCTCTACAAATTTTGTCTGGCAATCACGAATTGCGTAGTAAAAGCTAAATAAAAAAAAATTAAATTAAAAAAAAAAAGGGCGTAAGGTCCCACCGAGATTTGAACTCGGATCGCTGGATTCAAAGTCCAGAGTGCTAACCATTACACCATGGGACCAACGAGCACGAAAGCTCCTTTAGGCAAATTACAAAGCCAAGATATTTTGTTAAATAATTCTTGATGGACACATTTAATGAACTGGGTATTCGTGATTGAAACTGATCGTAAGCGACTTTACATTCAGTCTTTATTTTCTTAATACACCTTCGAGCTAGCGTTGCACGCCATTTGCCTCCAGATGGTGCAGCCTAGGTTTGCCAACATTGACATTATGCACCAGCAAGGCTATTAGGATCAATGTGTGTTATTTATGGTAAAAAATTTATTCTTACAGGTCTTAATTGTAAATTTTGTTTCTACGCATATCCGTGGTAGGTCGTCAGTAATAATTTTGAAGGCGTGGAGGGTGTAAGTACGAGACTGCTTTGATGTAAGGACATATGAGTAACATTTAACGTAATATGCTGTTAAGACGTGTATTACATGTTCAATTCTTATAAATTTTGTAAACGTATTTGTATTCGATCGGTTGTCAATAAGTGTTATGCAACCTGCATGACTCGTAGCACTGAAATGTGCCCGCGTGAAGTCCTTTCTGCTGGTGTATGGGCGGCCAGTCGGGTCGTGGTAGTTGGTAGTAATTTCGGTAAGTAAGTGACATGATTTTAATTGTTACGTATTAATCCACACAGGTAATGTAGTTGAAACTGTTTTATGCGCGACTGCCTTTAGAATACGTTGACAGGTACTTGGTCTGAAATGCAGCAACCGTTATTGTAATTAACTGATGCATTCCGTTGTGCCATTCTGAAAGATCAACGCCGTACACGAAAAAGAAAACGAAACTGAAATTTGTGCTGCATTTCAAATCATCGTCATAAGTGAAATTCTTACCGCATTTTTTGAGGGTTAGCTCATTTCTTTTTTGCGATACGCGGTACTGGTACGGAAGGACAGTCTTCACAAACGTCTGAAATTTGTTTTGCTTCCCGACTAACCTCACTTTTTTTTTTTTAAATCAGAAGTAAGCATGGGTTACCGGAGTATTGTTTTTTCTGCTTCACCTTAACAGAAATTAAGCTCACTGGTTTGTGGTGATAAATTCATACCGTACTATACATACTTGATTTTAATTACATGTTAATTGCTATTTTATATTTATATTCGTTGTGTGTGTTGAACAGATTATATTTATTCGTAACATTATTTCAGATAAAGGTTGATGACTAAGAATTTGCAGTGAAAGAATGTCCAGTGATTACGTTACACAAGAAGTGTCATGTCAGCCTTGACAGCTGGGTTGTACAGTTTTACTGACCAGTTGATCTTAAATGAGATGACTGTTGAAAGAAAAATAAGTCATATATGGAAAGTTCTGCAGGTTGGTGCAAAATTTTTATCATTCGTTACATCTTCCCGGAATGTTATTGATGGAATACACTGATTTAAAAAACGGCAGGTAAATAGATAAGATTAGGAGAAACTTCTTAAAAATTGGGCACAATTTATATAGAGTTATTTAGACATGTGGAATAGTAAATATGTTATATAATAGAAGTAAATGTTATAAAGAATTTGGAATTAATGACAATGCTGATGCTTGTCTCACCACTAAACCTGTCAGTGTAATTTGACAGTGGAGATTGCACTTTGACAGCAAAATATATTTTTTGGAGTGTAATGATTTCTTGTGATATGGTATGTTTAAGAACATTGTTTTATCTGACAGCATTTATCTGACAACATTCATTATTCTTCTGAATATTTTGCATGACAGCAGGCCACACAGTTCCCACTACAATTCCAATTTGTAATGAGGTGGGACTCGTGTGTTTTAGTCCAATTCATTGCAGTTAATATTAGGCTTTTATTGACCATATTTGTAGAATGTCCTGGAAACATTTTCTTATTGCTTGCAGACTTGTGCTATATGTAGCAAACACATTCTTTATTGCATTATAGCTGTGGTACTGTTTGAAATGTTCACTGCCCTTGTGGCCACCAGTGTCCACTGCAGTTCATTCATCTCCACCATTTTGGTTTTTAATGTCTGCTACAGCTCTCAACTCAGAGCCACTGTGGTCACCACTATCTGCTACAGATGTTTTATGTCACACTGTCAGACACCAGTATCCACTCAGTTATGCATAATAATGTTTTATGCCAGTGCCATGTGTACATTGGTCACTTGCAAGCTGTAAGGGAGGTGTCCACCATGGCTTGAGGGTATTGCAGCATGCCATCATCTTTGATCATTTACACTGTTATAAAATTGACATATATATCATAATTTTACCTTGGACAAGAAATATAAAATTCATGGTGGCAGTCAGCATTTTAAAACATTTAAATCACTGTCTTTATCTTCACAACCCACTTAACAGTAACTTGGCATAATATCCTTTCCAGTTGTGTATGATTCTCTTGTACCTTTCCATCAGATGTTATCCTCATATAGAGACAGTACGTAAGTTTTGCCACAGATTGGAAGCAATAACAGTGACATACAGACATCTTTCTTGCTGTGTTAAATTAATTAGCACTTTACTAGCTATACACCTTGTTTGCAACCAGGAGACAAACAATAATTTGAATGCCTGTGAGCAGTTGCTGGAACATTATTCAAGCAGGGGGCAAGTCGGTGAACATACTAATCTGCAGGATGTATCAACTCAGACAGCCCCATATGTGGAGTCATTGATGCATATGACAACACAGACAACGTCTGAACAGAAAGAAGGTAATATCATAAGAACACAAAGTTGTGAGTCCAAAGACAGTGCCACGCAAACAAATTCACAGCCAGAAGTTCATAATGTGGGAATGCAGACTTATAGCTGTGCATGTTCAGTACTGAATATGGAGTTGGAAGACCAAGAGCGCTGTTTCCAGCACAGAGGACAAAGTTTCAGATTGCTGAGCAGTTGTGAGTCTGCAGAGCCTGGAGCCAATAAGACAGCTGAATCGATTGGTATGAAGGTTTGTACTCCTTATTAAGAGTTTTGCAAGTGCTGTGAAGTACTGTGGTGTGCCTCAGTGTATGAATTTTTTCTCTGCCCATAAAAGTTTTGAGTTACTTTCATTCCTTGCACAGAAGATGTAGATTATGATCTTATAAAGTTAATTTTGTAAGGCAGTTTGTGTGCATTTAATGTTCTGTTTCTTTCACTGCTTCATGATAACATTAATTCTCTTTTTAAAGTTTTCTACAGTTGTGGAGCTGCATATTTGCAGAATTATTTTTTCTTGCAGATGTTACAAGGACAGCAGAAGATTGTAGACTGCTTTTCAAGTTTAGAACAGCACTGCCAAGATATGGATGTAAGATTCAGGGTGAGTTTTATTGCTGCTTATGTGTTCGTCTGAGTGTTGTTGCATGTCACAACACTTGTGTTACGTTGTACAATCTAGTAGTTCACACTCTCTGTCACATTTTATTGTGGTAATTTTAAAAAAAACCATGTATTCTACCATTAAAATAAAATGTGTGCTTGACACGGAACAAATTAAGCTCTTGCTGGAAGATTTAACCATCTTGGCATGTATTTGGTTGCTGAACCGTTGTAGTGAGACCTTTCAATTATAAACTGTGCTTGAACATCGAGGTAAATGATGACTGATATGATTAGTGTATATGGGATTTAGTTTCAGGGGGTTTTTAAACCCCAGTTACAAAAATATGATATCATTACATAAAATCAGACATGCTGGTGAGATAGATACAGTCCCTTCATCATAAAGGGTACCTATTGTAACTATTTGTTGGCACAAAAAGTGAAAGGAAGGCAATCCAGACAAACTGTGTTGTGTGGTGTACAAGAACTGTCTACGCATATGACTAAGAGCACATACCCCTCATTCTTGGAGAAAACCTAGTTTGCCACTAGTAGGATATGTTTGAATATTTAATCATTTTTCTACTGTTGCTAGGGTACTGGGAGACAAATTACAGTAGGACAGACAAATAAAAGGAATGGGAAAAGAATACAGGAGAAAAGAAGGAGAAAGTTAAAAGTGCATAAGGAATGAAGGAATGAAAGAATAGCCATGAGGGAACTGTTTTTAGATGGCGGAGAAAGTGGGAGGAAGAGGGAGAGTAATTTTGATGGGATCTACAAAGAATGGGAACACAGTAGGAGTGGATGTGAAGATAAGAATAGAACAAAGAAAGGGAGAAGGAAATAATTTTTCCTGTTGTCTTTGTTTCTCCATTTGCTTATAACTGCATAATATGATACACTCTTATGTGGAGCACGCAATTGAGCACTCATTTGCATCTCGTGCTGAGGGTGACAGTCAGTGCAATGAATGTTTATGCCTCCCTATAATAACTTCATGATAGTCTGTACAGAAGACTTAACTTTTACCTTTATGATATAGATGGATATTGTTTCTGAGTTTGAATTCTGAGGTGAAAAATGTTTATGTTATCTTCTGTAATATTGCACCACAGTGGTAATTAGAAACAAGGACTGATATCTTAAGAGTGGGGCTGCATGTTTGTTTCAGAACTTGAAGTTGTTTATTCAGTTACATAAATACATCACGATAAATACAATGATAAGTATGAAGAAGATAGTAAAATAATGTTTTCTTTTTTTTTCATATTTTTACAAAGAGTCAGAAATCAAGGTATAAAGTCATTTTGGTACAGCTTAGCTTTGTTTGTACTGATTATGATCTATATTATAATGAGATGCTATGTACAAAGTTGAGATATTTTCGTGTATGATTGTTAAGTTGATGGTTTATGATGAATCTAATGCTTCTCTGTGGAACACACACCATTTAATGACCCTGCTTTTTTCTGAATCACCACACCTTTAGGGAGATCCAGTTCAATAAAAAAAAAAAAAAAAGACAGCTCTCTGAAGTTAAAATTCTCAACTTTGAACATGATGGGAGATTTCCACATTTATCAAAGTGTACTGATTACTGTAGGTAGATCTGTAATTTTTATGTCATTAGAAAACAGTAGCTGTATCAGTGTTATAGTTCTAAATTATTAAACACTCTGACATTAACAGAAATGTTATGACTTACTAGTACTTGACTAATTATTTTTTATGTCCCACTGTTGCTTACTCTTCATAGCCTTTTAAAGTTATTTTCTTATTTCTTACTTATGTTATTTAATATTTAAAGTAATTTCCAACTAACATTTTAATTAAAAAATGCTTAAGTTTCATCATTATTATTTGTAAATGTGGTACAGAATGAAGTATTACAGAGAGCTGCTAAAATTTATTTCTTTTTTGTCACAGAACATTTGAATTGCTGTCATTACCAGTAAGGCAGCGGAGCTGCATACTTGGTATAGGTAATAGGAGCTGCATATGCAACCTTTGCTATTGGTGCTGTGTATGCGAGTTTGGTTATGGGAGCGGTGTAGGCAACCTTAGCAAATGGGAGAGCAGAGAGGGAGAGGGGTGCATGGTAAGATGCAAGTGGTTCATGGTACGCAAGTGAAGCAGCATAAGTCAGAGGGAGGCTGGGGGCAGCATGTAGACCGTAGTCATAGCCATAGCCATAGCCAAGACCAAGTAGGCCACGTTTCTGCTTGGTGGGCACTGGCTCCTCAGTTGCAAGCACTGCAGTTACAACCAGGATAGTAAGAGTCACCTGAAAGACAGCTGTATTTTAGATCTTCTCCATCTCAGTAGATTGTTTTTGTATTATCAGGTTTGTGTTTTCCAGCTTTTTCATTTGTGCATAACTTGATAAAGGTGACTGTGTACTATTTAATGACACACTGTCAACCACAAAAAAAGGACAAAACAGTGATGACAGAGACTGAATTTGGAAGGATTGAAGGATTATGGTAGAAGTTATAATGGCCTGGCACTAGTGTGAAGTGATGGAGGAAATATTACAAGAACCTCAAGTCATGTTAACAAGAGATTTCAACCATCTTCTCAGCACATGAATTGGAATAGTGCAGATCTAAGTTTCTCATAGTATGAAGAAATCCTTCTCCGCAAGGCTTAAGAAACATTGAATTTCATCCCCTAGGTACTTCACAATATCCATTTTCATATAGCACATCATTTTTATTATAATGTTCTTTGGTTAGAGTAACAAACAAGACTTTGACTGTGGTAGCAAATACAACTCTGGTTCATGTAAGGTCTTTCAATAGCAACGGAATGTAGACTCTTTATGTTTAGTTCACATTTGATATGTTTAGGAAATAACGTAATTTAAGCTGGCAAACCATGATGGATCACCGAAGCACAAGATGGAAAATTAAGATCGTGGTTGTCTGCAATATGATGCTATGTAGTTTGTTAGATATGTATCTGTTTCAGAGGAACCTGCTGACTTTACTGACATGGTATCGCTTTTCAGAAAAACATAATCAAAATTTTCCTTGCCATGAAACATGGAACTTCCAGTCTTACAATATGGTGAATGTACTGTTTGGATGAATGATATTATTTTACAGTTCTGGGCTCCATAGTGGAAACCGGTGATTCAGAAATGTGTGTATTGGATTTTTGGCATATGTAGACAGAACTGAAACTTTTGCGCCTCCAGATTTTTTAAACTCACCTGCGCAATTTCGATGTGGAGCCCTGTTTACTGTGTTTGTAATTGTCCGGTTATAGGTTTCAATTTCTAACCAATAAAAGATTTTCTGTGGGATTTATGCACTAATTATCATAGAGAAACTGTACTTTTGGGCCATTTTTGTCTTTTACAATTTTCAATTTTCTTCTCAGTTTTTATTAAATTTAAAGTACAACATCTTTCATGTCTGCTGAGTTGAAAATTTAAATAATTTGGAGAAGTTACAGACCTAAAATTAAATTAATATTTTATATTATAAGTATCATCACAACATGATAAGTATCTAGAGAAGATGCAGTTTTGTTTCTTGGGAAATTAATGAGGTAGAAATGAAGAACCAGAAAAAAAGTGTCTCACTGGTCAGGGCACCAAATATAATGACTTTTTTTTTTTACAGATTGTCTATTGAGACAGGTGCTGGGGTAGTGCCTTAATCTTTGGCCATTTCCTTGTCCTTTCAAATTCATTATTCCCTCTCATCCAGTCATTCATCAGCGTATGATCCATGTTACTGACAACAACCCTTAATGAATGACAGATAAACAAATGGTAGAATAAGGAGGACCAGTGTTTACTGCTAAGTGTGAAGGTGTGCACATCATCAACAAAATCACTGTTATTGTTGTTTGAACCTAAATATCGCATATAGCTGTGACATGATGTGTAGCTTCTGCCAAACCTGTCTCCATCAAGTGTTCTGATAAAAGAGCATTTCATAGTTAATATTTATACCAGTCTATAGTAATTCAACCTGTTCTCCATATATTTCATTCATCTACTGTTGATGCTGCATAAGCTTAGCAATTGACAGCATTTTTAAATGAACAAGTTACATTTTTATACTTTTTCATTGATACCTGTCATATTCACTCTTGGTGATTGCTTTTTGAACTTCTGGATAACAGTAAGAAAAGAACACAAGGTTTTATCCTTCCACTCCTGCCTCATGAGAGTTAGGTTTTGCATATGTCACTGAGACTGGGATTCAGGATTGCAAACACAGATATAATAAAGTCTAAGTAAAAGTTGAAGTTGTTCCTGTGCATGTCATGTAGGCTTATAGGGGGAGCAGAAGAATTTCCACTCATTCTTAACCTCAGCTCTAGATAGAGATGAATGGTCACCTTCATACCTCAGACAATTTGTCTTCAGACAAAGAGCCGTTGTTACCCACTAAATAGGAGACTGGATGGACCCCAGAGCCAGTCTTGTTGCCTCTAGAGAAGAGGAAATCTCTTGCTATGTCAGGAGTCAAACCCTGTATTGTCGTGTCCATGGCCTAGTCACTATGCGGACTACACAGGCCTGACTCCTTATGCAGCCCAGATTCCTAATTACATGTAGATTAATGTTTCTTTGGTATAATGTCATTGCTGTGCAGCCAATTGTCATTATTGTTTAGTTCCTGCATGTCTTCATTTGTCTCTAACAACATGGAACTGAGTAGCCCAAACATTAATAGTTGCTGTGCCAGTCAATGTGTTCTTGGACTTTATGGTACTCCTAGGTTCATTACTGTGTTCACAAGACCTCATTCCTGTTCACTGTCATGAAATAGGTAAATCCAGTCCTTGTGCTTACATCATAATTCTTTAAGGTCCATTATACTCTCATCGTGTCTTCACGTAGTAATTATCCTCCACTTTTTTCTACCAAAACTTTGTATGCACAAGCCCCACATATCTCATCCTACTTACTTAATAATTATGTTCATATTTGTTGGGAGTACAATTTATGAAGCTTGTCACCAAGCAGTTTTCTTGAGCCCCTTGTGACCTCCTCCAACATGAAAGGATGTGTAAGTGTATTCTTTAATTACAGAAAGTTTGTTGCTGTGACATTTCTTGAAATAAATAGAAAATTCATGTTATACAGAGCACTGTATTTGTTTTAACAGTTTAATGCTAATGTATTTTATGCTTCTAGCATGGTGGACCTGCCCCACCTTTAAAAATGAACATAAATAATCATAAGGTTCGTCATTCCCGTTGTGTTTATAATTAACCTTTTAGTGCCGAACGTCAACTAAAGTGGATGAGCAGTGGGCCCTTTAAATAGCCAAACGGCCACTAAATTCCGGCGTCAAAAGGTTAAACTAGATTAGAGTGTATGTATTTGTCTAACATAACTATATGATGGTAGAGATATGTATAGAATATATTACATAAAGAACAACTACATGTTTCGGCCCTTTACATTCGCCATCTTCAGGTTGAGAAATGAAAA
>Ga0123357_10010536_pt1 | contig 11769 bp, 6 predicted proteins | sample TergutEmb28metaG_FD_89873 | JGI IMG/M metagenome (GOLD analysis project Ga0123357, IMG submission 89873) | Embiratermes neotenicus P4 segment gut microbial communities from Petit-Saut dam, French Guiana - Emb289 P4 | ecosystem: Host-associated > Arthropoda: Insects > Digestive system > Gut ...
CAGTTTGACCTCACGAGGCTGAGTGGACCCCGTTCCAGACCCACTACTACTCAGAAAATCTGGTAGCGCCGGGGATCGAACCCGGGACCTCTGTATCTGTAGCCAGAAACTCTGACCACTAACCACAGAGGCGGTCCTGTATGTGACCTACTGATGGTAAAAGAAACTCCAAGTTTTTCATGTATTTTATTTTTATTTGTTTTCTACATGTTGTAAGTGGTATGTGTGTCTGCCCTTTGTGACACATAGTACGTCAGGCCAATAATCATTTTCCACCCATACCGCTGCAACGTGTTATGATCAGTTTCTTAGATGGCAGCAATGATTCATCTTTGCGGCTCAGGCAGGCCCTGTATATTGGCAGTAGAAAGAGTCCTTAACACATCGCCATAAAAAAAATCACATGACATTAGGTAACATGATCTTAGTGGCCAGCAAAACATCACCTCATCTTCTGCGGTCATGCATCTGACCCAGTGCTGGGGCAAATGCTGATTGAGGTACCCACACACAAGGTGGTGGTAATATGCTCTCACGGCTGGTACAGATGTACTTGGATAGTTTCTGTATCTGTGCGTGGATCACATATTGAAGTCTTTCCACCATTCAGGTGTATTGATTTTATGAAATGTGTTAGGGAGTAATGAATAGCCCTGTACTTTGGAAAGTACTAATGTAAGACCAAAAAACAATCAGCATGGGAAATAATGTTATGTGTACCATAAATTGTAATTTCAGAATAGCTGCAACACCCTGTACCTTGGAAAGAAACATGGTTTGTTTCAGGCGCATGATTATAAGTACCCTGCATAACTGTTGTAACAAATGATGATGCTTATTATTATTATCATCATCATCGTCGTCGTTGTTGTTGTTGTTATTATTATTATTATTATTATTGTTATTGTTATTATAGTGAAATTGAATGCCAGTTAACAGTAAAAGTACATATAATATGTTCCAGCCTCCAGTGGTGTCCCGGACCAGCACTGATTCACGTGACTCAATGCAAGCATCTGGAATGTCTGGTGGAGTGTCTGGAACGATGTTATCGGGCCAGCGAAATGTCAGGGGTGGAGCTAGAGGACCTAGCGTACGGGGAATGGTCAGGAATGACCGTGGTGGGTCTACAAGGGGAAGTTTTAATGAAGATACTGGTTAGTTGATCATCTGGTGAAGATTAAACTGTCATAATTCCCTTTGTGGTCTGATCTGTTTCTTCAAACTCAGTTATGTTACATGTTTACATTTTCTGAATGTAAGTTGTGTCATGCTGTGGGGTGGGAGTGTGTATTTGTTTTGTGAAAGAATTAATTTCTTTGTCAATAGGAAGTACCGGTGGAGATGGTGATCGAAGGCGCATGGGACCCAACATGATGCAGCAGTACCCAGATAACCAGCAGTTGTTCATGGGGAACCTTCCCCATCATGCAACTGAAGATGATTTGAAGGTAATTTTCACTCCACCTCTGGCACAACAACCCTACTCACACACAATTAGATGCACGCATGTCCTTTAGGACTACTCTGAACAAGTGACTGGCTCATCACAGGGGCCAATACCTGCATAACACACAACAAACACAAGAAATGAATATCCATGCTGTCAGTGGGATTTGAACCCATGATCCCAGTGATCCAGCAGACAGCCAACCTACATAGACCACATGGCCACCAGGAATTAGATGTTTTTTGGTCTTACCTTGGCAGAATTGGTTTTTAACCCGCAGTGTTGTCATTTCATCATTTGTGAGCAATGCCTCAATTTATTGGTGATGCGGCATTGTCATTGCATTGCTATGTGGAGTCCCGCCCTCCCCCCCACTTGCCGCATCTTTTGTCAGACTTGGGGTTTTTGATCTTGATCAAGACTGTGACCAAGATGTCTAAAAAGATTTGGAGTTCAGGGTATTGCATCCCCTCCTGATTGCTGATTAAACTTCACTGGTTTCCTTCACTGAATGCCGACTTCTTGTCGTAACATCTTTAGAAATAAATAGACACCCACAAAAGGGTGCATCATGATGGTAATTTGGAAGCCAATAAATAAGGGGTTGGAGCCTTTTTTTGTGAGCTGTCAGGTGCTGTTTTTCACATGTGCAAAAAAAATTACATTTAGCCAAGGAAAATTAGGGGTTTGGAAGGTGCTGAACACTTGGCAACACTGGTGAGATCAGCTGTGAACCATGTGATATGTATGATTGGAGCTTGCTGGAGTAGCAGACAGCTGGAACTGTCCCACCCTCCCTCACCCCACCCCATCCCATCACATTGTTCTGGTTGGTATATACTCAAGGTTGAACAAAATGGTGGTTACTCACGGTTCACAAGAATAGATGTAGTGCAGTGGGATGACTATTACAAAATTTTATTTACTGAAGCTTCACTGGAAGGAATATGGTGACTCATACGAAATGGTTTTCTGTTAGAGCTGAAATACAATATAAAATATATATACAATACAGTCTGACACAACTATATTTTATTAGATTATAATCTAATAAAATACAAAGTTGTGTCTCACTGTATTATATATATTTTATATTATATTTTAGCTTATATTCAATACAATGGCGATGTCTCACTTGAAAATTCAGCTAGAGCTTTGCAACTAAGGTTATCTTTTACGAAATAGTTTTTACTTGAGCTTCACAAGAAAGGGTATGGCTAGTAGGATGACTCATAAGACTAAATTCTTTATCAAATGAAGATAAGAGACAGTTTGTTCCATTTGCTGATTTTGGTTCCAGATATCTGTGTGTTTGGTATGCAGCTCATTATTTTCAGTTCATACTGCACTGTTATATGTATATCTTTTCCACTTCTAGTGAACGTAGTACACAATGGGCTCTCTTTCTAAGATCTATTTAAAACCAGTTCATCGTTTAATTCATTCTTGATTTCCTAATTTTAAGTGATAGTTTACACTTAATGAAAGGGCTTTTTGTTAATTGGTAGAATGTAAGCCCGACTTTAACTTTTTTGTCTTTAGGGTCAGTAAATGCAAGACTTTGACCATGCTATTTCATCTTGCTTATTTTCATTATTGGTGTATATTCTGAACAGAATCGCCCTACATTTCACGGCTTCGGTGATCTAGGGGTAGCGTGCTGCCTTTAAGTACCCAAGTTCACGGGTTCAAACCTGGCCGAAGCCGTCAGGATTTTTCAGGGCGAAAAAATCCTCAGCACACCTTCCTTCGGAAGGGAAGTAAAGCCGTGGGTCCCATGTCACAGATTTGCGGCATGTAAAATATCCCTGAATTGACTTGGAAGTCGCAATTTCAGGCAAAATTACCAGCCAATTCTCACCCCCACAGTTCCACCTTTCGCTGCTAGGATCTCTCGCGTCGTCATGGACGTGAAGGTACCTGGCGGCGAACGTGGGAACGTCCAAACAGCTGGGGGGGATAGGGTGAGTACAATAAGCCTACTAGGCTGCAGTACATCCATGGCATTAGCTACGGGCCCTTCTGACAAAGAAGAATCTCCCTACATTTGACCGCATTTTGACCCATATAGTAGCAGAGATTAACCCTTTGACGCCTAACGACGACTATAGTGGTCGTACCACACCGCTAACCTCTAAATGTTGCATTTTATATATTTATTCAACAAATATAGGTACTGTATATATTAAACATGGTATATACTCTCCGTTTTTTCCTCTTCAAAATGCAGTTTGTTTCATAAATCTAACGTGTTTGGTTCCTGTTTTATTCACATTTTATATACAGGGTGTGCTAAAATTAAAAAAATAATTCCGGCGCCAAAATGAGTTAATGTGTATAAAACTGTGCAGTGTAGTTTTGGTACTGAAGTGCCCATTTTATCTACATGGCTGCAAAAATATTTGAACTCATGCTATATTTGCATAACATTATGAAATCATATTTATAAGGGGGAAAAAAATCATTCCCATCATGTAGTTTTCAAGGTGGCTATTAAATAACAATATTAGTGTCAAAAAAATAGTAAACTGTTGATTACATTATTGTATGTGTGTTCAATTTCCAGAAGTCATTCTGTAAGAGCACTTGAAGTAAGTTTGCCACGTTGTCTATCGACGTCCCTACCAAATTGAAGCTTTTGGAGGCAGTTTTCTTTAGTTTTGTAAGACATTTTTTGTTCCCTTGGTGCTTATTTTTTTTGTATATGCTTCGGCTGTCAGCAGTGAAAGTTAGTAGCTGTGAGTGCAGTCTAGTTGTTTAATAGCCACAACTCATATGTCAGTATTATTAAAAATTGCAGGTGTCTTGGATTTTGTTTTAACATTATTAAAAAACAAAATTTTTTATGGCATGTTATAGGAATTGTTCGGCAAGTTTGGCACCATCGTCGATCTCCGTATTCACAGCAAGCCGAATAATAAGGGAGTTCAAGGCAACAGAGTACCAAACTATGGTTTTATTATCTTTGACGATCCAAACGTTGTTCATCATGTTCTTAGTAGCAGGGTAAGTGTCTGTGGAGTGAATTCTGTTGCATGGGCTACAAAATTCACACCTCTCATAGTTACAACTAATAGTGAAGAAACCACTTGGAATCCAGAGGTGGGAGGATAGTGTTTAATAAATTTCTTAAGGAAGATGAGTGAGACATTGAGTGAATTCATTTGGCTCCGGTTTCAGGCATTAGAGACCAGTAGCAGGCTCATATGAGCATGATTGGAAAGGCGTGGGCTTTGTTAAAAGCGTAGAAACGTTTTGAGTTGTCGAATGACTGCGGCTTCCCCTCCTCATCCGCAGGTTTGCGCATCATGATTTTTGCTTATTTGCGGAAGAACGATAGTGACCGCCCTCATATATCACGGCGCAGTGTCCGTGTTTACTTGCAGTCAGTCTAACCTGCACGGTAATATGCAGTGGGCCACATACGTGGACCACCTCACTTGGTAACTACCTGCATATGGTATGATGTGGAAGGAATGTACTTCAGTTTTACTTCGTGTGTATTTAGAAGGAGTTGTTTCTCTCATGTTTTAAGTATGTGTGAAAAGGGTGATTTATGTACTGAAGAAGAGCTTGAGCATTAAAAAGAAAGTCTCTATGAGGGAAAGTGGAGGAAGTAGATGAGCTGGGCAAGGTACAAAGAATTGCTGTAATCAGACACGATTATGATGTGTTCTGATGGACAGTTATTATCATCAGTATTATCTCCAAGATATGTAAAGGCGATCGAGGGAAGTGTTAACGCCAGTGTTCATGAGGTTCAGCAGGGTCAGACTTGTGTGTATGGTTGGACCTTGTCCAGATGACAGGACTCAGTAAACAAGAAGATGAAGAAAATAAGTTGCTGTTGAGGAGAGTCCTGAGCTGACCAGGTGCTCTGAAGAGAGGTCGCCAGGTGCAGATGACTTAGTTGATCATTTCTTGGAGGTCAGTCATTTCTTGAGTAGGTGCCTGAAATTTAAGCACAAGGCAAAGTCCGACATGGCAACATACAATGAGGTGTACAGGGGCTTGCAGAAGAAGACAAAGCAATCGAAGATTACAGCCAACACAAATGTTTTTGTGTTTACTAATCATTAATTTGAATTTTTTTAACCTGTCCTTGGTCTCTCTAACCCAATTTTCCTGTAAGGCCGTAACTTTCTATGTCGCAGATTTACTGTTCGCAACATTTTCCAAGAACGTAACCCTGCATATGGCTAGGGTTTCACTTATTAGCTTTTCAGACCTGCATAGATCTTATTAATAGCTCCAACTGGTGCACACAGTGGGGGGCCAATACGCTACCCTCTTCACCAGACAAAGTCTCAAGTAATTTGGCTTGTATGGCCATTGAGACAGTGTTTTAAGGCTATGCATTGTCCTGTTACACATTGTCATGTTCTTGAAACTCGGCAGTTTTCTAATATTATCAGACCGGTTGGCTTGAATATTTTTGAGGTACCCAGTTGTGGTAGAAATAGATAGATTAGCAATTGGGTTCGGGGCCTCTCAGCCCTGATGCACCTAGGCCTTAATAGACGGGCCCTTTGTGCCCCATATCGGATCATGGGAGCCCCGTAACTCTGCTGACGTTCCACACGGCCCCCAAGCTTAAACTGTCAACATCTTCCAGCTCCATGAAAAAGGAGCCCAGATATGCATTTCTGAGTGAGGCCAAAGCCTCACACTCGCATAGAATGTGGTCCGAGGTTTCCTTTCTCATTCTGCACCTCGTACACAATGGACTATCTAGCACTCGGAGTTGGTAAAGATGTCTCCTCAGGGTGTTATGACCCATAAGAAGGCCAGTTACAACCTTGGATTGAGTCCTATTAAAGGTCAGAAAACTAGCCCTAGTACCCAGATCAGGTCCCGAGATTAATTCTCGAGCCTGTCTCACCCAGTTCTGGTATGTTTAGAGTGATATTGGCAGTTGAAATATTTTGCTGTCGTAGTCACAGCAACTGTCTTACATTTGTCTTGGTAGATCACACTGTATGAAAATTACAGCACATATATAGTATTTACGTAGGTTATGTCTCTTGCGCATCCTGAAGTCTGTCACTTTGCGCATGTGCAGTGATTTCCTCTATCAGTTGAGAAGCTATTTCGTGAAATTCGTGTTATGTTTATGTTTGTTCATGTTCGTTAAACATGTTTAAGACAATTGAAGGGGTCGCCGACTGTGAAATACGGTCTGTAATTCATTTTTTGAACGCTATGAATGTGCTACCAAGTGAGATTCATCACCAGATCTGTCAAGTGTATGGAGACAATGCAATGAGTGATGGCATGGTTAGGAAATGTGTTCGGATGTTCAATGAAGGACGAGAGAACGTGCATGATGAGGCGCGAAGTGGGCATCCATCTTTGGTGAATGATGATTTGGTGCGTAAGGTCAATGAAAGAGTGCGTGACGACAGACGTTTCACAATATCTGATCTGTCTCTGCACATTCCTCAGATTTCAAGGACTCTACTCTATGACATTGTCAGCAGTGGCTAACATTGCAGGCGGCCGCATTCTATGAGGAGGGTATACAAAAACTTGTGCCCCGCTACGATAAGTGCCTCAATAATGGCGGCAAATATGTGGAAAAATAGTTTGAAGAATGCAGAATCTGATAACAATAAAATTTTATACGAAGCCTTACTCGATTTTTTTTACAGCGAAACGGTACTTACTTTCTGAATAAGCCTCATACTTGAATGACAGATGAGGTTTTTTCACCTTAAATCTGGTTAGTCATGAGCAGCGTTTCGGGACAACCTATGAGCCCCATCTTCGAAGTTCAATACATCCAAAAGAGAGAACAAAACACAACTGAAGTTAATCTCTCTCTCTTTTACTGTGTCCGTCATCAAAGTCTTTAAAGACACAACGTTTCAGAAACCGGTTCTATTTTCATTTTCAGGCAAAGAAACACCTAACCTGGGATATCCCTTAGATTGAGCTATTCTCAATCACTGTGCACCACAGGCACAGTAACTTGTTAATATGTGCACCTGAGAACAATTCTATTCCATGGGTAGTAACACGAAAATGGCTATTGGTAAATTAAAAATTTAACTACAAGACTCAAAAATAAAACCTGGACCAATCCACAGACTTAAAACCATTAAATAAAGTCATGAAATCAGCCTGACTAGATGGCACAAAGATCCAGAGCACACATATTTAAAATTCTTAACTCCACTAACACCATCTGTGCCAAAAATTGTAAACCTTTGTGGATTCAAGCACGTTCATAAACCAAGAAATACAGATGTATTATTTAGCCAATGTGGATCATAACAGAATGGCACATCTCACCAGAAGCAGTTATGAAGGGTGTTACAAAGTTCTGTATATCCAATGCAGTGTATGTGACTCATGAAGATAGTTGAGGAATGACTGTGAAGATGGAGACTGACACTGATTGGTAAAGGTAGATAGAATCTGACATGCTTCGTGTATTAAGTGTATGACATAGTAATATGTTTCTTCTAGCAGACGTCATTTCTGGAGGGGTCATCTTTGATTTGAATAAATACATTTCCCATTGGCAGACGTGTTTTATTTGAGCGTCGCCCAGCATTTGGGTGTATGTGGTATTTACGTTCTGAAATATGTTTTAAATTAAACTGTACTTTGCATGCTGTACTCCATTGGTAACTCATTTTTAGTAAATGATGAGTAACAATTCTTTGGTGTGTTCCAGCCATTCTTTTTCCCACCTGAGGGTGGACAGAAGCTAAATGTGGAGGAGAAGAAAACACGTGCACGATCATCGCTGGATGGAGGCCGTACGGGTTCTGGGGGTGATCCAGTGTCTGGACGTCCCTCTTCTGGTGGGTTTGGTGGGCCTCGGGGCGTCGCTGGAGGAATAGCAAGGGGAGGGCCGGTTATGGGCCATCATCGTGCTGGTGGCCGAGGTGGAACTTTCTCCCGAGAAGGGCGAGGTGGAGGGATGAATCGGGGTAGCTATGGACGACGTTAACAGACCCCACGCCACCTATTGTTTCGATAACATTAGTCCTTGCTGAGAAACGTGTTTTTACAGAATGAAACACACAGTTCCCCAGTTTAAACAAAAGGAATGATACCCAGTTCATTATTACGAATGCAGGGAGTTGTCTTACGAACATTCTGATTACAGTAATTCGTTAATCAAATAATGATTATTTGCAAGTAAAAAGATGTTTAAAATGATATTGCGTGCAGTTGCCATTTGTTACAATCTTCATAATTCAGTATAATGCAACAGAAGACTTTTACTGAATGGAAAATGGGTTTCGTTTGCGTAACTCTCGTCTTTTTCCCCTTTTAAGTTAAGTTTAGAATGCCATCAAATTTTTTGTGGCAATGGGATTTTCTGTGGTGTTATCAATTTGAGCACGTTGTTGCTTGAGTACTGAATTCCCATTCCACCATTCTGATGTGTTCCAGTCGTGAGAGATTCTGAATTAATCTTTAATTTGAAGGGGAACTAGGATATTTCAAAGTGGGAAGGAAGCCTGGAGTATGATTTCAATAGGTGGTTGAAGTACGGTGAAAGTAGGGAGTGAAACGCTGCTAAAATGCTAGCTGGACATCATATTCAAATTATACAGTGCACGAGAGTATTTCAATGATGGTGCTGTTCATTTTTTTTTCTTCCATTCTTTTCATTATTGTAAATGCATGAAAAGAACAGAATGTTGTGGGGATGAGGTGTTTAGTTTATTTCACACGTCTATGATTGGCAGTGTAACGATTGACTTTGACTTGTGGAACTGGATTCAGAGCAGTGGACATTCATATGTGATGCTGGTAATAGAAGTCTCTCTCAACACCTAACCTGACCTTTCAAAATAGCATCTCTTGATGTTCCAATAACTTATTATTACTTTATCTGCAAGGTTCTAGGTGGCTTTTTGTTTTTTCCTCTGTTGGTGGAGTTGTGGAGAGATTTTTGGGGAGTGGCGTGTCATGTTCCGCGGACAAGAATTCGTGTGAAGTTGGAACTGAAATGAATTTTTAAACATAAAGGAAATAAAAAATGTGTTTGTTTTGTGCAAGGAGTATTTGAGTGGTTTGAGAAAATCAGAACTTTTTTTTTTTTAAATTTTTTCTTGAAAAACCAAATGCAGTTCAGTGCTCCAGATGTTAACCTTGTGAGTTGTAGTGTACAGTTTTGTTACTCTTTGTTTTCCCGCAACTTGAGAATTGGTTGTTTTTTGTGTGTTGTTTTTTTTAAATCATCTGCATAGCATCCCTTTCTGGCCATCACTCAAACATTAGTATTCCCTGTGATAACTTAAAAATAATTATTATTATTATTATAATAATAAAATGCTTCCTTTTAAGTTAACTTCATGTATGTTCATTTTCTGTAGAAGTTGAATGTATCTATTTGAATGTGTATCCTTTTTTTTTTTTTAAAAATATCAACTTTGAAGTGCCAGAACATCATTCCTTTAACACATAAAGGTGACAAAAAAGAACTGTTGTACAATTTTCCGCTAGTCAATACATGAAAATAAGTTGACATTCTTACAGTATTAAGAAATATTGTTTCATTGCAACGGATATTTAATCGAACATTATAATGGGAAAGAAAATGTTTGCATGACAAAACAAGGCATGAGATGGTTTTTATGTTGTGTGAAATCTGAAACCTTGTTGGTCCCTTGTTACATCCCTCACACCATTTCCCAAAGCTGTCTCAAATTATTCTCCAGATGTTTGGTCCCGCGCTCCATGTACAATCCAGATACGTATCCCAGAGCCTTCATTTTGGTAATGCATCAGCTGAGAATTCGACTCAGCCTCTAGCAGAAATGAGTACCAGGAGTATTTCCTGGGGGTAAAGGCGGCCAGTGCGTAAGGCTGACAACCTTACCACCATCCTGTGCCGTTGTCATGAAGTCTGGGAACCCTCTGGGCCACTCTGGGCCTGTAATGGGACTGCTTTACCTTTTTTAGCAGCGGAGAATTGTGGCATACAGGCCCAGTTTTTCTTCAGGTTGCACAACCTGCCAGGTATTAACATGGGAACTTGAAACGTTAATGTAACGTTGGATATTGTCAGATACATTTCTGCTGCATCAGGCAAGAATCCGCAGTATGATCGCAGATGTAACTGATGTAAATTTGTTCTCCTGCCCCTCAGGAGGTTTCAGATCACAGCCTGTGGACCTCCCTGTTTTCACTGAGGGTTTTTTTTCCCTCCTCCGTCCAGGACAGTGGTACAGTACCCCATTTTGCATCACTCCGTAACAGAGTCTGTTATTCGTTAAATTTGCGGTCCAAGTGAATCTTGTGAATTCCAACTTTCTGGTTCAAATTCATGTTCGTGGAAATCCCATATCTTCAAAGTTCAAAAGCAGCCACCATATAACAGGAAATTAGGGAAAAGAAACATAAAACACTTTAAAATAACCTGTTAGTATTAGCTTGACATTGGAGCGACGGAATGCGCCCTCAAGCTTAACTCGACATTGGACCGATAAGGGTTAATCATCCTTCCATTTGACACTTTGTAGTGTGAACTACAGAACGCATTGTTAAGTCTGCCATAAGTAAGGAAATACAAACAGTAACTACACATGGCCTGTAACTCCGTTATCCATCTGGTGCCAAACATCTGGTATATATCACGCACAGTTACTCAAAACACGTGACATCCGGTTAAGGTGATTGACATTTAATGGCTTTCCTTATGCAGGAGGTTGGCACTCCAAGACTACTTTTACACAAAGGCAGGTCATACTGTAGGTAGGGGATTGGGTGAGGGAAGACACATACTGTGTTATGTGGGACGTTTGCTGTACAAGTACGCAGGACACGAGTTAAGGGCTCTGTACGTTCGTAATTAATAATGGGGGGGCAGCAGTACTGCTGATTACCAGTAGTGAAACAAAAGAACTTTATTTCTATAGTAAAACCAACCATATGCACCAATGTCTCAAATTTATTTATTTTGGAATGGCACTCCGCATGTTTCAGACGGTCTTTCCATCCATCATCAGGGGTTCGAGACTGTACATGCAGCAACAGGCATATGTCAGACAGATACTGCAGACTGCTAGCAGTCGGCAGTATCTGTCTGACATCTGTACGTACAGTCTTGAACTCCCGATGATGGGCGGAAAGACCGTCCGAAACATGTAGAGTGTCATGCCAAAATAAATAAATTTGATACATTGGTGCATATGGTTGGTTTTGCTACAGAAATATATCACGATGCACAGCCCTTACTTACTTACTTACTCCATGGTGCAGAGTCCTTCTTGAGAAGCTAACTGGTTTGCAGCTAGTCAGGAAATTCCCCGCATTTCACGGAACCCGAAGGTTCATTACCGCACTCACAAGCG
>Ga0123357_10010539_pt1 | contig 11768 bp, 3 predicted proteins | sample TergutEmb28metaG_FD_89873 | JGI IMG/M metagenome (GOLD analysis project Ga0123357, IMG submission 89873) | Embiratermes neotenicus P4 segment gut microbial communities from Petit-Saut dam, French Guiana - Emb289 P4 | ecosystem: Host-associated > Arthropoda: Insects > Digestive system > Gut ...
GGCTTCGCCTACTGAAAATAAGAACGAAGAGCCCGGGCGACTCATGCAGCGTTAGCAGCAAAGCTAGCTAGCTAGCCTCACTCCTGGGTAAGTTAATGTGGTTTAATTAATGTTTTAATTTCAAATTAAGCAATTGTATTGTTGTTTTCAGTTAATATATGAGCGGTGTTGTTGATTGTAATGTATGGAAGACAGAGAAACTCCACGAATGCACAAATATGGGGAAAGTAAAACGACTCAAATTATGATGACAACTGTACCGTACGTCACTGCTTTAGCGGGACGTACGAAATATCACTGCGATGGATTTTTGTTCGATTGAGTGTACCTTCTCCTAGAACACCAGCGTCTTTTGTTTGTAGTTTGGTTGGATTTGAGTGAAATGCTGCACTTTTATGCATGTTCAGAAATGTTCAGAAAATTATTCCATAAATTTGGCTACCAACTGAAACTGTTACAATATTATCGTTTAACACAAACCATTTTCTTTCTTCCACCAGAGAGGGTGCAGTGACAAAGCAAAGAAACATCTTTATTCTACCCCAGCCACTTCTCAGTCACACAGTTTTCAGTATTCCAAAGGTCCATCAGTTCCTGAAGTGGAGCGTGACTCGGTGGCAAGGCATGAGAGGCACATTCCTACATTTGTTGTTGAAGGCAATGAACAGGTTCCACTGATGCACACTGTCAGCTTCTATCGTCGGCAGCAGAATATGGTAGGTTTGGTGGTCATATTGTACAGCTTCACTGTGAAATAAGGGAAGACTATTTATCAGAAATAAGATGATTATGTGTGTTGTGGGTGCCAATTACACAATGAAAACAGGGAAAATGCCCTATGAGAAGACCATGTTTGTGAGTGATATAGCATCAGTAACTAAAATATGTAGTGGATTTTGATTAAATTTGGTATAGGAGTCCTTTACTAAAAACTGTCAAGTGAGTGTGAGTTTAATGAAGATCGGCTCAGTGACATACTTTACTTAAGGATATGAATGAATTTCTACCCACACATACCTTATTTCTTTATTGATCTGGGTGAAATCTGGTACAGATCTTCATACAGTGCCCCTGATGACTGATGAGTCCCATGAAGGATGCTATAGTAACAGCCATGCCTAAAGGTTTGAATGGAATTTTGCCCATATTTTCTGTGTTTTTCATACAGTTTGGATAAAATTTAATGCTGGAAAAATCTAAAGGAATATATTAGCTTTGTGCGAATCCAAGCTGTGAAAGCCATACCAGATGTGAATGAATTTCTGTATGTATCTTCCACATTTCTTGTTCAATTTGGGTGAAATATGGTATAAGAGACCAGCATGTAATGCTGTTATGCATTTTTCTGTTTTGTGAAAATCTGTATACTGAAGACCATACTTCTTTTCTGTGCATGTATGCTGTCACGTTGATATGTGTACCTTGAAACCGAATTACATTTTTTGATAGTAAAGGGGATCCTGCTAAGGTCTGTATTATGTCAGGCAGTACACCGTTTGCAGTCTTGTTATATTGGAGCCCCCAGTAAGATAAGCAGTATGAAGTTTCTTCTGATGCAATCCTGCTGCATGTTCTGTAATTTGTTAGTTATTAGCTTAAATGTTTTATTTACCATTATTTATGTGTTCATACTTTAGATCAAATTAATCTAAGATTGACCTGCTTCTGTGGCTTATTCAGTACTTAGGTGTTTACAAGCGATGGGTCAGCAGCCTCTTGTATAAATCTGTGCTGTGAAGGTTATGGAGAAGGTATATTATTGTTGTTGGGTCCAGTGAATGTGCTGAGGTGCCAGCACCCACAATTTAATAGAAGGAATCAAACTCATTGGTCTCATATGTCCATACACTGATCTGAGCTGTTGGTGTTGGTGACAAGTGCAGAATTTGCTGGATAAGAATATGGAAATTATAATATTTAAACAACAAAATCAAAGACTGAACAGTTCATGTCATGCAGCAAAGTCTGACAAAAATTATGAATACTTTGCATGAAGACCGATGTACATTTTTTATCATATCTTGCTCACTTCTTAGAATGAGAAATATTTCAAATGAAAGTAGAGAAAATCAAAACACACATTCTCTTTCTTGACATGTCCATCATCATTTTGCAGTGATATATAGGATGAAGAGAAGAGTAATAAACCCCCCCACCCCCCCCAAAATACAGATGGCTGGATACCTAAGGCTACAAACACACACACAATATGTAATACTTGCAGCTTTTCCACTGCAACAGCGGTTGCACGAATGCTCCTCGGTGTTACGTTTATACGTTCATTGCTGTCCGCTTAAGGTTACAGTTTCTGTTGTGTTGTGTATTGGATGTGTGTAGTCTGTTTGTTAGGTAGTGGGTACTGGGTAACTAATCTTCATATGGATGTGGCACATATGGTGGATAAATTTCATATCAAGTTTTTGTGGGGAGATCTCATCACTTAAAAGTGGTGCAGGAAGGTATGGACTGGATTTATCTGGGTTAGGACAGAGACAAGTGGTGGTATGTAGTGAACACGGTAATGAAATTTCGGGTTCTATAAAACTGGGGGAATTTCTTGGCTAGCTGAAGAACAAACAGCTTCTTAAGAAGAACTTCATTGGCTTGTTTGTTTGTTTGTTAAGAATGACATGAGGTTGCTGGAAGTATATATTTGATACATCATAAAGTTGAATTATTGTGTTGTATGAGTTACAAGGTGTAGGAAGTATATGGCAGTTTTGGGATTCTTTTTCAATTGTATTACCACAGATATTTTCAGTTATCCTCTCTAATTAGTGACATTTTCCAAACTGCTGTTATGATACTGTTATAAGTTTGTCTGGTGGCAGTAGTGTATTTACCAAAAGATTTGCTGAAATTATGCAATATGTGTTTATAATTCTGTGTAATTGTCATTTTTTGTACATTGTGTCCGGTTTTGTTTCAAATGCAGACTAAAATGCCTATGTATTTTTCTGCTATCAGACTGCGAAGGGAACCCCAGTCCGTCAGGTAGTGAGACAACCTGAACTTGAGACTGGAAACATGTTGGACAGGGTCAAAGTGGAACCTGATGAGGGGGCTGTGAGGAAAAAAATAGCAGAGCTTGTGGATGAGGTAAGACTGATTTTATCATCAAAGAGTAACCCTTGGCCTGCTACAGGTTTCCATAGGCATATTTTCTTCTGAACCTAGGCTTTTTGTTGAATGAAGATTCAAAATTTACAGTTGATTACATGGACCTGCTTAGCTTCACAGTGGTCCTTTTCGCCACTGATTTTTATGGCTCTTATCTACTGTAATGCTTGTCTGGACTGTTCATGCTTGTGGCATGAGGCGTGATTGTTCTGGGCTTTGTACATGACTTGTTCAGTAGCTTCAGATATCCCCGGTAAACTGCTTTAAAATAGTGATTGTTTGGGTTTTTTGGGCTTGGGCTTACGTTACTGGCTACATTCATGGATGCACACATGTTGGAGCACATGCCCAAACCCCAACACCAGTATTCAGCATACACTTTTAAATGACTGACTGTACCTTGCCCTGACAGTCTGCTACTGGGTTGTTGACCACCTGCAAGTTAGATGTGGAATTGTAGCTTTATTCTAAATAGGGGCATTCTGCATGCCATACAGGGTGCTCTTTCATCAACCATCCTTATTCTTAGAACCACACATTAACTCCATCTATTGAAAACTAGCTTGCTAATAATGCCTTTATGATTTTCCAGTCATAATTAGGGTAAAGGAATGTGTGTATTACACAACATTTTTATAAGAGGCTATTTGTACAGAAGATATGTTAATGTCTTTCCCACAGTAATAGCAGGTACCTGAAAACGTGCCTTTAGTAATCATTGTGTGTCCTTCATCCATTGCAGTTCATTGGCCCTAAAATTGTTGTAGTTTTGGGATGTAACCCAGTTTTTGTTACTCCTGGCATGCCTGTACCTAGTAAGTTACGATTGGCATCATATTCATTTCAGTAGAATATAAAAATCTGTGTATGAACAAGTGTTTAATTGAATTGAATTGAATTGAATTGTCGTGGCTGATGGTGTGTCACCTGTTGTGCAGGTGTCAAGACAGCAGACAGTTATATCACAAGCAAGTCAGGCACTTAATTTGTGCTGTTCAACCGTCGAGTTTTCAGGTTCAGCGGAACAGGTTGAAGGCGAGCGGTTGTTACTGGTTGCGAGTAAGTATCGCTCTTTCATTGTATCTGAACTGAAGGAATCAGCAAGCTGGAACAGTTGCTGCAATAACTGGTACTTCGAGGGTCATTATACCTCTTAATAATACACACACTTAGAAATGAAAACCTCACTGTACCTCAACCTTTCAAAATTTAAGTGGTGTTCCATGCCATTTTAAACAAGAAAGAGTGTAAGCATTTTTTTTTTTTATGAGATTTGAGGTTCTCACAGCCAATGTGCTAAATGTTCTAATATTTTTTGGATTATGCCAATGTGTCTTTGGATATTTCCTCACATTTCAAGGAATCTTGGTGCCTTCTTCGTGGTCAAGTGGTCCAAGAAGAGAATATTTTTGTTTAAAAAATTATTTCAAAAATTGTCAACGTACTGTATAGTAAAACCTGCAAATCTGAAACAGGACAATGCTGGTTTGCTGTGGGAGCTTTGGGTGTCTGTCCTGCACATATCTGCAGTAAGACAGAGACTGTTGCTGGGGTAATTTGAGCTGGCAGGAATGAGAGGGCATGACATTTGGTGTAGCTGTGAGTAAAGGGAGTCTTCATACAAGTAAAGGTGGAGGTGGAATCTCCAGTTGTATTTCATATTTTGTATGGGGTTTTAGTTCATTCGCCATGCTGCACAGAAAGTTTGTTTGTTCACAGCCCATCGTCGGCAGGCTGCATTGCACGAGATACAACGTTTGAAGGTGGAGGGCAGCTTGAGGCCGGTGGGATACAGCTCTGAATTGACAGAGCAGGGATCGCTTATCATCACAAACATAATGTTACCACTCAAGAAGGAATATCTGCGAACAATGGCTGCAGGTGATTTTCCTAGATGAATGAAAGATGCCATATATATTGTGATGCTTAAGATTGCTTTTTATCCATGTAGGAACCAGAATGCTATAGTCAGTACACTGACTAGGGCAGAGGGTAGATGTTCAAATAATTTTGTTTGATTTGTGGCAGGGTCAGGCGATTTGTACCTTCTCCAAAAAGTCCAGACCATGTCTAGGACCCAACAAACCTTTTATGCAATTGGTGCTGGGGTCTCTGCTTCAGGGGTGAAGTGACAGGGTTGTGAATGAGTGGGACTGTGCTTGTACTCCTCCCTTATGGCTGCATGGTGTGCAGCAGGGCAAAGTTACCAGTACCTCTTTTATTTGTGCAGTAAAACTTTATTCAACAAGATGCTCAGATTAAAAAAATGCAAACTGTGATTAAACAGATCAAATTATCTGTTTCTCTGTTTTTGGTTGGGCATTGCATAAATTTGGAAGGTGACTTCTTTGAATGGGACACCAACAGCCAATAACAAAGTTAAATGTATCATTTGTAATCAACTCAGTTGAGAAAGTTTGGACATACCCTCATATATCTCAACCCAGTGACCCTTACAGCTGTCATGTTGTTGAAAGCAGTTGACATTTCAGAGGCTTACCCTTTCTCCATCATCACTGTTGAGATATGCCTTGACACCCTGCCTACCCAAATCACACCTCTGCACCAGACCAAAGTTTGTGGCAGGATATAAGCTGGTAGTGATGGTGGGTGGAGTCTAAAGACGACTGTGGCCTCCGCTCTCCTTGAGCATTTTAGTCACACGCTGCTGGGTTCGACATAATTTGAAGACTTCTTAGACTCTACCCACCAACACTATTGGCTTGCGTCACACCACAAACTCAGGTCTGGTGCAGGCAGGTAATCTGTCTGGGTTGGCTGAGTATGAAGTGATATCAGAATCCTGACAGAGTCAGTCTCTGCAGCGTCAGTTAATTAGAACCACATGATGTGGCTAAAAAGGCTACAATAAACTATAATGGAATGTTGCTTTTCCATAAGCAAAATGCCGGCATGATGTAGCATAGCAGACATTGTCGAACTCAAACCTTGAATGTCGTGCTTGCACGTTAAATGTTTTATGGTAATATCTGTGGTGTGCTACAGATGAACGGTGCCACCATTTTGTGTGCATGGTGCACACCCAGGAACAAGTGGTGGCCTCACCAGTTGTTGCTGCCACTAGTGAGAACCTGCGAAAAGGGGGAGGTGCAGCCTTACTGTTTCCTGGTTCACTGAGACTCGATGGGCTTTACAGTGACTTCAAAGTGACACTCGAGATATACAGCCTGCAGACCAACAGAGAAGTACTTCCTCACGACATCAAATATCATATCTCAGGCAAGAAGGTTGGTACGCAGGACTGTAGAGTCCTGATATTTGTGATGAACTGGGGCTGATAATACTGTCATGAATGTCATCAGAATCCATTTATTATCTAAAACCCCTGTTAGGTTCCAAGAACGTAAAAATACCAGTAAAGAAAATATAAAATAGTCTCAAAATCATAGAAGTTTATTTTTAATAAAATGCAAACATTTTTTCCAAGAATAAAATAGAGTAAATTATTGAAGGAGATTCTCATTCCACAAAGCTTGAAAGCAATCAGCCTTGCTTAATGAAAGAAAGAGCTTAACTTTGCTGAGAATGATCTGTGCAACAACAGGAGAGTGGGGGATTCTAACTCACCAGCCGTGTGGTTGCAACCCAATTTGTTAGATCCAGTCACTAGAGGTCAAGGCAATGGTATTAAAATGGATGATCACAACAGGTCGAAATCCCAAACATAAACGCTGTACTTTAGTTTGTATCAGTATGTGCTTCTGTGTACTAATTTCATTTATGTTTAAGTCCCATACAAAGTGTATTTCTAAATGTTCAGAGGTACAGAATTTTCTATTTTGCATTACATTTTTAGGTTTATTACGTCATGTCATAATTTCTGAGTGGTCTTTTTAAAATCTGTAAATATGTTTTCCCCTCTTTATTATAAATGCATGTTTAGAACTTATTGCTTCGTGCAAGTATTACATTTGTTGCCAGACATCAGGTTCTGACACTACGTTGCTGAAGAATCAAGCCTTCTGCATTGTGCAACTGTGTTGGGTGAGTAGTTCCTGATATTTCTAAGGATCTTCGTGCCTTCATTTTCAGGGTGAGGCAGTCCGCTACCATCCTTCAAATTTCAGGAACTACTCAGCAAACTACATAATATCACATCCCTATAGTCTTGAATCTTTAAATTTGTTGTTGTAATTACAGTCCTCTGGGATGTGTTGCAATGTAGCCTGTGTGTACCACAGCCCAAAAGACAGTGCCCACCACCTTCAGGCAACAGATCTTATATCTGTTCTGGCAGTCAAGCATTCTGCTGTAATATGCGATTCCATCTGGTGTAATTCCACTTGATAAATGTGAAACAGTACTGATGAAGATTCAGGTCGTATAGGATGTGTTGTGTCAGTTCACAGCTAGACACTGATACAATGAAACTTGCTTAAGATGTTCCCGCTTAAGAAATATTTCCTCTTAAGAAGTCAGAAAAATTATTCCATATGATTAACATGTACATTGCCCTTTTAGTATGTTTCTGTCTTAAAAGAACTTGCCACCTAAGAAGTATGAGAATTTCATATCACAGTGGATTTTTTGTCCACTTAATGTTTTTTATTCAGAACCTCAATAATTCCCAGTTACCATCCCTCACTGATGAAATAATGTTTGCACTTTGCAACAATTAATCTCCAGCATCATTTCGACCATGGACTGAAGGTACATGTAAGTGACTCAGTGTTAATCTTTGGCAGACCTTCTGACTGTGTGGTCATCAGTTTACAGATGTGCATGTGTGTCACACAGCATGATACAAACTGTCCTGCTTAATATGCCAGATTCTTTGAATTTTTCCAAAAACATTTAAGAGAGTTCTACTGTGTTTTTGAGGAGCTTGCTACCTCCATCTTCAGGGTCTATGCAGGCCAAATTTTCTTTGCTGCTGAGACTGAACATGTAGGCAGCTAGCAAGCTCCTTCACAACTTCAGCAACTATTATTGAAATGGCATCATCCCAGAAATTTTAATTCTCATAAAACATAATTGTTGGTGTATCATTCATACAGTTGCACAAACTTTGTAACACTGGATATGTAGAGGTGACTGTATAACCATTCCATGTTACTAAAACTTACTGAACTTTGCTTGCAGGATGGAAGTGGTAACAAGCTGCGCCTGACTCCCAAGAAGTTGCTGAAACAAGAATCTCGTCTGTTGATGCCGTCAATACACTCACCGGCCGGACCATCCGCTGTCCGGTCGCCATCTTTCCAGATGTCAGGCTACGTAGTATTTTCATTGAGAGAACTAACACGCAGTCATTTCACCCTTAATAAGGTAAGTTTCTGTTGTTTACAGGGGACCACGGTGGCACAGTGGTTAAGGAGCTGTGCTACAAATCGGTAGGTCACTGGTTCGATCCCAGCTGGTGTCAGTGGTTTTTTCATTGACATAATATCCTTCCGATCGCATTATGGCCCTGGGGTCGACTCAGCCTCTAACAGAAATGAGTACCAGGAGTATTTCCTGGGGGTAAAGGCGGCCGGTGCGTAAGGCTGACAACCTACCACCTTCCTGTGCTGTTGTCATGAAATCTAGGAACCTTAACTTCCTGGAACCCTCTGGGCCTGTCCAGGCCTGTAATGGGACTGATTTATCTGTTGTTTGCATTGAGGCCTTTCCCACTACCTTCACCCTATTGGCTGGCCACCCTCTGTCATTCTGCTACCTGCAGTAGCTATAGCTTCATAACATGCCCTTTTTCCCTGGCATGGCTACTCTGCTTGGTGTCCTTGAACCTGATGGTAAGGGCCCTATGACCCTCTGAATCATCAGTAGCCACTTGCCCAATGACACACTCTCACATCCCAGAAGACTTGAATATTCCTAATATTGTTTATTATAATACTGCCAAGATTATCTGAGGCTTCAGGTTTTTATCTAAAACAACTGTAAAAATGAAACTGTCATACATTTCTGACTCATGACTGTTGTGTGTTGGGACATGGCGGGAGTGACTGGAAACCACTTTATATCTACTTACATCAAGATTTCATCACATACAACTTCCATCCCTTTTGGCCTTAATGCTCATTGGAAATAAATAAAGTAGCATGTTATATATGGCATGATAAAAATGTGTATACAGAAGTAGAATAGAGAAGTTAAATGTTTGAAGTGTAATTGTAGAGTATAAGAAATTGTCAAAAGAAAATAATGGAGATTAAAGGTTTGTGCTGTATTCTGATTACAGGTGGCATATTCTTCTCCGCTGGAAGGTAACATCCAACTACAGCTGAGCTCAGAACTTCAGTTGGATGTAAGGGAAAGGGGATTTCTTACCATGTTTGAGGATGTTTCTGGTTTTGGAGCTTGGCATCGCAGGTGGTGTCTGCTTGAAGGTGCAACACTCTCATACTGGAAATACCCAGATGATGAGAAAAAGAAGGTATGGTGATTGCCAGCCACTGGCCCAATTTCATTTCCAGTTAGGTAAACGGTCTTGCATGACTAATAATTTCTTCAACAAACTATCAGAGTTACACCACAGACACCAGACACTTAACAAGATGCCAGTTTTCTCTTTGATGGTTACTTTTCACTGTTTAAACAGTTCTCCTGAAATGACCATTTTTCCTCTGTATGAAAACCATCTTTGATGTCGGCACAGGCAGTCCTTCCTTAACATTGCTCTGAACAGTTCACTCATTATTAACTAATTTTAGTGACAAAAGATTCAATTAATGTTGCTTGGAGTCAAGATTGTTGTTGCCTCTGGCAGTTGGTGGGATCTCCAGCAATCAAAATGTCAGGTATATCAATTCTTGTGGGAAAAATGCTCCAGTCCTTGCTGTTTTGCTCTTACACTACACTTTTCGTAGACACAATCCCAGCGTTAAACAAGTACTGTAATTTTTGAACCATGATTGTGTGTCTGGGTGTTTTTTGTTTTAAAGTGCTGCTCAGGTACTGTCATAACAACAATAAACAAGTAAATGTTTGTAATGAATTTGAATGTGCTGAGTGTTAGACTGAGCTTGAAAATTTTGTATCCAAGGAAGGTTCAAAATATAATATATAAGAAGCTGTAAGACAGCTGCGGTACATATTGTAGTGGTAGTTTGTGACCAGTCACGGCATGACATGACAGCTTCTTAACCAGTGGTTAAGTGACATTTTATGTTACATTAATCAACAGCTCCATGCCAGTCATTATCCAAGCCAAAGCTTCATGAGACGTTACACAGTTTTGTATTTTCCAACGAAATCACATATGTTGACTGCAGTATATGGTGGGTGATAGAACATTTTTGGTAACTTTCTTGCGATCTCTGTTTACATGAATGAATTGGGATCGTCTGTTCTTTGGGTGCTTGGTTGTTCATATATTTCCTGCAAGAGGATTTAAGATAGCACAGTACCTATTACTGAACTTCCACTGAGGGTCTCTGTCATTACTACAGCAGTCAGTAGTCTTTGCATTGCCCACGAGAGTGGAAGGTGTTTCCTTGATGACTCAAGTACTTGCTCTACTTTCCTGAACTTCCTTGCTGTTTGTCAGTTGTGTGCTCCTTGGCAGCGTACATTAAGTGCTACCTGACTCTAGATGTTAGCCAACAATGAACACTGCACAGAAGGTCGTGCAGTCAATGTACAGAGCTTGCTGTATTTTAACGTGTTAATTTATATATATATACATACATAATTCTTTGCCATAAAGTAACAGTGGCCTGTTTAGAGGATGCATGTGTCTGCCAGTTTCTGCATAAAAATGCACTGAAATTACCCAGCATTGCACTAAAGAGAATTCTAGGGTATAGTATTATCTAAGACAACAGGAGACATCTAACAAGTGTTTATAATACTGTACATAAACTGACTGTCATACAATGTTGATGGATACATGTTTACCGTTTACTGACATGTGACATGCTGCTTGATTCTTTTATATAATGTTATAGCACCTTGATGATGGCAACAATAAGTGGCCAAAACATGTGGCAGTGCAATAACTAGCTATGTACAGTAGTTGGAAACTTTCCCCATGTTATGGCCATTTGTATGTCTTCAAGCTTCCATGGTGACAGAATTCAAAAATGTCTTCTCAGATTGACAACAAACAGTCTCTGTAACTTCAGTTGGTCATCACCTGACTGCTGTTGGCCCTAAAAGATTTTGTTGAATTAAGATTAGCATATTGTACTTTGAACCTTCGCTCATCTAGGAGGAGTGAAAGTCCCATTAACACCATGGCAGAAGCATAGAATCGTACATATTTTACTTTGTCAGAACCCAGATTTTTCTTATGAAAGTCTTCTAAGGTGTTTTACTGTGCATTAGATTGCATATTTATTTTCAGGTACCATATGGAATAAGAAACCAACTAGATGTCACTTAATATTATATTTATTTCTCCTTTATAAGTTGCTCAACATGTTTCAGGCTACCTTGTGCCCATCCTCAGGAGCTGACGACTTAGTGGTATAATGCCATGGCTGTGTAGGCGGTCAGATCCGGTTGGCTGGTTGTGTGTCCAATGGGGAGTACGTAGCACAACGTAGTTGTGCTACGTACTCCTGAGGATGGGCACAAGGTGGCCCGAAACATGTTGAGCAACTTATAAAGGAGAAATAAATATAATACTAAGTGACATCTAGTTGGTTTCTTATTCCACATTGAACTACGATGCACGGTCA
>Ga0123357_10010540_pt1 | contig 11768 bp, 7 predicted proteins | sample TergutEmb28metaG_FD_89873 | JGI IMG/M metagenome (GOLD analysis project Ga0123357, IMG submission 89873) | Embiratermes neotenicus P4 segment gut microbial communities from Petit-Saut dam, French Guiana - Emb289 P4 | ecosystem: Host-associated > Arthropoda: Insects > Digestive system > Gut ...
GCACTTGTGAATACGGTGATGAACTTTCGGGTTCCATAAAGTGCGGGGAATTTCTTGACTAGCTGCAGAACCAGTTAGCTTCTCAAGAAGGACTCTGCTCCATGGAGTAAGTAAGTAAGTATATGTGCATACGTTTCATGCAGTGACTGCCGATCGTTGTGTAACAGAGCAGTGGTTTTCAGTTTGAGGCCGGCCACTCAGTCCGACTTGTGCCGAGATTACAAATGAGTGGAGCTGTACTTTAACTCCCTTTAACTTTAACCTTTACCTTTACCATTGATTCTCTGTCGTTTAGTATGTGTAGAGTGACTTAAATTCATAATGTCAAATGGCGTTAGCTCCTAAACAGAATATTTTATTTCTATAGTTTTTGCACCATTGTAAACGATGCACTGCCATTCAGTACTTCCTGGAAGACGCACACCCAACGCTCTTGTATAAGAAGGCAAGAGGAACAGAAGCAAAAGTCTGTCGAATTTCTCTTCCCGGTTCATCAAGTGTTTTTGGTCCTGATCGCTTCCTCTTTGGATTACCCCCACAAAAAGAAATCACATTATGCAAGATCGGGAATTCGCGGATCTCGTTTTGTTTATCCTCGACGCCCAGTCAGTAAAATGGCTGAGAAGGCAGTCAAGAAGAGGAAGCGAAGAATTTGGCGGTGGTTCATCTTGCATGAAGTGCAGTTCTTCATGGTTCTCCCAAAGAAAATAATGAGCAACCCGAAATTGCCAAGCATTCCGTTTTGGAGATGTGGCCATTTAATATTACGTATTTACTTTAGATGCTCTATATACGTAGTAGGTTACTTCTGTTATGGGTCTTGCCAACTATGAGTGCCAGTGGACCTGTGATTGAAGTCCCGTCACGCTGCAGATTAGGGCAGAGTTCCTGTGACAGGGCTCCTCAGCCACATCTTCGTGTGAACCAGTGAACAAGTGATACGTCATTGCGAGTGGTCAAGGGCCGTTTGAAATTGAGCTATGGCCGAAGTTTTGTCATGATAATAACTGGGAATGAATTCGTGTGGCAAGGGACTGTCTATAAAGGAAATGGACCACCGGAACGATTAACAGGTGCTGCACAGATTCGAGTGCCTGAAGAATGTCTCAAAATATGTACACGCGTTTTAATAAAGAGCGTGTATTCATGTATTAATGCTGAGAACGAAAATTTGATGTGCTTCTAAGTAAGGAAGCATTGCATTGTAACAGTCGGCGTTTAGCTGCAGTTGAAGGCTACAATGTCTTATGAAATTTGAGGTTCTTAAAACGTCGCAGAAGGTGCAAATTTTCTGGGGTGTTAACTGGGTGACTGTTGGTAAAGCCACTGCAATACGTTACCCGCGATTCTGAGCGCAATACAGAATGGCAGAGGTTCAATTGACATTTGAGTAACTCTAATTTCGAAGTATTACTGGATATACGAGGGTATGTTAATTTGAGATCAGGATCGTCTTTGACCCTTTCCAGTCTCAGCTATTCTTATAACTTCCAACAGTCTGGTCCAAATTTATTTTCCAGAAAGTCTCAGTCTTCAAAATCGAAAAGTAGTCAGTGGGTAAAACGGGTCTTAGGAAAAACCGACTTAAAACACTCTAATTTAACGTGTCCATGTGTGTCGACGCTGGATGTGGTATAACGGCAAGCGCTGCTGAGTTTAACGGGACGCTGGCACTATAAAGGTTAACCGCTGCATGTAACAGGCTCGGCACTTGACATTTTCCCAATATCGTTGCTTGTACATTTCTTGCACAAAACCTTCTGTTACAGATTGATCACGAATTTTTAAAATCGTTGTAGTTTTTGAGCTTAAGTTGCAAATTTACGTCTCCGTCTCCTGTGCATTGCCCACTTACTTGCTTACTCCATGGTGCAGAGTCCTTATTGAGAAGCTAACTGGTCTGCACCTAGTCAAGAAATTCCCCGCATTTCACGGAACCCGAAGGTTCATTGCCGCACTCACAAGCGTCCGCCACCTATCTCTATCCTGGGCCAACCCAATCCAGTCCATATACCCACATCCCACCTCCTGGAGATCTATCCTAATATTATCCACCCATTTACGCCTAGGCCTCCCCAGTGGTCTCCTTCACTCTGGTTTCCCCAGCAAGATCCTATACACCCCCCTCTCCTCACCCATACGCGCCACATGCCCAGCCCATCTCATTCTTTTCGATTTTATCACACGCACAATATTGGGTGAGGAGTACAAATCATTTAGCTCCTCGTTATGCAATCTCCTCCATTCTCACGTTACCTCGTCCCTCCTAGGTCCAAATATTCTTCTCAACACCATGTTCTCAAACACTCTCAGCTTCCTTTCCTCCCGCAGTGTCAGAGACCAAGTTTCACACCCATACAAAACAACAGGCAAAATGTGCATTGCCCACACAATGTCGAATTTTCAGTACCACTTGAAATTGATAGCAACTAACCTATTAAATTCCAAAATGCATTTGTCGGGGGATCGGTGTGTTTGTATACTCGTATTTTTGCCCTGGTCGATCAGAAAATATAGTTTACAATGCTTCTGTTTTGGGCTCTTTTCAGTTCATTGTTAATTGCACTGCTGTCTTACTGCTTTTCCACGTAGTCCCTGGTACAGGTGACTCATCGTCTCGTAGGATGAGTCCTACAATTCTCTTCTGCCACTAGTCAGCGTGTTGTGTTGTCGGCCATCGTGCCACAGTTGTTTCCACCTCGCGATAGTTTTTAGGCGCTTTCGCAAAATTGCGAAGTACAAGTATTAGCTTTGTCATGTCTCTCCGTTTGTCCGTTAGTCCGCCCTCATGGAACAGCTCGCCTGCCACTCGACGGATTTTCATGAAATTTAATATTGTGTTTTTTTTTTCGAGAAAATGAAAGTTTAATTAACCCTTATCCTGCTAACGTGGAGAATATGGTGAGCTCCTAATAATGCCAGCAGATGGGATTTAATTCGGCGTGTAAAGGGTTAAAGTCTTATAAGAGTAACGGGTACTTTACATGAAGACCAGTGTACAATTTTTGATCGCATCTCGCTTATTTCTTCTTAGGGTGAGGAATATTTCAAACAAAAGTTGTAGAGAAAATCAAAACGCCGAAGATCATACCGTTTACGAGCAATGTGTAAAAATATTGTTGAGCCGGGCAGGCCACAGATGTCAACATGGCGCATGCGTATTGCATGCTAGATACCGTAGATTAAAGACATACACTCATAATATGTATACTTTTCGCTTTTCCGCTGTAACAGTGGGGACCGCGGTAGCACAGTGGTTAAGGTGCTATGCTACAAGTCGGAAGGTCGCTGGTTCGATCCTAGTTGGTGTCATTGGAATTTTTCATTGACATAAAATCCTTCCGATCGCACTATAGCACTGCAGTCGTTTAAGCCTCAGAAATGAGTACCAGGAGCATTTCCTAGGGGGTAAAGGCGGGCGGTGCGTAAGGCTGACAACCTTACCACCATCCTGTGCCGTTGTCATGAAATCTGGGAACCATAACTTTCTGGAACCCTCTGGGCCACTCCAGGCTTGTAACGGGACTGCTTTACCTGTCACTGTAACAGCAGTTGCTCGAAAGCACCTTAAGGTTACCTTATACGTACATTGCCTGGTTTATTAAATCTGTGGCTACTAGGATTTTGCTTCATCGCTGGATGATGATCGCTCGGTGCCAGATCAAGGCTGTTTGCGAGGTGTTCAAGGTTCTTCGTTTGGGGAATTGCACGCCGTTTGGATTCATTTTCTGATCAACCCTCGTACAAGATCATACCTTTGAACACCAGTGCTGACATTTCTCTACAGTACATGGCAACTGCGAGGTTGTTTATCTGAAGCGCCTCCTGCAATCTGCAGGTTCGGTATACACGACCAGGTTTAAAATGAAAACATGGTCTGTGAGACAAAGTGAGCTGAACATGTGGCATTTTCCTGGGGGGGAGCTGAGGGCCTGATTTAGTATAGGGACGGAAGAGATGGGTAAACAGTGTATACGTGTAACACGTTAGTGACTCTGGTGCAGTCGAACGGAACGTGTTTATTACTGCTTGAATTGGGAATCTGGAGACGTCTTGCTGTACAGTGCCTGTCATACTAAAGAAATTGTACTACACTCCGTGTCCTCAGTGAGTTAATGTCGGTTGTTGTGCTGTTTCGAACTGCACACTGTGAAAGTGAGAGTTGACTCAACGTCTGAGCACCTTGCAATGAGAAGGCTTGGAGTTAACAATCCACCCATCCCTAACTTCGGCGGTAGATGTCATTGGGTGGTAAGTTGCATGCTTCGGTCATGTTACCCGCTTGCAAGGAGCCCCTGCTCTCAATGAGAGGGGAGGTTGGATGGACGTCAGAGCCAGTCTGGATATGGGGGCAGTGAACACAAATGGAATGCCTGAAAACAGGCCTTGTTTTCTGTTCCACAGCTAGTCTTTACTGAGCTATTCCTGCTTATGTACAGACAATACTGTACCATATTAAAGGATATTTGTAACGCATTTTATTAAGTATTGCAGGACGGAATCACAGTATAGATAGATAATAAATCCTTTGAAAATGTGGAACGGTTCAGATATTTGGGAACAGTCCTGGCAAATCAAAATTCCATTCATGAAGAAATTAGGAGCACGTTGAAGCCGAGGTATGCTTGCTGTAATTTGTTGCAGATTTTTTTTGTCTTCCAGTTTTCTATCCAAAAATATAAAGATTAAGGTACACAGAACTCTAATTTTGCCATTTGCTTTGTATGGGTGTGAAACTTGGTCACTTACATTGAGGGGGGAACACAGGGCGAGGGCGTTGGAGAATGGGGTGTTGAGGATATTTGGGCCTAAGAGGGACGAGGTAACAGGGGAGTGGAGAAGGCTACAGAAGGAAGAGCGCTATGATCTGTACTGATCTGTTATTTGGGTGGTGATCGAATCAAGAAGAATGAGATGGCTGTGCATGTAGCACGTGTGGGAGAGATGAGAGGTGCATGCAGGGTTTTGGTGGGGAGACCTGAGGAAATTAGACCACTTTGAAGACTTAGGCCTACAAGGGGGGATAATATTGAAATGAGTCTTCAAGAAGTGGGATGGAGGGCATGGACTGGATTGATGTGGTTTAGGATGGGGGCAGGCGGTGAACGCTTGTGAATCGGTATAACGAACCTTCGGGTTCCATAAAATGCGTGGACTTTCTCGAGTAGCTGAGGACGTGTTAGCTTCTCAGGATGAATCTGCTTCGTGGAGTTAGTTGGATAAATGTTGTTGATTTGTAAGTGCCTTCTGCCTCCTCCTCCTCTTCTGTCTTAAACATAGGCGTAATTAGTACTGAAGAATATTTCCGAAGGTAGATTCGTCGTGTTATTTAGTATATAGAAAACGTAACACTTAATTGCCAGTATTCTGTTGGAGAAAAAATCGTGGAGTGGGGGGTTCATACCAGACTTATGGCTTGGTATATCGTTTGTGTGCATGGACCTTAGCTTTGTCCACTAACCTAGATACTCGCGGGAACTCATTTTGTGTTTCACGTTAGGTCATAAGGTTTGGGAGCCACTGTAAAAGAGAGAGAGAAAAAAACGGAAGAACAGTAGAAGAGTAGGTTTAATGGTGCGGTCGTGGGTCGAGGGATACTTTATGCGGATAAGCAGGTTCATTATTCGTTTTTTTTTGGGGGGGGGATTTAGAATTAAATAATTTAGAAAGGAAATTTGTTGGCATCAACAGCTGAATTTTGACTGTGAATAGGAGAGGCTGATTGAAAAGTACGCAGTAAGAAAGTGGATCTTGGCACACATCTCAGCATTTCCGTGGGGATAAATGAAAATGAACTGAAGTTTGCCAGATTGGCTGACCCATGCATCTTTGGATGCGTATACCAGCGTTTCTCAACCGCCGGGCCGCGGCCCGGTACCGGGCCCTGGCATCAATTATACCGGGCCGCGAGAGGTTCTCCCGGAATTTGTCATTTTTTGTTTTCTAAGCAATTTTTTTGAATACATGTTTTATAGTGGGAATATTCTGAGGAGAAAAAGTGTCGAAAAACTCAGACCCAGTTGTTGGCCTGAGGAAACTACAATATGCTACAAGATTTCGTTAGTCCATTGATTGATAACTAATTTAAATGTAATTTTATATTTGTCAACATGCCACATCGTATACATAAGTGAACTAATATTCTTTATGATTATTCCAAAATTAATTATTAATACTTATGTTAGATTGATGTATGAACTTAAAAAAATGGAAAGGTATTTACGAGTAAATTTGTTGGGACCGTGCCCTCGTCTTACGAAAAAAGAATTTACCGGGCCGCGGTCTCACAAAGGTTGAGAAACACTGACGTATACTATATGCCCAATGACTTAGTGAGCTGTTCCGCAAACAGAAGAGTATTGCAGTCCAGTATGGTTTCTCCCATACGTATACTGCTATCGTTGATTATCAGAAACGTCGTCATTAAGTTATTAAATTATTGTGAAAAGATCTTCAGAACATTTCAATGCGTAGGGATATTAAGTAAGTTTTATTTATAGTAATTTTTGTGTTCTGATAGACTAACTAAACTCTGTTTCGTAAAATTTAAGTTAACCGATTCCCGTGGCCGTGCGATCTAAGGCGTAGGTCTGCACCCGCTTCATTGCGGGAATCGCGTGGTCGAATCCCGCTGAGAGCATGAATTTATTCGTGTATTGTTAAGCGCGTTCGCATAATTGCGAAAAGCGACTGTTAGATTCGTCGTGTCTGACCGTCCGTCTTTCCTCATGGAACACCTCGGCTCCCACTGGACGGATTTTCGTTGATTTTGATATTTGATGATTTTTCGAAAATATGTTGAGAAAATCCACGTTTCATTAAAATCCGACTAGAGTAACGGGTACTTTACATGAGGACCAATATGTTTTTGATTATATCTCGCCCATTTCTTCACAGAATGAAAAATATTTCAGACAAATTTGAGAACTGCTCTCCCCCACTCAACCCAGAAGAGCGCAGTTCTGATCTACTTCGCGGCGGAAGCCTGAAATCATGCATCAGACAGAAGTTGTAGAGATCGAAACTTATTTTACGTTCAGTAATCTTTTTCGAAAATCGCACCGTTTATGAGATAACATGGAGAAATAGTGTAGAGCAGGGCAGGCCACGTGACAATATGTCGTAGGCGCATTGCATGCTGGATACCTAAGGCTACAAATACACACTCAGGCTTTGTAATACGTATTGCTTTTCCACTGCAACAGTGGTTGCACGAACGCGCCTCATTGTTGTTATACCTACTGTAACCGACCAGGGTCCGTAGTTCAAGACTCGGACTAGGCGTAAAGCCGAATTGGTCGTCCGGTCATTAGCTAGTTTGAATTGAAAAGGAAAGAGAATTTCTTTATTCAAGTTTTGGATTGCACGGAGGGATTTAGCAGTTCAAACCTCTAATTGCTGTCCGCACTTATGACTAGCCGGTTACGGAAAGGGGTAGAGGTCTAACACACCTCATTTAAATTCTCTTTCTTGTTATGGTGGTAGGTAGCGGTATACAGATGTTCCTTGTCAATAGCGATATTTTTGGATGGGATTGCCTGCTGGCTACCTGGTTTTCAGGAGAAATGGAGAGACAAGCTAAAACAGGTACACGTCATAGAGGAAAGAGGTACGGGAACAAGTACAGCTGTAAAGATATTGTAACGGCAATTGTGTCTTGGTAAATATTAAGTTCACATGTTTGTGCGTAAATCTCAATAAATGAGAGTTTAATAGTATATAAGTACTAATAACGATCAACCACAGCGGCTTCTCTCCCTCCATGTATTCCTTGGGATGTGTTCATGTCTGCCGACTGAGTGTACGAATTATTTGTAACCGGGAGTCGGGCAGCTTAAAGCGGGCGGTTACAGTACTTTGCCTGTCTTGTTTGTATCGTACATACATCTTTACTGTTTACTGTTCCATGCGCAGACCTATTGCCATTTCCTCATAGGGAAGGTCGCTGACAGGACCTAAGAAACTCTCCATTCTAAAGAATATTGTCAGGAAAACGGAATAAAATCGGAAAAATAAAAAACAGTGACAGAATCGCGGGCGAAATTAGTCCGGGACATAGTGTTATTTCGGGGACTGTGTCCGAAAATCTGGGACGAATGATCACGTGTACTTGAAATGTATGTTGTGTACTGTTGAATATTTGTGGGCCGGGTAGCGTAGTCGGTATAGCCACTGGCTACGGGCTGGACGGTCCGGGGATCGAATCCCGGTGGGGACGAGATTTTCCGCCCGTCCAGACCGGCCCTGGGGCCCACCCAGCCTCCTGTACGATGGATACCGGGTGTTTCCTGGGGGTAAATTGCGGCTGGGGCGTGCTGCTGACCACTCACCCCCTTCTAGTGCAGCGGTCGTGGAAGAGTAGAGCTATACCTCTACCCACCCTCTGGGCCACACCGGACCTGTAACGGGATCACTTTTCCTTTACCGTTTCTGCTGTTGAATATTTGCTCGTGGGTAAGGTTGATTTCTGTTTTAAGGGGAATCCATGTATTGTGCCCATTTCCATCTTTATGTATCGTTGTCACTCTTTCCCAGTCAAAACCAAGTGGATGGGTGTGAGTTACTGTGACGTGTTTTACCCAAAAATGACGCATGCTTAAGCAGATGTTCATGATATAACAACACAGACAATATACATGTAACTCAACACCGAGGCGCTTTCGCGAGACAATAGTTGCCTTGGAAAAGGAGGAAGTATTTCTTATTCTGAGGAGTGCGTCTGTACTGTTGCCTTAGTCACCTGGCATGCAAATCGCATCGTTTGTACGTCGTTATTATTTGTCATTTGTGGCCTTTCTGGCTCTACCATATTTTTCCACATTATCTCATAAACGGAACGATTTTCGCCCCCCCCAAAAAAAAGATCGTTGAACATAAAATGTGTGTTTTTATTTTCTCTGTAACTTTTGTCTCAACATTTTCTCATTCTCAGAAGAATTCGGCAAGATATTATCGTAAATGTTCGTAGGTCTTCATGTAAAGTACCCGTTATTCTCATCAAATTTTAATAGAACCTTATTTTTCTTGGCGGTCTGTCGAAAAATACTCAAATATCAAATGTCATGAAAATCCGTCCAGTGGGAGCCGAGTCGTTCCATGCGGGCGGTCGGGCGGACTGACCTAGACAGATAAGACGAAGCTAAGAGTCGCTATTCGTAATTTTGCGAATGCGCCTGAAAACGTGATAGCCGGTTATTCAGTGTAGTGTCAGATTCTCTAACCATCCTGCCATTCGTCTGTTTATAGTAAGACAGACTGATACTGTCATTAAGTAGGCTTAATAAGTAAGACAGGTAATCTCTTCACTCAGCGCAAGATAATCCTCCGCAGTTCTTACACTGCCAGTGGGTAAATCACGAACGAAGCAGCCTTTTCGTTTCTTGTAAGGTGTATTCATTTCTGCAGTGTCGTACGGAAATTTTGTCACAAATCGGCCGCTCTCTAACTCACATTTTCAGAAACACTAGAGACAATTAGACCTACTTGGTCGCGCATTAAATACTCTCCTGTACTTGCGCTAGAGTGGGCCCGGTAGCTCAGTCGGTGTAGCGACTGACTACGGGCTGGACGGTCCGGGATCGAATCCCGGTGGGGACGAGATTTTCCGCACCTCTCCTGACCGGCCCTGGGGCCCACCCAGCCTCCTGTAAAATGGGTACCGGGTCTTTCCCGGGGTTAAAGTGCGGCCGGGGTGTGCTGCTGACCATTCACCCCCTTCTAATGCCTCGGTCATGGAAGAGTAGAGCTATGCCTGTACCCACCCTCTGGGCCACACCGGGCCTGTAACGGGAAAACTTTACCTTTTACTTGCGCTAGAAGCTCACCTTTCTGGGCAGTCCTGTGCTGTACTTTGAGTATTAGACAAGTGGCGTAGCTCGGCCGGGGGGTGGGGGGGTGCAACGACCGCGGGCGGCAGAGTCCAAGAGGCTGCAGCATGAATAGTTGAAATGAAGAAAAAATTGTTATTGTGCCCTTAACAAATTTTAAATAATCGAGCCATATAAAATTAAATTGAATAAATGATTGTGGTGACCTTTTTGGCGCGTCCGCAGAATTTGCGAAAAGCGACTGAGTTTTGTCATGCCTGTCCGTCCTTCTGTTCGCCGCCCGCATGGAACACTTCGGCTACCACTGGACGGATTTTCATAACTTTTGGTATTTGACTGTTTTTCGAATATGTTTCGGGAAGTTTCATTTAAATCTGACAAGAATAAGAGGTACTTCACGTGCAGACCAAAATACATTTTTTTTATCATATCGCACTCATTTCTTCTTGGAATGAGAAATATTTCAGACAAAAATTGTAGAGAAAATCAAAAACTACATTTTATGATCAATAACTTTTTTTTTTAAATAGAAAATCGTTCCGTTTATGAGATGACGATATGGCGCATGCGCATTGAATGATGGATACCTAAGGCTACAAACACACTCTTAGAATATGTAATACTTATTGTTTCTGCATTTCAACAGTTGTTACACGAACTCGCCACAATGTTACGTTTATATGCACATTGCCGGTTTTGTTAATTAATAGTATCAGTTAGGGGCGGCCATTGCTATTACTGTTGCGCGACGCAACAAGTCTTTTTAGGCCGTTGCTTACGACTTGCTACTGTTTTGTGGTCAGCACTAGCGAAACCTAAATCTTGGACAGTAACCGTAGAACGGGCAAAAATACTTGATTCAATTAATAGTCTTACCGGGAGCTAGAACAGCATAGTCGGTGTAGCTTGTATTCTGTCCTTGCAGAACAATCGAGGAATCATGTTTCGATTCCTGGCAGCAGCAAGATATTATCTTGTTCAAAGTGTCCGTACCGGCTCTGGGGCTGTCTCCGCCGCCTGTTTAATGGATACCGGGGTAGAGGAAAAGCGGCTGGGGCGGGAAGCTTGTCAGTCACCTCCTTTTGTTGCTTAGGTTAAGAACGAGTGGAGCTGTATCTCCACGCTTCCCTTTTCCTTCATGGTGTGCACATTGAGGTCGTCTAGTGTTACATGGAAGCAGTGACCAGGAGAGAGCATGTAACTCGATAGACTGGTGATGGAAGTTCCCTGCCTCTTGTATGATGCAGTGGTTCCTCAACTCCATAAGGAGTACGCTGCTAGATGTTGTGTTTGATCTGACAACCAGTTCCACTCCACACCCTTCAACCCTGATTGTATAAGATCCGTTTTATTATTAGCCTCCTTACTTGTTTACTCCATGGAGCAAAGTCCTTCTTAAGAAGCTGACTGGTTCTCAGCTAGTCAAGAAATTCCCTGCATTTGATGGAACCCGAAGGTTCATTACTGCATTTACAAGTGCCTCCCCCCCCACCTTTCCATATCCTGATCGAAATCAATCCAGTCCATGCCCCATCCCACTTCCTGAAGATCTATCTTCATATTATCCTCCCATCTACGCCTGGGTCTTGCAAGTGGTCTCTTTTCCTCAGATTTCCCCACTAAAACCCGTATACACTTTCCCCCTACTTGCTACATGCCATTCCCATCCCATTCTTCTCGATTTGATCACCCGAACAATATTTAGTGTAGGTCTTTCAAGTGATGTCTGCCATTCAAGTTATCCGGCATTAAATTATTATCCATTTTTGGTATAATAATAATAATAATAATAATAATAATAATATTTATTTACTGCAGTTGGGTTGTCACCCAATGGCAGTGGTTATTTTACATGTATACAAAATATGAAATTGTTTACTACTAAATTTAAGTCGGGAGGGCTACATGAGAAGCATGTAGTGGCAACTTGGAATCTTGGGA
>Ga0123357_10010541_pt1 | contig 11768 bp, 4 predicted proteins | sample TergutEmb28metaG_FD_89873 | JGI IMG/M metagenome (GOLD analysis project Ga0123357, IMG submission 89873) | Embiratermes neotenicus P4 segment gut microbial communities from Petit-Saut dam, French Guiana - Emb289 P4 | ecosystem: Host-associated > Arthropoda: Insects > Digestive system > Gut ...
CCTAACTTGTTGTAGTTGTAATTCGTATTCCACGCACCTCACACAATCTTGTATTTCACAAGGGTTTTGATTCCCTGAATAATTCGGAGCACTAGACTGTATTACAACATCAACGTCCGCCATGTACATGCTTACCACATTTTTTTAGTGGTAAAGGTATTTACCTACTGCTGCCAATGACGAAGGATGTCTGCTTGTATGCTTGTGTGAACAGTGCAATGATTTCTGCTGAAACGTTTTTTATCAGAAGGAACTCTACACAAATTGCTTTATTTTATTATTAATTTTAAAACCAGTTTGTATATTTATATTTGTCAATTCTTTGCCAATCATAGTCATCAAGTTAGTCTATGTCATTTAATTTTATTATCCCTAAGCCTCTGCACATGCTGAACAGGCTACAGTGCCTGGAATTAATGTGGTCACTTCATGGTTCAACTTCTTTACCCATAGGCCTGAGAGCCACATAGGACAGTGACGACGAGTAATAACATTTCAGTATTTCTGTCACGAATCACTGACTGCACTCACTCCACATATCATGGTAATGCTTAATACAGACATAAGATATACAGCCACATGAACATGAACTTCAATGATCTCTTCCAGTTTGAAAGTTAAGATACATGCATGCATAACTTCATCGAAAAACATAATTTCACATGGTGCCTGTGTCCACTACGACGAGGGAGTCTGACACTCTAGTTACAGTGCTACATATAAGCTTGATGATGTTTAATAATTTTAAGAAATGTCTTCTGAAATTTAATATTTTATGTGACTACCCCCCTTTACTTTAAATACATACTGCAGCATCTGACTGTAAAACCTGTGCTCTATATCGCATATGACATTGATGTTTGTGTTTACTGAAGCATATTGGGTTTGTCACATCATTGACTACTATGCATAAATAACTGTACACTCACACAAGTGAATGGTAAATAAGACGGACAGCATTTTGTACTGTAACATACGTAATGTAGTACATTGGAATGTAAATTAAGTCCATACTAAGTAAAAGGAAAACATTTATTTATCTTTTTTAAAATAAGCAGAAGCTTACCCAAGCCTAGATAAAGCTGTGTTGATCTGAATCTATGTACAAGCAACCCAGAGAATCACAAGGTATAAAAGTGGATTCACCCGCATGACAGATAACAAGTGGGTGTTCATTTCTTCATTCTTCAATTCTTCAAGTAACCATGCAAAAATTATGAATTTTCAGGTAGTTCAGATGTCATCATACAATGCAATGTGTTAGGTGAAACAGATTTCAGTCCAGTCATGATGGGTTTTCAGTTTTCACATTCTACATTTTCTACCAGTACAAACTCGGAAACTTGCACCATTTTTCCAGTTGGCACATGGGGCAATGCATCACTGTACATCAGATGCACACAAGGGAAATGAATCTAGTGAAAGTTGATAATCTAGGTTGAAATCTCCAGCAGATGGATAGCTCAGACCTTGAAAAACGATAGTAAAAACTATAGTGTAGTCAAAGTTAGGCTTAGGAGACAGTTAGGTACAGAAGGAGAAAGTCTTAACCAAGATGTTAAAGTAAAGTAAGTCAAAGAAGCAAAAGAAAGAAAATTTGATGTATATGACAGTGTATTTATTTTATCTGGCAAAGAAGCCTAGAAAGATGCAGAAGTTCAAGAAATTATGGCAAAGTTTCTATGAAATATTGGTGTAACTAATAATATTTGTCACCCCTTCCCTCCGCAATCATGTGCCGCCCTCATTCTTTTCAGTAATATATAAAATACACCCTAGGAAATGGGCAAAGCACAAATAAAAGTTTGTTGTATATTGGTAATATCAGAACTTGTTAAGACTTCATTTCATTTACATTGATTTTCACCCATTTTGTTAATCTAGTGGATACTGTTTGTAGGTATTTTTATACTGGGTTTATTGGTAGTTATTTCTATTGGAAATGCAAGGTTTCATATAAGTCACTTTATTGAGATACAGCTTTCATTAATGAGTTAACACAGTAAGTACAATATCAGTAAACTTCAAAGCTACCCTGCATACTAAGCATGATCATTAATTTTTGCAACTGAAGTTAAATTACACTTACTCTCAAAGGAAATGTCACTGTCTCTTTATCTTCTGCACAATAAACAGCACTGTGTCTATTATTATATCTTTGTTATCAATAAAAAGAATCACAGCCTGCATACAACTAGCAATTTGATGTCTCTGAAGGCAAAGGGTGAAATTATTTGAAAGTGAAGGGTTTCAGCTATATATTTATACAGTTTATTGTGACAAAATTCTTGAGCATTCTCGCCATCCTTAAATTAAGGATGACAGTGTGCTTACTGTATTGCGGCTAGTCCTTTCGGAAGCATATGACATTCTTTTTACCACTGATCCAGAGTTGTACCTAATGCACAGAGGATGTACTGGCTCAGTTTTATTTTTTGCAAACAGATTACTCCATTTAGCTCTTGCACTTTTTTCCAAGACAATAAAAAAAACAAAGAATGCAAAGCCTTGGATTGTGGTAGTACAACAAAATAAGTAAGAAAACTTCCAAATTCCAAAAATCCAGGACAGACCAAGAAGAAAAAAGAGAAATATAAGAGCACTTAACCTTCGATAAGCAACACGCCGTTCGGATTGATTACTTCTTACATACTGCAATCCACAATCTGCACGCACTCCAAAATTACCCACCTTATATATAGAACAGATGATTAGTACAAACATAGCTATGTTTAAGGAAACAATAATGGAGATGGGAGCAATAACAGAGAAGTAATGTGCCAGTCCTGTTGGGTAACACTGTGGTGAGTTATATGAGCTAGGAGAAACAATCAACAAAGTACCACAAGGGATGAAGGGAAAGCCCCATGCAAAGACAGCTGTTTTGAGCAGGATGTGTGGGGTGCGACGCAAAGAGGCCAACGGCTTTGTAAGGCGCAAATACTGGAACCACGCTGCTACAAACATCCAACAAAATGTAGACACTAAGGAGAAATGAAGTGCTACCCCGAGGACAACACAGAACTGAGATTCATTTGGAGATGGGAACAGATGGGAATTTACAAGGAACACTGACATTAATATAGCAAGAGAAGTGGACAAATGAAGCTGGATCTTTCTGTTGGCACCACGACGCCACTCAGGAAATACAATGGCTGTCACTGCAATCCCAAATAAACCGAGTAAGGAAACAGAGCACCCAACAATTGTAATTATGTCTAATGCTATATTTGTCTCTTCTTCCAATGTGGGAGAAAGAAGATAACCAAAATGTGTCAGATGGGTACAGATACAAATGTCTGTCTTCAATGTATCATTGTCACTGAGCTTGAGAGCAGGGGAACACCCGATGTCAGACCAGTTGCCAAGACCTGAATTGGCTTCAAAATCCCAAAAGACACATTTTCTGCCATGTGAATGAATGGTGCGTGGGTTGTTAAACAGAAGTATCAGAGGAGGATTAAGGTTGGGATGCTTTACTCCATCGAATGTCACACTCACAACGTGGGAAGGGGTTTTAGTCCTATTAATTTTCGATGCAAAAAGCCCATGATCCCAGAACAGATTTATGACCAGGCGGTGTTTTTTTGTGCCACTGCAAGTCTCCAGATGAGAGCTACTGCATGTATCTGTTCGCTGCAACATGAGCTGTGGAGGCACAAGTACAGCAGTGGACACTCCCAGAGCGAGAAGAGTTTTGACGCTGTCATTCTGTGACACAGTCATGATGTCCTAGCAAAACACACAAAATTCATAACTTAATTTCTTTTATTTCCAGTGTATTCATAAATATTCTCATGTCATTTCTAATTTACCTCTTTTTTGAAGCAGTTGTCAGTATATCTGGAAGGTTTCAAAGATGCAAGTCCTTGAATTTCTCCATTTGTTTTAGAACTGCTTTCTATATCCATAACTAAGGTTACAAATTGTGGTGTCACAATCAGTGAAGTTTCTGTACAGTATAACAAAAGAAGTTTCAGTTTTTGTATGTAGAAGAGCAAATGCTATATTACACACAAGTTTGCACATTGTAGGCATAGGCATTGCAGAGGTTATAGTAAATTAAATACACTGATTAGTTCCTTTGCCAGCATATTAAAAAATAAGAAATCCAATCCATCAATCAGTCAATTCCATGATCTTTTTGCAAGTTGACAGCCAGATGGTCAAGAAATTTCCTTTGCTGTACAGAATCAGAAGGCTCACTATAATGTTAAAACAAGTTAAGAATTGGATCCTATCTAAAGCCAGTCCACACCCATTAAAATACTCTATCTTTATGCTATTCACACATTTCATATTCCAACTTTCAATTTACATACTCGTGATTCAGTACTGATAATCAAGCCATCACCATGGCAATTAGTCCAACTTGAGGGGTTTTATACAATGTTTGTGAAATACACAGCACTATTGTAGGGGTATATTCTATTTACACAAACCATGAAAAATGTCTATATCAACATGGATGCTTGGATACTTCATCTTTTGAGTTATGACCTGTTTAATTTTGGAAGTAGAAGAATAAAAAATTAAGTATGAACCAATTCACAGGGAAGTTTTGATTTATAAACAGTTTATGCCATTATTAGATATTATTGTTTTGACAGTAACAGATTAAACAAAACTCAAAGAGTTGTCTGTGCATTTTCATGCACCATGCTGTGCATCTCAATTTGGACCACTAGATGTGCAAAATATTCCAGATGCATCACAAATTGAACTGCATCAGTCTCTACCTCCACTGTAGTTCTGCTACATCAGTAACTGCCACAGCATACACAATACATTTAACCCTTATCCTGGTAACTTGGAGTATAGTGTGAGCTCCTAATAATGCCAGCAAATGGAAGGTAGGATTTAACTCGGTGTTAAAAGGGTTCAGAATGCTGCACTTGCTCAGCACTTCTCTTTTAAAAATAAAAATAAAAATAAAAACATAAAATAAAAAATAAAATAAATTCTAGAATTCATGTTTAAATAAACTTCTTTATATCTTGTGTGTATAGAATATATCCCTATAGTGGGTTGTGTACACCCAACCCTCACTTTATTGCGCATTATCTGTTCTGTGAAAACTGTCTGTAAGACACAAATCCATAAAGCAAGTTCACTGACCTTACGTGCTTGCCTGACCCACTCAGTACACTAAACAAGTATACCTTAAAGCAAAAAACAGTTACAACTTATCATTTTGCCTGACAGCTACAACCCATACATAAAGTGATGGTTGGGTGTAATACAGAAACACAGTGGATAAAGCACAACCTTAAATTTGGCAATGACTTTCCCTGCACTGCAGTTATAATGGTTCTATTGTCTTGAAGTAGTCACCAGATCCTCATTTATGAAAAGGTAAGAGGATGCAAAGTTGGGCTGACTCTAAAGAGATGCACCCTGCTGTTTATGCTTCATACATACATACATACATACATTACCATGAAACTAAGATTATGCCACCAAAAAGGTTACTTAATATAATATACACCAGGAGAAGTTTCCTTTAAGCAAAAAGTTCACACAGACATGCCATGCCAAAGATTCTGTTAGCTTACCTGTATAGTTAAGTTTTATGTTATTCAGCATGTGATCGATTGAGTCCAAAATAATATTACTTGCATTGAACACTCTGTGCGTCATCTTCTTTTCAACCACATTATTGTCTGTTGTAGTCACTGATGTTTTCAGTATAGCATCAGTAATATTAGCTATGATTGGTAAATCTGAGCCAAGCAGAATGTTGTGCTGAAGGCTTGCTAGAGTGTTAGCAGTGTAGTGAATTTCAGCTGGAGTAAAATGGGTGTCTTCGGAAGTGAGAGCAAACAGTAGCTTTGTGAGGGTTTTGGTTGCATTTTCGTTTCTTTGAAATGAAAGTTTATGCAGAATGCTTGCCCTTCGTGTTGGCTCTTCACACTGCAATTAAACATTGACTTCATGTACAATATGCTAAATACCATACTGGACAAGCCAAACAGACATTCTATATAACGGTTGTGCCTACTCTGTGTATAGTGACACAGGAAGTCTTTCGATTTGTGTTTTAGACACTTTCATGTTTAAAAAAAAGTACTTTTTTGGGGAGGGAGAAGATGGAAAGAGTAATAGACCATAACACATGATATAAACATAAATCAGTAATTTCTGTCCCATATGTAATGGTAAGACAACCAATAAAGCTGAGTTATGCAGCCTGTTGCTCCTGCCAGGTCATAAAACTGTACACTAAGCAATATGCTTCTGGGGTTTTGTTATTTATTTCATGTAAGTGGGGCTAGTATCACTGCAGAAGAAGACAGGCTGCTGGTCAGTAATATGCTTGTACACAAGATATCTTAACAGCAGTTACACTTCTGGCATCGGTAGTGGACAGACAATGCATTTTATGTGCATTCCTATAACATACAAATGGTGAATGAAAAGTGAGGACAGATACAGGTTTCTGATTTGTCACTGTTATAGAAAATTAGGCTGTTTGTTGACTATAATGCAATTGGTAAACCAACTTGGAATCTTTCCTGGAATCCTAGTGTTCCAGTGAGCACATTTTGGGTATTGCTCCTATGGGTCAAATCATGAAGTGAATTCTTTTTCCTCCCAGGCAGATGCTGGAGTAATACTCGAATAGAGGACTTACAGTCTGATTTTATTGTATAATTCAAGCATTGAGTTAGAATTTCAGGTTCAATATTCAGTGGGTTCTGGGTTAAATTGCCAGGAGTTACAAGTAATTCTAAAAATATGGGAGAAATAGTATCTATCAGAGTAACGACATGGAAATTGGAGCACAGCTTATGTCAAGCAATGTAGTGTGTTTAACATAACCAAGCTGTAAGAACTATTATTACAAATTACCTCATATTGTGTCCCATTATTTTCATTTTCATCAGACCAGAAGGCTCCCACAACAAAGTCTCCAATGCAGTGCCTCTGTACAGGAAACCCTTCCCCATTGACACAAAGTTCACTGGGCAGAACTATTTGTCCAATGGTGGCCACTGGCCAGTGAAGTATTTTGTTGCCATATGTTTTGTCCTCATGGCAGTACTTTGAACTTCGGACATATAAAACTTCAATCGTATCAGAATTATTTGATGCTATGATTTGTAACCTTGAATAGAGGTTGTTTAAATGATTGTGATCAGTTTCAATCTCTCCTGGAGATGTACTGGAGGCAATTCTGATGCGGAAAATAAGCGTGACTGTACTTTCTGTCCTGAAAAAGGATATATTGCAGTACTGTCAGATATACTTGTACACACTGTCAGATGCTGTCTAATATAATAGTCAAACTTGCATAATAAAATTGCAGCAGGAAGGGAAACTTTTGATACCACATTAGTTACCAAAATTTGTTAAGGCCAGGGTTTGTGCAATAACTTGTGACTCAACATATAAATATATTTTAGAGACATACATAATCCAACTTAATTAGGAAAGCTTTTAAATGTGTAATATATGCTAATTTTATTTCAGCTTCCAACAATGTGTTTATTATTATAAACAACTTTTAGAAAAACTTTAATACTTCAGAGACTACACAAACCAGTTTATCTTAATATATTTTAATACAGTTGTAAGTCATATGGGATCCCATATCACATGAACATTATTTGTAATGCATGTTACCTTATTCTAAGTTTTGTAAAGGTGACCTGAAGATAGTCAAGTGACCGAAACATGTATTCACCAAGGTAAAAAAAATATATATATATAAAATAATATATTGTTGTTTTGACTGGAACCAAAATACTGTTTTGTTGTCTCTTAGTTTAAGATCAAATGGAATATCCTCTACAAAAATCTTTGTTTTTTTTGTTGAATTTATTTATGTTGTAATTTCTTCTTACACGTTTTGATTATCATAATCATCCTTAGGGACTCGATCCAGCAACACCAAAGACAGAAACAATAAAAGTTTTACTGTATTTACTGTTATGTTCTACTTTCATGCAGTAAACAAACACGTCATATTTCTGAGAAACAAAGATTTTATCTTGGCATTTTTACACTGGAATTTACAACCACATTTTAAAGATGTGAACATCACACCTGTTGTGCTGAGTCACAATAAATGGTGCATTACAGCTGAATGTCCCTGTCAAGCTGCTTCAGTTGAAACACACATATGCAATGTATATTTTTCTCAACAGAATTTATTGATACCAAGAAATGCTTCACGAAAAGAAGCAAGGAAGTTAATTTTGGATGCACCAATTAAGCAGAAATGTATGGCTCCTAAGACCGATCATCCAAATGCAGCACCTACACAGGATGGCTCACAGCCTGAATAATTGAAAAAGGTATGCAATATATATACATATTCAAGACTGAATTTAATTTAGTTTAATTACTGTTACCACTTCACTATGCTATAAGGATGATGGAATAGTGAATTGTGTATTGGAAGAGTAATGTCTTCTGGGATGTGTTGCCATAAAGTCTGACAGAAACTTACCCTTTTGAAGGAATCTATCACCTCCATTCATGGTAAAAGAGTAAAGTTACAGTGTCACATCCTATAATATAGTAAATTTTATAGTCACCAATGTGACAACTTCAAATCTCACACTACTATTTGTCTGTATATACCCTGGTGTTTTCTTTAATTAACCACCCATGTACACTAGACACTAAATTAATGCATCATGTTTCAGTCATAGTTTGAATTAGTCCTTTCAGCTGCATTTTCCTTATAATGTATGTCACAATGAACCCATTGGAAACCAGTTCACTATAAGCATTCTTTTCAAAGAATACATCTTCTGCATTCAAAAAGTATACATATTATTTCATTGCTGAAATTCAATTTATACCGATTTCACACTTATTTTTGAGAAATTTCTTGAAACTAAAGATATATATTTCAATGTTCTGCACATTTTCTGAAACACTATGTTTTCCCACATGGCAAATATATCCTATCTGGAACAGTAACGGAATTAAAATCTAAAAAAATCGCCTCCATTCATGAAATTACTTATTTCTACAAGGTATATGTTTAACTGCAAACAAAATTTGATTTCAGACATGCATACATCATTCCAGGCTTACCTGCCTGACATTCTGATTGCTCGCACTGAAATTCTTTCATATTCTTTGTATGTTTTAAGTTCTTGTGACAGATGCTCAGCAAGTGACCCCCAGTTTTGCAAACTGTAGGTTGGCTCACACCAACTGAGAGAACATATCTTTATCTTGTAGCATATGGTGACTGAAAAAACATGATTCTTGATATCTGACCTGTGGTGCAGAAACAGAACACAAGATAATACATACATTCAAAGTTTTACACAGTCAAATAGAACTTGTATTAAGTACGTTCTGCCCATCTTATCTGTGTGACATTATATAACTCTGGAAGCAACTGTGGCCTAATTGTGGTTCCAGCCTGCCACTTGTTTGGCATGACTGACAAAACTCACAGAAGACCTCAGTCAGGATATTCAATGACCTGGCCAAGATGCAAGCCATGCATCCTCTGAATTCCAGTAACTGCTACCCCAACCCATATCTCTTAAATATAATCATATTCCAGGAGTTCTGACTAGTTGTAACATATGGGAATCTACAATTACATGGCACAAATAATGAGTAATGCCCTATGAAGATATCTTTACTTTCATGTTTGTCGTAAACAATTTAATATTAATTAAGATGAATAAAGTAATAATTTTCTGTTAAAATTAAGTACAATTACTGAGTTTAAAAATGCATTTGTTCCTATATCAAGTACGAAACATTTCTTACTACCATGCACAAAGCACAAGATGCACAAATAACACAAGAACATGTTACAAAACATATGCATAGTGTCAAAATTGTGTAGTACTTGCTTCCTTTTGTTTAACTGTTTTGAAACCCAAAAGACTTAAGAAAAACTGTTCTCATCATAAAATGTGTCTTCCATGTTTTACAACATTTGTTTCAAACATTTCTAGTTTAATTTCAGAAATTGTTTCTATGATTTTCCTGTAATAACAAAATACAAGATATCAACACTATTGATGTTCCTGAATGTTTACACACATGTCCTCCACTCAATGTAATCACCGGCACTCCACACACTTTTCCCATCTACATGGTAAACCATCAATTGCAGTTCTGTATTCATCATTGCTCAGATGATGTAAAGAGGCTGTGACAGCAGTGTTGATATCATCTTCTGATTCAAATTGTTTATCCAAAAGTTGTTTTTTCACACGTGCCAACAACCAGTAATCACATGAGGTGAGATCTGGAGACTAGGGAGGATGTGCCAACACCTCCGAGCCCCAGCGTTGCACCAGATTTTGCACATCACAATAGCGATGAGGTGTTGCATTGACCTGGAGCAAAATGACACCATAATCAAGCAGTTCTGGTTGTTCATGGTGAAGAGCCAGCCTCACCTTATATTGCAAAAGTGCTCAGTAATACTGGCCAATGACTGTCATACCAATTGGCACAGAATGGTTAAGCACAAGTCCATTTCGGCTGAAGAACATGACCAGCATAACTTTCAGAACCAGATGAGTGTGCCATGCAACTTTTTTCTTTAACATCTGGGCACACCATTCAGAATTCTGACATTTCAGCTGAAGGTCAAATGAATGCATCCATGACTTGTCAACTGTTAAAATTTGATTGATAAAATACACTGCCTTCATTTCTCCATGCTGCCAATGGGCAGAGGCAAGAAGAACACACATGGTTCTTTGGTCATCATAGAGTGCTTGTGGAATCCACTTTGCATAGACTTTTTGTTTCCCCAAGCTGTTGATCAGGATATGGTAAACATTTGCTGGACAGATTCTGACTTCTGTGGCAACTGCCATGCATATAATACTGTGCATATGTTCAAGGACAGATTTCACTTGTTCCATATTGCATTCATCAGTTGCTGATGTTGGGGCTCCACTGAGAGGGGCATCATCTGTCTCTTCCTGGCCATTCTTAATGGCATTCACCCATTGGTGAACAGTTTCATATGAAGGAGTATGAGTCCCTAAACTTTCCTTTGACTTGTAATATGATAGAGCATTTTTACCCAATTATAACATGAAATTTTATTCATGTTCTCAAATCTATCCACAAGAAATATCTTTGAGGCTTTCCCGATCCACAGCTAAACAGCACCTGACATCACAAAGACAGTGCACATTTGTGACAGCAGCAACAGTGCTACTAGTGCCACACATGTGATTTGAGTTCAGTCATATGAAGCAATGCACAGTGCTGCAACCAGACATAAAACTTCTGAAATTACCCATGTATACCTGATATTTAGTGGATCACAATCACAAAAATGCATGAAGACTTCATGTGAACCATCCAGTACTGTTGTCCCCAAAGCTTAGTACAAATCCTGTACATCAAATTTAACAAAAATCCATTTGTCATTTCTAAAGCTGTAATAAAAAGACAGATGAACAAGAAACAGTAGGTGCATTTTTCAACTTCCCACTGCAAACACATCAAACAGAATGTGAAAAAGACATAATTTTTCACTTTTCGTTAAGTACCTGAGGCAATAGCATAATTAGTTACATTTGAATTACATATATAATTATATGTGTGTTGATGTTCAAATTTATGTGGCAGGCAGCTGAATTTAATTAATATTGTGAACAAGAAACACTGGTAATGTTGCATGTGTTTGGAAGATCCCTGCTGCCTGCTGAATACACAAGTTCTTCATCATCATCATGTTCCTGAAGGGTTAGGTGTGTTTCCTGTTCCTTGATCCTCAAGATGAAGTTGGTCCCTCCATCTCTTCCTCGGTCGTCTTA
>Ga0123357_10010543_pt1 | contig 11767 bp, 10 predicted proteins | sample TergutEmb28metaG_FD_89873 | JGI IMG/M metagenome (GOLD analysis project Ga0123357, IMG submission 89873) | Embiratermes neotenicus P4 segment gut microbial communities from Petit-Saut dam, French Guiana - Emb289 P4 | ecosystem: Host-associated > Arthropoda: Insects > Digestive system > Gut ...
AAGTTTTTGAGATTTTTGTTGGGGGTGGTGTTTTTAATTCTTTTTTTTTTAAAAAAAAAAAAAAAGGGATTTTTTCCAAGGGAATTTTTTTTGCGCCCGGGCCGGGTTTTTGGGGGGGGGGGGGGGGGGGGTATTGCAAAATACGTGGCTGCAAGTGGCTTCGCCGTTTGAAGGACCCTGAATAGGCTGACTGAGTTCCAGATTTTATGATAAATATATTTTATATGCGAGTTCCTACATTGATGCCTCCGGATTGTCAGTTAAGGAATAGGAACCCGTAGCGAACCCAAATTTATTGATGCATTGGGCCCAGAAATGTCTTCGTAATTAGGAAAAATGGCGTCTTGAGGCCAAATATTGACGGTGCCAACTCCTCCGCCCTCCGCAAAGCAAGCTTGGCATTCTTAATATTTTAATTGCAAGATAATTGCAATAAAAATGAAAACAATGACAACAGTAACAAGAAGTGTGACACCGCACTGCAATTCGTCCACTTGTGCTGGTGGGTCAGGGAACTTCTGAGGGTAATTGACCATTATGTATATGGAACATGCCATTATGGAAAGCCGATAATTCGCGTGCGTTCAGAGTCAGGCATTACAATTTGAAAGGAAAGAAAATTGATTCGGCCCATTCTCAATAACACTACAATTTTACTACCTCACAGTTTAGTTAAAGAAATAGGGTGCTACGATAATTGCTCAAAGTTTCCACCACATCTTTTATATTTATAGCAAAAATTGTAATAAGTCATTGTAACAATAAATATTTTTAAAACAACGAAGATGTCTAAAAGAATTTGGTGGCCATATTCCTTTTAATATTATACATTCGTTTATGCCGAGATCTATACATTTTCGTTTCATTGCATATTTTCCAACAATAATTAGCAATTCACGCACTTACCATCGCCCACTAACTATTGCATGACTCTGCCATCTTCTTCTCCTTGATTTAACACCACCACACATTTGGTGAATCGTGCAGATCACAGGACTCTTCATATTTATATTTCCACACTCTCCTGTTATTTCTCTCTTTCGCTTATGTGCCCTTGTTCTCTTCATACCCTGTTCTGAGTTTTGCTTCATTTGCAAAACAATGTTTGAATTCCCCGACTCCATTTCTTCTGTTATTCTGAAATCTTAAAAGTATGGGCAAGCTCCTACCGTTTGGGGGCTCAACAGACACATTTGCATATAAAGAAATATTCAGAGGGGCGGCAAAAATAAACCTAACAATAGCTTCGGCCACGCACCTGGCTCATACAGAGCGTCGTTATATCTACTTAGAGCAGTGAAAAGTGGTGAGTTTAGTTGGTCAGATCTTACGACCAAAAGGGATAAAAAAATCCTTAGTGCAATTGCTGTGATTTAAAGTGAAGAATAATTCGCTAGGCAATTATTACAATTCGAACAAACGAAAGCACACATTTTATTAATGTCATAATATGACAACACACCAACTCCTACATGTTTCAGACTTACGTGGCACATCATCCCGGAGAACGCAATTCTAAGGACATGGAAAGGAAAATGTGAAATTCTTTAATACCCAGCAGGCAAAACAAATTTACCACTTTAAGAATATAAAAGAAAGATTATGTAAAACAAATGCATCATTACACCTGTTTTGTACAATTGTATGCTCCGTGATGGTGGACCAGTGAGGTCTGAAACATGTAGAAGCTGGCATGTTGTTATATTGTGACTTTAATGAAAATGTGTGCATTCGTTGGTTCGAAATGTAATAACTGAACTTGAATACACGGAACGAAGAATGTGAATTTCGTTAGGAACTTAAATGCCGAAGAAATAATAAGAAAAGTGCTGCTCGAAACGGAAGGAAAGTTAGCTTGTGCTAAAAGCCACATTGTCGACTCTAGAATTCATTTCGCTTTAAAGGCCAGGTAGTATTTAATTAGTTATCTTCGCCCTTTAATGGGCAGTGGTAATCATAAAGGTGTTAATTCACTTGGCTTAAGAAAGAAAGCTCAAAATTTCTTTCAGAAAATATCTTTCTTAATTGGTTCTCAAAATAAGAAAGGATAACATTCTGGAGCATCATTTTCCTAATTAATTCTACAATTGACAGGCGAGCTGTTCTCTGTGAGGTAAGAAAACCATTATTATTATTATTATTATTATTATTATTATTATTATTCAGTCAAGCTTCACTTATTAACGGATTAAAATAATTCGTTGTGCTATAAATTGCTTCACAGCCAATCGGTTTGAAGGAGCGCCAAATTATTAACCTGCACTGGGCGCCCACGTGTCTCGGGCCAAACGGCCCTGCCTATGCCTACGATACGTGATCTGACCCGTCGATAACATCCAACTGGACTTGGCTGGTTTAAGAACGTAGCCTAGCGCCTCACACTTAAACCAAAAGCCAGCACGTGCTGACAGTCGCTCGTCAGACTCTTCTTGTTGCTCGTAATAGGGATGACGTTTCACATTCAACTGGGCGGACAGAAGAGTTACTCGGTGTTTCCAATCAGGCTGCAGTTTCACCCTGTTGCTCTGCTCAACACTTTCCTATTCTGGTAATTCTTATTTCTTTCCTTCAAATCTCGTAACCGACCGAACGCTGTGACCATGACCAGGTGGGATAACACTCCTGTGTCATATTCGGGAGGTCACAGGTTCAAACCTCATCCCGGAGAGCATCTATGCAGACTGAAGTTTGTCTTCATTTCCTAGGTACCGCCAAGAAAATCCGGAGCAGTTTCTCGAATTAGGCCACGATTGCACTATCCCACATTCTTATCAATTCATTACGCACTATCCTTCTGTGGTACACAGAGTGGGCCAATCGTCATTTGACCCGTTTGTAAAATGTACATCAAAATACGTTGCAAAATCCTTTCATCACTGGCTGCTAAAAAAGAACTCGTAAAATTCAGGCATCGTTGTACAAATTACTTGGCATAACTGTGTATTGGATTCAAGATTTAATTCGAGATAATGATTCCGGTGCCTGAATTTTGGGCCATTCCCAATAGTGTGAAATGCCAACAGGCCCGCTAAATGAAGTGTAAATCGGTAAATGTGCCATTTTCCTATTAATTCCCAGTAATCACTTATAGGTTCTTGTCGGTTGTGTTCTAAACAATGCGTGTGTGCGTGTTTCGGAGTGTTCGCGACCCTTAATACGTACAAAGGATTATTACGAAACTTATCAGAAACACAATTACAGTTTTCCCCACTGTTCACGTTTGCTTTATTCTTTACGTCTGCTAGTTGATTAGCAGTTGAGAGAGGGACATGCTGGATAGAAATATTTAACAATGTTCTAACCAGGGGACAAGAATATTTCATTTATCCAAATTGCGCAGGCCGACTCTGGGGCCCAACCAGTACTCTGTTCCATGGCTACCTGACGCTTAATCGGGGGTTAAAACGTCTGTAACGTTAAGCTGACCACTCAACCGATTTAGTATCGAAATTAAGAATGATTGGGCTATAATTCCATTCCCCCATATTCCTTTATGTTGCTCACAGAGGAAATTTTACCTTTTACCTCTAATTGTAAGAAGATTTTTAGCTGAGAATTTACAGAACACATGTATGAATATTTTGTGGATTCTACCAGTATGATAGAAAGTCTTCTCGGCGTTTCTCTCTTATTTTATATTTTCGCGTAAGCATATATTTTTTTAACACTTCATAGTTCTTTGAAAGGAAAAGTATAAAGAGAATAGTAGTTACAGATTCAGTTCGTACCGCGCAATAAACACTCTCCTCGTTTATAAGAAACAATTAGTTAATTATATATTGGGATATATTAGCTCTGTTTTCTGAGGTCCATACAAAACTCATGAATAATACAGTGCATGTGCAGCATTTAATTGTAGAATTTCTGATTGCTTAACCTGGTGGTACATTGAAAAAAGTCACTGGGCTGCAGAGGGTTAAATGAATTTTACTGTAATAATGAATCTCCAAGTTTACTGTGACATTTAACTATGTACCTAAACGCGGACTAATTTCATTTTACTTGCCGCTACTGTGCCACGCAATGTCACAATTTGCATTAAAAGTCTGTCAAGGAAAGTAGAAATGGTTGACACTGTATTTCGATTAGTCACATCAAGAAAGCAGCCAGAGACAAGAAACAGAGAACATTGTATGAAAAGGTTTTGTGTAGAAAAAAGAGAAGAATGACATTAAACATGTAGTGTGCAACTTATCACAAGCTTGTGAGAAGGATGTCCCCTTTCGCAACAAAACACGAAGGGAATTCACGCTTTCTTTTGAGAGATAAATGCTCGGTGTTTAATTAAAATGTAACGTCTTGCTGCACTGCTGTTGTTCCAATGCGTCACACTGGGATGGGGTGCGTAACTAGACTCGCACCTGGGAAATAAAATTCCACTTCCCAACTGATGTTTCCTGGGAACAACTACCGTGTTTTCACTTCGTGTTATACCAAAGAAACAAAAGAGTTGAGACGCGAGAGAGAAGCGGTCCGATTTTGATTCTGGGAGCCTGCTTTCTGCATTAGTGTGTATTCCCCGCTGATCGCTAGCAGTTGTATAGCCATTGGAAGTCAAGGAATTGATAGCCGCCAGGGCGAGAACGAAGAAGCAAGGAGGAAAGAAACATCAAATAAGAAAATCCTTCGGTAGCTTTTGAACAGCAGTGGCAAAAAGTCTTGACTTGGACCAGCTTGTAAATAGTTTTGTTGGCCTCCTGGGATCTGGTCTACAGCTGCGGGCGAAGTAAGTACACTCCGTGTAGTCAAGTAACTAACACTCTATAGGTATAAATTAATTCTTTTACTTGTTTCGTTAGTGCACATCACAGCGCAAGATGTTTCATATCTTTATAACAATTCTGCACCTTTACGTTAGACCTACCAGGAAACCCAGAATTTTAAGAAAATCGATAAACTTAGATTTAATCTTTGTACTAAATAGGGTCCAGGGAGCCGGAATAGCGTAGTCGGTATAGCGACACACTACGGGCTGGAAGATCCGGGGTTCGAGTCCCGGTGGGCGCGAGATTTTCCGCACCTGTCCAGACCGACTGTGAAGCCCACCCAGCCTCCAATACAATGGTCACGGGATCTTTCCTGGGGGTGAAGCGGCAGAAGCGTGGTCTTACCACCCACACCATCTAGCGCCGAGGTTAAAGAAAGAGTAAAACTATACCTATTGCAGAGAATTCAATTTTTCCGGGATGAGACGCTCTGTTGCTGGTTGGTGGTTTCCGATGTTTCGAACGGTCGCATTGCCTTCAACTGCAAGAGTCAAGGGGGCCAAGAAGAACCACTAACCTTACGTCACATCTCGGAGGAACTTAATAGTGTATATAGAGTGTTTTCGATTGCAAAGTCTTAAAATGCCTGAAATAAAATCCCAGTAGGGATGTAAATAACAGAATGTATTTTTGTAAACAAAATATTTCTCTCATTAAACATACAAAAGACTACCCGTGTGACAGCATCACAACGAACTCCACAATCTGCAATGCAGCTCCAGCGTAGGGGGTGGGGGGTGGGGTTTCGATTGTGCTGTATGAAACAAAAGACCGAAAACCTGTGGAATACGAGCGGCAGTCTGGCTTGTTTATTGAAGGGGCCACGGATGGCCAGAACTCTTTTATACTCTGCTGACAAAGGTGATAATTCTTGACCATTTCGAAGGCCACTTTCCAAAATCACTTCTCTGACATGGATAAATTTCTTTGTTAGGGCTCGAGAACATGTAGCAGAGCGGCAGGAGACATAACTGCAGCAAAATTTCAAATCATAACGATTTTCACTAAACCTGCCATAAAGAAGGTGGGCCGGGATAGCGTAGTAGGTATAGCAACTCGCTACGGGCTGGACAGTGCGGGGATCGAATCCTGGTGGGCGGCGAGATTTTTCCGCACCTATCCAGACCGGCACGCGAGCCACCCAACCTCCTATAGAATGGGTACCGTGTCATTCCCGGGGGTAAAGCGGCCGGGGCGTGACCTTGACCACCCACCATCTAGTGCCGAGCTTAAAGAAAAAGTAGCGCTGTACTTCTATTCCCCTTCTGGGTCTTTGTGGCCTGTTCTAGGGCGAAATTTACCTTTACTTTTGCCATAAAGAAGCTCCATTGAACCCCACCAAAAAAACAAAATTTTCTTGGTGTCCAAGAGCCACATTGTATAGATGTAACATTCTTAAACTCGTCAATAAGATGTTTTGATTGATCGGCTTTACCCTGCGGTTGTTTCAGTTCTTTGAAAAGAGCCACAAAGGCCACTGAATAGGAAGAAGCCTCTATAGGCTTCACACTTGGTCCAGCTACGAGAAATATTTGTAGTCTTGCCGGGAAAAGAATACCCACCTGTCCACCACGTCTTCGGCCACTTTACTGGCTGCCTCGAAGCGCAATACACAGCTGAGTATCAAAGCATTATTTACAGTGTTAGCTTTCAGCTATGTTGTTGGCAATGAAAACTAGGCAGCTGCAGGCGTCTTGGGAGCAACGTTACAAACGACTGGCTTCAGTGTGCATCTCCCACAGCAAATACAGAAAGTGTCTTCCCGTTCTGGACCCAGCAGTTGTTTCGCACATGCAGGTTTTCTGTGTCTTAAAACTACTGTGCTCAAAGACGGGATAAATGGGGCTGTTACTTTTGCCAGGACTAAAATTCTTCCAACCATAGCCTCAAAATACGACTGCGATATCTACTTTTACTGGACTGATGTAACAGTTTCGTGGTTTGATTCTTGATTCTTGTGGAGTGTTTTAGCAATTTCTGTTTATAGTGTCTTTATCGAAAAATGAGACGTTTTACTTCCAATAATTACAGTATCTTCTTTAAATATGTGGTCTCTCATTTTGTAACCAAAGGCTGCCCTGAGGAACGCAGCTATTTCTATTTTGACATATGCTGTACTCTGGTGACGAGTCATGAACACAAATGGTCTCCTGATCTTCATTGTTCTGATGATGGGGTCCTCAACCAAGACGCACAAAAATGTACCGTGCTGTGCTTCTTCTACCAAAACGTAACAATGCAAGCAAGCGATATGTAGTTGCAATCTTCTTCTTTCGGACTTTGTCCATCGTGTAACAGATATAAGACACAAAGCACTATGTTTCGGAAGCCGGCTTTGCTTCCGTCTTCAAGCAATAGATCAAGCTATTCTCAGTCACTGGGTACCACTGCAACATTCACAACTGCAAGTAAGCTCCTGAGATCAGAACTCTTCCACGGGTTCCCAGTAGTTTGTCTACGCTTTTGAGTGTTTCAGTGGTACCCAGTGACTAAGAATAGCTTGGTTTAAGCGGTCCAACAGATTTGGTGCTTCTTACCTGAAGACGGAAGCAGAGCTGCCTTCCGAAACGTGGTACTTTTTGTTTTATACATCTGTCACGCAATGGACAAAGTCCAGAAGAAGGAGACTGTATCTGTATGTTATACAGATTCTTCAAAATCTTATAACATTGAATCAAGCAAATATATAAAGGAACAAAATTTTGAAAGGCTTGTTTAGAGGTTTCACTCTGCTTTGTGTTGAGACCAGGGATCACTTACAGGTAGGTGATAGTTTCACTGAGTCCATCTGTGCAAATATCATAAAAATACTTCGATTATGTCACGACCGTTTTTACATATCTTTTCTTATTTATCGATCAGCAGATTATTTGATACTATTCAGTCTCTGATAGTAACAGCGTTGTTAAGTACCCCCACCCCCCACAAAAAAAGAAGACACACCCGACCAGGCAGCACGAGGTTCTTCTCTGTATTCAGACCCAGAAGTAAGCGGTATTTTATCATTCTCAGTAGGTACCGATGTGTTTATAAACGCGGTTACGTATGGAGATTTTATCTTGTGACGTCTGAAGACATTCACTTCAAGCAATTATAGTTCATTCTCTTCTACGCTCCGAGATAAAGTCAGAACAAACAAACAGCAAGATGGACCGGTTCTACTGTTCGTCTTCCGGGAGATCCTACTGATTCCATTGTGGTTCTTTACAGAACTGCATGTGAGGGCGCTCACTATGAGAGATATGCAGAAAATTACGGTTGTTATTAAAGTCAGTACTGGCTATAGTTTTCTGTTAGTGAAACTCGAATAATCGACGCTACTACTGGATAATACGGAAAACCACCTGAATTCTGTCTCGACAAACCTATTCCCCGTTACATATTTACTGTTCATTATTCGTACTCTAGCTCACAGGACCCTATGGCAGTTGATACAGCGTCGTTAAAATCAACTTTGCAACAACTGAGAGCTAAAAATACCGTCACTAGGGATGTGTTCGATATAAGAAAACTATGAATTCCTATCCATCACTCTTCTGTCACACGTCTTAATTTCCATCCTTGTTCTTATCCTTCTGTCTACCTGCCTCATTTCCATTCTGTTTTCTTCCAAAGACTGAGCAAAATGCAGTTTCACTCCTGGAAGTAAGAGGAACCTTGATGGCGAAAAATGATCTTGTACGAATCTCGCTGCTGGCCGCAAGGTCTCTTGAATTTCTAGGTCGACACCTTTAATCCCATCATGGTCAAACGAAGGTAACCAAAATATTATTGATAACACGGCAACCTCGTGCCAACGGTGCTGATGTTTGTGCACTTAAACACATTATCACTTTTTTAGACGCATTCGCAACTCTGCGTGTCGCATATTAATACATCCGTCTGTCTGCACGACATTCCGTCCGCTTGTAGGTTCTCAGAACGACAGAAAGGCCGAAGAGCTTTTAGTGAAATTTAATATTGGAGAATTCTCAGAAGACTGTCTACTAATATAATTTTTGAATTCAGTCGTACAAAAATTACAGACGCTTTGCCTTGAGGACTACATACATTTCAGCAAGCTGTAGGCAGCGTAACTTGCCGCCTGGCTTGGCGAAGAATGTTTGAAAAGCGAAGTGGGGTAAAACGATAATCGCACATTTATGCTTCATGTGTTTTCCGTAAGCTTCACGGTCTTGGAGATGATTAAAAAAAAAGGGGACATTAAGAGTATAGCTCCCAAATTCTTACGCTATAACACTTTCTCTGACAAAAGTATATTTAATAAAGTGAAATGCCAACTTGATGCAACAAAGTAATTTTATTGATGTATTCTTAGCTCTACATGTTTCGGGTACATACGTCCATCATCAGGAGCATTAGAAAACCATAAGCTGCAACTCAACATTTAATGTTTCTGATAATGGGCGTATGTAACCGAAACATGTCGAGCTAAGAATACATCAATAAAATTACCTTTTTTTTTTATCAAGTTGACATTTCGCATTATTTCATGAGGAAGATGCACGGTCGAACAACCCTAAAAAAAGTATATTTCTTAGTAGTTCTGTACAAATGTTACGGGAAGATATACAGCTTCCAATTTGAGGACAATTTCCTCCGAAATATTGGTACCCACATACTACGTTACAAGTGTTCTAACCCAGAAGAGAAGATTAAAAGTCTTGAAGAATAAAAGACCAACTTGATGTCACTTGCTATTTTATTTCACTTCTTATGTGCTCAACATGTTTCGGACATTAATATATCCACCACCAGGAGCTTATGACTATTCTGTTGAATTACCACATTGGTCGTATTGTTCTTGGTTCGATATGTGTTGGAGTTTCGGTGTGGTTGGGTTGGAGTGATATCCGTCTTGCAGTCTGAAGCTTTCAACACGGATACCACTCCAAACCAACCACACCGAAACTCCAACACACATCGAACCAAGAACAATACGACCAACGTGGTAATTCAACAGAATAGTCAGCTCCTGATGATGGATATATTAATGTCTGGAACATGTTGAGCACATAAGAAGTGAAATAAAATAGCAAGTGACATCAAGTTGGCAAAAACATACATTTGCATTTTATTGCTTTGTCATTCATTTTTGTGATCACCGGTATTGTTATGGTATGAAATGGGTTTCCAGGAACGAAATCCTCTATTTATGATACTGCGCTTATAAGAAATAGGGATTTGAATTACGACGGTTCGCTTCGCGACCCTCTTCCAGGAACCATTCGGATCGCAGGTGCGTGGACCGCATGTAAACCATAAGCGTTACTACAACTGATAGCCTGTTAGAATTTTGTTCGCATCTTCTACGAACACACATAAGTTAGTCGTGTCTGCAGTAGTGCATAAATTACCACTTTTTTCAGTACAGTAAAATGTTTTAGACAGGAATACAACGATTCACGAATGTTTCGTCTTTCTGGAACTTACTACTAGCGAGCCGGTATGGGTCTCTTCCTTCCGGAATATAAAAGCGGAATAAAAGCAATCGTTAATCGTTGTTAAAAGAAGTGCCAGGGTTCTGATTCCTACAGCAGGAATGTTGCCGTGGCAACGCTCAGTGGAGCAACATAATATGCCCTTTGCTAACAACTTGTGCTGGCGCTTTTCTGCTGTTGTGATGAAGAAGTGTGAGGAATATTGTAGCAGATATTTCTTGGTTCTGCCTGCCTGTAGTAGAGTGTACTATAAGACGGAAACGAGACAGGAACTAATAAAAGAAGGATATAAAAAAGGAATTAAGAAAGAAAGAAAGAAAGAAAGAAAAAGAAAACTAACGAAGGAACAAGATACTAATCGATATACTGTTCTGTTGTCAACAGTCAAGCCTTCTTGCTCTAAATTCCGGTGAGTGGCCGCAGCGCTGCGGCTACGTACATTTCTGCCCTGTTGCAGCTAACCACACTCTGCGTCAATGAGGGGTCATACCCTTCCGGTTCGCTGCTGATTTGCTATGAGGTTCAGGTCATGAAAATGCTATAAGGCATAATACAACCGACTGTGCACCTAACAGGACTGGGAAATACATCGCTCGAATGCTTCGCTGTAAGACTACCAGGCCTTCAAAAACGCGCAGGAATATTTTTGAAACAGGTTAACACTACAGTAACAGAATCGTTATAAATCATTTCAGCTAGACCACGGAAGATTTTTACTTATTTAGCATTTCTTCATTTCAAAGTGGTTTACTTTGTAACGGATGTTTATTTGGAAGACTGTCTTCGTTTCACACACACACACACACACGCGCGCTCGCGCACACACACAAAGGATGTCCGGAAGATGGATATAGAAAAATGAAACTTATATATCGAATTATTTCATTGTGCAGACATTTGGTAGACAGCATTAAAAAGGAAAACTCAAGTTTTTCTTTATACTACTACTTATGTTAATCGCATAATATAAACGAACAAAATGCACCTTTGTTAAGCTAATACTTTAATTTTTACGATGCCTTCTACATGTTTCGAACCCGAGGGTTCGTCTTCAGGAAGACGGTTGAGCGTACAGGCATGGTATAACTTTATGTTCTGTTGACCGTGCGTCTCGTTATAATCTTTGTAAATAACCACCTTGACGCACAATTATTTCCGTGTATAGTTTATTTCTATTCTCTACATGTTTCGGATGGCTACGTGTCCACCATTAGGAGAATTAATTGTATCAATACTACATCTGGTATATGTCACTCTGAAAACAAGTGAATAGACTAAAATTACAAAAGTTATGCCTTAAAATGAATGGTATTGCTTATAGGTGTTGCTAAAATGTTGATAAAATTCTTATGCAAGTGATATTATTAGTGACTTGTTATGATTTCTATGTTTGCACTTTTTAGTGTCTTTTGAAGCTTAATTGGCGTGTTTATGTTTGTCACGTAGAGGTCATTATTAAAATCTTATGTTTATTGGACCGTGCATCATTGTGATATTTGAAGAATAAAAGACCAACTTGATGTCACTTGCTATTTTATTTCACTTCTTATGTGCTCAACA
>Ga0123357_10010544_pt1 | contig 11767 bp, 10 predicted proteins | sample TergutEmb28metaG_FD_89873 | JGI IMG/M metagenome (GOLD analysis project Ga0123357, IMG submission 89873) | Embiratermes neotenicus P4 segment gut microbial communities from Petit-Saut dam, French Guiana - Emb289 P4 | ecosystem: Host-associated > Arthropoda: Insects > Digestive system > Gut ...
TAGTTCCACCAGTTCGTCATCAAAAAACATTTTGAACACTTTAGCACAATGAGTTTCATTTTGGGCTTCATTTTGAGGCCCATATTTATCAACAAACTGTTCCCTTTGCCCTACATAATTAGTAATGTCCTCCCATGTAAATGTAGCACTGGATGCAGTAGCACATTGCACATCGTCACTTTCACTGTCACTACATTCCGAACCAAATACCTCAACTACAGTCAAATCATCGGTCCCACTTGAGTCATCATCGTCACTACAACTACTCTGATCAGAAGCTGTAAGTTCCTCTAGCAAACTTTGTTCAGTCTCATCCTCCAACAAACAATTCCTACTTGACACCATCATTGCAACAGACTGCAGCTTCAAACGAAATCCAGACCCGAAAACAGCGGTGAATAGAAGCTACATAACTCAGCTACGTGACGATAGTGATAACATTTGTTTCCTATTTCATTTCACTGTTAGAGGGATGCATAAAACCGTCTGTGAAATTAGTGACTGCAAAAAGAAAACCCAAACTTCGAGAGCAGAGAAAAAATGAAGAAATAATTTCTAGCAACTGTCTCCCACACCATAAGAGAGCCAGCTCCTTCATGAACAAGCATGAAGCAGCCCAATTACATTTGCTCCCTATGTTGTCGAGATAGAGATGAATGAGTGAAAGCTTGCAGCATGACGAGCAGTGGTCGTCACTCCATTACAGGTGATATTTTCCCTTTGACGAACAGTGTCCGTCACTCCACGCTGAAGGATTAACTTACTGGGCAGAAACAACAATAATGCAACTTAATTTGGGTTCCAGAAAGGAACCACTAAAAGATACCTTCCAAATATCTGCAATATTTGTTAATTTTTTTTAGTAGCTTGTAAATCAACAATTTGGCAGCTGTGCAAATATCTTAATTTAGGTTTTAGTTTGACAGTGATACCTGGTGCTACGGACATGAAAATTCACAATCCAGTAAGTTATATACGAAATACTGTTTATGATTCAACAATTATAAACAAGGCAATAGCAAAAAAACTCTGAGTTTATAGCCAACAGTTCTACTGTAGACACAATGTGCACCAAAGAAATAAGTCCTTACACACAAAATAACTACAACCGTGATAACAATGATTAGAATCTACAACACATAATTCCTTGCACTAAAAGATTCACGCACGAGTAGAATTTGATCCTACAACCACCTACACACCAGTGCAGCATGACAAATGATGAACTGAACTGCATTTTATTATTTGATTACACACATATCTAAATATAACACCAACAACATAATATTCATAGGACTATAAGGTCATGCAATAGGAAAAGTATGCTTTACAAATTCTGCCCTGACTCCTTGTCATCCTTTGCATCATAACAGAATTTCCACTTACGGGTTTAATATCATTTTCAAGAGCGTGAAGGAAGTCTGCTCGATTCACCAACAACTTCTCCATAGCTTCTGGATCAACTTCCACTTTGCTGGCAGCCTTAATGAGACGGTTCATTGCTGTGGACTGAGCTGCACGCACCAAACCTTCCAACTCAGCTCCACTAAAGTTCTTTGTTAGAGCTGCCAATTCCTACAACAGTTTTGTATTTGTCAGTTACCTCATGCACCAGTCTCCAAAATGTACACAGCAATGATTACACCTCTCTATGCAGGGCAGTAAAACAAATCTGAACCCTAACATTTTATAACATGAAATTTAGATCACAACACTGCTAAAACAAAGAACTTCCATATAAAAAATGTTTCTATGCTGAGGATACGTATTAAGTGGATATGAAGAAATGACCACATGTGCAGTACATGGGTTACCAGAATCAATATACATGAGTATGTGGAACTTTATTAAAAGCAACATGAAATAATTTTTCTTGATTTCAAACTTTGGCCATGTTCTGAATTTTGTATTCTTTCTTTTGAGTGAATCCCCGGGGTCAGAATCTTGTGACTGATTACACTGCCTATGAAGATGGAACAGTGCTCCGAAAGGTCAGCACATAAAATCAGATGCCAGGGATTCACACAAAAGAAAGAATACAATATGAAATAATTTGTCTCACCTTTATGTCAACATCTGCATTGATTTTCTTGTACTCCCTCATCCTACTTGTATGGATACCGAGAATTTGAACTCGTCCTTTTTCATTTGGTAATCCAATTTCCATTTGTACCTATGGAAGACCAGTTAATACAAAATTGAATATTATAATATTCAAAGCATTCATACCAACAGCATTCCTTCCAAGCATCACAAAACTATGCAGCTATGCATGGAAGTTTTAAAGCTTTACCTCTAATCTTCCTGGTCGAAGCAATGCTTCATCAATCATGTCTCTGCGGTTCGTCATTCCAATGACTAGAATGTTGTTGAGCTGTTCAACGCCATCTATTTTGGCAAGTAACTGATTTACGACTGTGTCATGCACACCTGTATTACCAGCCACTGACCCTCGAGATTTACATATTGCATCTATTTCATCAAATATGATGATATGAAGGCCACTATTAGGGCCCAGCTGAAAAGAAAAAAGACTTCAATTTAACTCCATGACCTCATCTGAAACAACCTCATTTCCCTAATTCAACCCATAAACTTTCTGTAGTGTTACATAAAACCAATGTATTTATTACTTCCTCATGCAAATAAAACCACCAAAATATGCTGCTGTTTGAGACACCCTGTCTTTAATATACCTCAGCCACACATTGGCCCAGCTGAGCAATTATCAAGGGGTCACACAAAATATATTGGGAAGCATCAGAGATATAAGAAAGTCTGCAGTATAAATACAGCTCAGTTGAAAACATAACATATGTAGGAGTGACATCAAATTAAAGTTTTAAATTCAAGTTTCTAGCTTTAGTTTTCTAAAAAAATATGAATAATTTATACTTGGAATTAAATATTCAGTGCAATTCACCCTTTTTTCCTCTTCCTCTGCATCTGCAAATAGCCGCCGAATATTAGCCTCAGATTCACCAACATATTTGTCCAAAATCTGTGGGCCATTAACTATTTTTGGTTCACGAGCATTCAACATGGTCCCAATCTGACGAGCCATTAGCGTCTTCCCTGTTCCTGGTGGCCCAAAGAGGAGGATTCCTTTCACATGCTTGCAACCTAAAATCAAGTACAAAATTATAAACTCAGTAAACATATTTCTCCTGGTCATTTCGGTGCCATGTGCACCATCATCAGGAAGAACTATTAGGCCATTTACTAAACATCGGTTTAATATATAAGGAGATTTTAACCATAGATTATCAACGTGTTTTTAACAAACAGTACAGTTGTGCCACATCTATGATTTTAACTACTGTACAACTATTATAACTGTAACATATGCAAAGTTGTACCTTTCAAAATATATTTACGGCATAACTGCCAGAGAAACCATATTTAACAGCTTTATAACAATATATGGTTTTCAGTACATGGCTTAATAGTTCTCTCTGATGATGGTGCACATGGCACTAAACACGTATCAGAAATACAATAAAGGTATAAAAAGAATAAACTTGGTGCAATTAAAAGGTGTTTACTAACAAAACAATGCATGGAATGGAAAACTTCAGTTTACTATTGACGGTCACTGAACAAGTTATCTGCATGCGTACGAGAGTGACAAACAACAAACATGTGAATGATGTGATGGGTATACCGGTTCAGTGGCCCAATTGTGGTCAGTGTGATGACACATTATTTACCATTTCCTATTTCAATGTCAAAGCTTGAATGAAAACCAAACATACATTAGTGACTAAATTTCTTACAGAACAATCTTTTAAATGAAGGAAGACAAATTTTCCACATAAAGGCGGCTCTATGTCCAACATTTATGGGTGGGGAGGAAGGGTATATATCACAATTTTGATAAATTCAGTTGCTCCAGATACATTCTTACAAAATATAATGTTGTTGTGTTGTTACCTGCAGTGGGTGTGCCATTCCCTTGAATACTTATAAGCTGTATACAACTCCACTAAATTTATAGCATCCATTTTTTCTGTGCCACTGAACGTCAGATGAGATATTTTGGGTTCCTTGGCCAGTTTCACAACTGCCAAAATAGACTGCACAATGCAATATGACCACAAAACTGGCTGAATAGCATAATGGAACCAAACTGGCTACTCAATGCCAAAAGGTATAATCTCACAGGTTTTGCTTTCATTCATAAATCTGACTCACTACGAACATTTTCCTGTTCAAGTGACAGAGAAATATTTTGCATACAGAAATAGGCCACATTTATTGCACAACCTAACAGGCAACAACACAGGAGTACTTCATACAAGGGGGTGCTGATAAGTCCTTAGCCCGACCAGGAAGGAAAGAAGCTACAGTGACCAAACTCGGGATTTATTCAACATACTCCCCACAAATCCGAATACACTTCTTAGCCTGTTGCTCTAACTTTTGCAAGCCACTAAAAAAAAATTCAGAAGTTTGTCCGTCCAACCAGGTCTCTGTGGCAGCAATGACCTCTGTGTTGGACAAAAAATGGCGACCTTTCAATTGTTTTTTCAGTCCAGGGAATAGGTGGTAGTCTGACGGGGCCAGATCTGGAGAATAGGGTGGGTGATCAAAAACTGGAAGCCCAGGTAGGCCAGTTCCTTCTGGCTTGCAAGTGCCCGGTGAGCCGGGGCATTGTCATGCAAGAACAAGACCCCTTGGTGACCTTCGCATGGCGTTTTTCCTTCAAAATGTCCTTCAATTGCACCAGCAGAGATGAGTAATACTCGGCATTGATAGTTTGGCCCTTTGGAAGATAATCAATGAGGAGGATGCCGTCTTGATTCCAAAAAATGGAGGCGAGAACCTTTCCAGCAGATTTTAGCCCTCCGAATTTTTTTGGGGGGGTGAGCCACTATGCCGGCCACTCCATTGATTGTTGCTTTGCCTCTGGGTCATAGTGATATAACCAGGTTTCATCCATGATCACCAAACATGACAAGAAATCATTTGGATCGCGCCGAAATAATTCCAAAAGTTGCTCCGATGACTGGCACTGTTGACGTTTTAGATCCATATTCAGGCATTTCAGAACCCACTTCACGGTGAGTTTCCACATGTCCAAGTCTTCATGAATGATGGACCCAACCCGCTCACATGAGATGCCCAGCTGCTCAGCATCTGATTTAGCCGAAATCCGGCAGTCTTCCAAGATTAGCTCGTGAATTTGATCAATAATCTCTGGGGTGTTCACCGTTTTGGGTCATCCAGGACAAGGCGCATCATAGGTGTTAAAATCACCACGTTTAAACTGGGCCACCCAGTTTTTGATGGTGGCATATGATGGTGCATGTTCCCCTAATGTTTCTGTCAAAATGGCGTGAATTTCCTTCGGCGCCTTGCCTTGCAGAAAAAAAAAAACCTGATGATAACTCACGTCTCTATGTTGTTGAAATCGCGCGCGCTGCCTGACATGCTTCCTTTCAGCCTCTGTAACAAGAAAAGACTTGTAATTGGGCACATGAACAGACCCCTCTTTGCAATAACACTATTGATCCCGTCCTACGACATCAGGAAGTAGGTTAGGCTAAGGACTTATCAGCACCCCCTCATACATGCAGTAGTAACCCTCATATAAGTCTCTGCTCACAAAGAAGTTCATGCCTGAATACCGTAAAGATATGAAAAAATGTGGCATATTTTAGAAGAATTACAAATTACCCCCTTCTGCCCTTCCAGCATGTTTCACAGTGGAAAAACAAGTGCTGCAACAGTTTACAAAATTAATCCTTTGGTAATGAAATAATTGCATCTCATGTCACTCTAGAGGACTTCAATGGTGCAAAAGTTATTTGTACACCTTTTCTCCTCTTCAAGATCATCATACTAGCAAGTCATGCACTGACTGCAGCCAAAATATCCATTGTTGACACAGAGCTATGATAGTTCCTTCTTATCTGAACTTTGGTGTTCATCCACACACATAAACTCAAAGAAATGCCTTAAACTTCATCCGTTTATCCCAGAATTTATATGCGTGTCAGACATTTTGGCACCATCAATTTTATAAATCAAGTATTTATAAAGGGGCAGTTTGGACATGGAAAGCACATAATTCATTACACTGCCTCCTCTAAAAAGCTAAATGTTTCAAAATATTCTGTACGTAAACTGGACAAAACTTTAAAAACAGAAAAAAGAAAAATCTTATTTGGTCTTATATTTTTTCTTGTACACACCTAACTGTTCAACAACTTCAGGGGGAAAAACACGTGATGCAAATGCTCGCCTGAAGATGGCATTGAATTCCTTATCCAAGCCACCAATTCCCATTTTCTGGAAGTCCCACTCTGGGTTGATGATGGACTGACGAGGTACTTTTCTGCAAACACACTTATGTTAAGAAATAATAGTACTATACTGGTACTATCAAAGGAATTCTGCTCAGATAGCTCATATTTGTACCAAGTCATCAGGACATACCTTATGGAAACCACAATTTGGGTCACAGGGCCCCAATCCTATTTTGTCTATCATTTACAACTCTACCTTGTTAAAAGTAAAAGAGGATAGATACAAATCAGTATCAAGAACCTTACATGTGAAACTTACTATCTTCACCTCTGGAAACTGTAAACTGTAATAATAAGCAGGGAAGACAGTGAACAAATGCAAGCTCCACTTTCACAAGTTATACTCGTGCAGTACCTGCTACAGCTTTTCAGTTTCACATCTCATATTCCAACATAACATAAAAAGAACAACCACACATTTCTATGATCTGCTTACAGCGCTACCACTTACAGCATGTGAAGGCTGCTTAGAGGCAAAGGACAGTGATATCTTATGTACATATGCTGAAAAAGTTATCATCATACTGAGGATAATACATAGTTGTTGCAGCCAAATAACTAAATCTGCAAAAGAGTTCTGTAAGACTTCAAACTGTAAGAAAATATTACCCTTTAGATTTCCCAACAAGATTCAATGATGAGTTCTCAGCTTTTTCAAACTGTACTATGGTATCACCCAGGCAACGTCCCATTTTAGTTTTCTTAGGTTTTGCATCCTGACCAGCTTTGATGGCACTCAGATCAGCAGCTGAAAATACATTAATACACATCACTGAGCTCCTATAATATTTATTACACAAAAGGGAAAAACAAACTGAAACAAAGGAGTTTTCTACAATAAATTCTGCTAAGAGTAATGATACATTTTCATACTACAACTGTAACAATTCAGGCTCATGTGCCACAGCCATTCTTACCTTCGAGACTCTTGATGACCAAGCCCAGCAACTTCTTGTCACAAAAACTGAAAGCTAACTGCTGGCCAACTGTAAAAGCGTGACCAGAGAACTGAAGGAGGAATTCCCTGGCCATCTGATCTGTATCGTAAGGATCTAAAGTAGTGCTACACGGTAGAGAAAACAGGTAATATGAGACAAAATAAAACAAAATACATATTTCATTCATTATGAAATATCCCACAGAACACAACTAGCATGGCAGACCTCATAACATTGTGTACAACACAGGTTTCTCAACACTGAGTTCCATTCTAAATATCTGGCCCTTTTACAATAAAATGCTGCTTTATGAAATATGCCTCCAAACTGTCATATTCAGTAGCTACAAACTAACATAAGGTCAATAACAAGTAAATATAATGTAAATGTTAAAAAGTTCACATTATGTCTTGTGTGTAAATTCAGAGGAGAGATGTTCCTGTTGATAAATTTATGTTGCTAAGAAATGGTTAACAAACTACAATCATATGACTCATTGTAAATTTATACAAAAAAGTTAATTTTCCCTACATATTCCAACATATTCCAAGAAGGCACACAAGAAAAGTGAAGTACAGGTCCACTCATTCTTAATCTAAGAATTTTATGGACATGAGTGGTCAGCCACACACCCTGGCTTGGTGCGCACCACAGCCAGTCTGGAGTTTTTTTTAATCCCATAAATCTCCTGTCCCCGCCAGAATCTGAAACCTGAAACATTCAGCCCATAGTCTAGTCTCTATACAGACTATGTTATCCCAGCTCATAGCACATTTTTTAATACAACTAGGCATATATTTTTATACATAGAGCAATAACATGTACATTTAGAACCAGACATATATGGTGATTCTTATTCATGTCCAAATAATAAATGCATTCTGTTTTATTGCTAAAATGAAACCAAAGTTCCTACAAATGTATGGTCACAACACCCTTTTGAGAAGAAAGGAATGCATTTGGAAATCAAAAGAGGAAAGTAACATCATTCAACATATCAACTTATTAATGTTGACACAATGTTTACAAAGTGTCTGTAAATGCTATCAGTTTGAATGCCTAACTAAGCTCTGTAACAAAAAGAATTCTCTGTACATTGTCACAGCCACCTCAGTCAATAACAAAGTCTGTCCCACATGTTGATTCTATTGAGTAAACTATATGCCTCAAATGGCTCCATAGGTATATGTCTCATGACATGATATCAGGTGATCACAAGGACTGCAGAATTGATCTTTTTTGTCTTATCCACAACATGAGTGATGAGAGTCTATAAACTGCTTTACATCTTAGGAAAAATGAGCTGGAAATCCATCACACATAACCCACATAGTATGTTGTACTCCCAATGGCACATCCTCTGGCAGTTGAGCTAGGTCTTCCACTGTTGTTATCTCCCTAGCCTAGTAGTTGCAACATTAAGTTTAGAGGAACATTTTGTTGATCAACAGAATACTATCTTTATATTTACTAAATTTAATGAAGCATTACCCTGCATACAGTCAATGAACTAAGTGCTTAATTTATACATATTATTATTTACTTGGTATATTAATTTGTTAACAGGCATATTTTGAATTAGGTGCAATTTCAATTGTTATAAATATATTGCTAAAAAATTATGAATAAAACACAACTCTGAATTTTAGGCACATCATATGTAGCAGCTATTTCAACAATCAGTGTACACTGCTGTTTAAATCTTTGGGTTGGATAAGGAGGAAGAAGGAAGTGGCCAATACAGGGGTACAAATTTTTCAGTAAGAATTTGGGTAGAGGAAAGGGTGGGTCACACTGTTGGTCAGTGAGAAGAGATTTCCTCCTTTAATGATGGGGTTACATTCATGAAAATCACAAGGCAAAACAATAGGAATCAGGGCATTTTTCCCATAACAATTGACTAAAATACCCAACAGTCCAGTCCCTAAACATCCCACCAGCTACCAGTAAAAATGTTATTCCCAGTCCAGCCAATGTTCAAAATTAAAGCAAAACAAGACTGCTCAGGGCAACATTACACAAGGACTACCTGCATGTTGTTAAAAATGGAATGAGAGAACAGTGCAGTCAGACCCTGCACAATTTGTATTGGTCTTCATGGATGAAGTGGGTCGGGACAGCTCAGTTGGTATAGTGAATCACTACGGGCTGGACAGTCCAGGGATCAAATTTCAACTGGGGCAAGATTTTCCATACCCATCCAGACTGGCCCTGGGGTCCACCCAGCCTCCTACACAATGGGTACTGGGTCTTACCTGGGTGTAAAGTGGCTGGGGTGTGGCATTGACCACCCCACCCCCATCTAGCGCCAAGGTTGAAGGAACAGTAGAGCTACATGTCTGCTCCCTCTATGGACCTTCGTGGCCTGTTCTAGGGTAAACTTTACCTTTTAACTTCATGGATGAAGCTATAGGGGTGTCTGACTGTCTTGACAGTTTTGGTGGCTTCCCCATTGATGTAAATACAGCAAGTGCGGATGTTTGACAAGGTTTCAGTTTTACTAACTTCAAGACTCTTTTGTCTAACCAAACAACTCAGCTATCACTGAGCATTGTCTCTCCAGCCTGGTATCTTACATTTGTAGTGTCAACCCTGTCCCAGGTGCAGGGGGCCATGTAAATGCCAGATATGTGTTTTGGGGTGGCTCTCTCTGTCCTTGATAGGTCTGACAGAGGTCCTAATTTTTTATGGTTGGTGTAGATTCAATATAAAATGGAAGAGCTTCAGAAAGAGAAAGGGAAGGCCTGCTTTCTGCTGATATTTCCAGACATTATGGCACTTAATTTCTGCAGAGTACACTAATGTTTCAAAATTGGATAGGATAATGATCATGTATTTGTGTGACATTGAAAAGGCCTACATAAAATCCAGTTCCAACTGACTCTTGCATCATCAAGCTTTGTACATCAGATAAATGTGCATGTACAGGGAGGTCAATTGAAAACCAAACCCAGAGATGCACGGAAACTTAATGGTCACATTTCTTGATACAATATATATATATATATATATATATATATATTTGTATGTGTGTGTGTGTGTGTGTGTGCATGTATGTATATGTATATATATATATATGACATAAATTACTACACATTACAGTAGGTGTTGGAAATAATCTCCTTCAACTCTCAGACATGCTTGACAACTGGTGAACATATTATTAAATACTGTTTGAAGTGCTTGTCTATAAACTGCTGACACTGTACACCTAACAAAATGGCTGCAGTATGACTCTCACACTGCCAGTTGTATGGTCGTGCCCCTGGTTATAATAAATCACTTTAGTCACATTGCCCAGTTTCATCTGCTGTTATCACATAAATTTGTGCTGTTCATGCGTATGCAGTACAGTTGCATAGTGGATTTTCAATGTGGAAACCTATGTAATGAAGAAATCACATAAAAAGTGCTGTAGGAAATTTTGGATACCACTGACTGGTGTTACAGTTCTACTCTTATATGCAGTAAGTTATATTATACACATTATACTAAAAAATTTAAGACCGTTTAGACTGCTGCGTGTATAGGTTTGGTCCTCAAGTGAGCTCCATTTATCATTCTCTCATGCCATTTGATGGAAGTTACTTGTCACTGCTGTCTTTTCAATCAACATTACATATTAGGTAAGATTTGATTTATTTCCCATCATAGTTTTCAGTCACTTACAGGTTATAATAGCTTAGTTCACATCCATAATTTGGCTAGTTAAATTTAGGCATATTGCACATGTAGTGAATGAGTGAGGAGGTAATTATTTCCAAAAAATTAATCACTTGTGTTTTAACTTCCCCAGCTAACTGTCAAACATGTATGGTATTTGACAGCTAATCATCACATTACCACTTGATCAGAGTTAAAAACAGTTCGTGTCAGCATGAAATTCATCCATAATATCAGAACAGGTCGTTTATTCACCAGACTACAAAACAAATATGAAACAACATATTTCAAACATATCATCTACTCACGTTTTCTTCTGCATGAAATCTGCTTCCAATACAATGGTGCAAAGACATTCTGAACTAGATGTTGGATCAAAGTGGTATGCCTTTACTTCAATATCCTGGTTGAGGGACAGTGTTGCCCATTTTCTCTGAGGTAAGCTGAAGCCCACATTATCTTTTGGAACTTCGGAACTAAATTTTATAGTGAAGACATAATGCTGTGATGGCCCTGTACTCACTTCAATGTATCTGTTAAAAAGGGTAACCCACCATTTTTATAAGTATGCCGGTATAAAATTAAGTAAATAAAGCTCAACTTAATGTATTTTAAACTCACTTCACGTCATCTGGAAAATCTTTTTTATTGACAACTGCGCAATTTGAAAGTGACAGCTCATCGGTAGGACAACGGGATGCTTTCATACGCTGTAATTAAAAAAAAATTATTAATAACAACACGTGACAAATGAAAACCGTAAAGTCACTACTGCAAAAGCTTGCAATGCCATCAATGTACGAGGGGGGGGGGGGGGGGAACCTCACGTTCTACCAAAAAACCCCCTTTTACAAA
>Ga0123357_10010545_pt1 | contig 11767 bp, 9 predicted proteins | sample TergutEmb28metaG_FD_89873 | JGI IMG/M metagenome (GOLD analysis project Ga0123357, IMG submission 89873) | Embiratermes neotenicus P4 segment gut microbial communities from Petit-Saut dam, French Guiana - Emb289 P4 | ecosystem: Host-associated > Arthropoda: Insects > Digestive system > Gut ...
GCCGGCGTATGGCAATGGTATGCGTCCAAGCGTGATGCGGAGGCCCAGAACAATTTTGTCCGGCTGCTTCTTCAGCAACAGGGAGCGGCCCGTGTAAGCGCCCTGGAAAATTTTGCCGCGACGGCGCCGGATTCCGTGCGCCTTGCCGCATGGATGGAACTGGGCCTTGCGGCCCTGGCCGAACAAGATGCCGCTAAAGCCTCTGCCGCCTTCGCACGTGTTGCCGCGCTGGATAAAGACAAGCCCTTCGGCGTCGCCGCCGCGCTGGCCGAAGCCCAGACCCTGATGCAGGCCGGGAAGGGCGCTGAAGCCCTGGCGGTTTTAGAGCCGCTGGAAAATACCGTGCCCGAATATATGCGCGTTCAGGTGCGAGGGCTTATTGCTCTCAGCGCCCGGCAGGCCGGAAAAACAGACCGGGCCGTCAAGGCCTACGAGGATCTGCTTGCCAGCGCCATGGGGGACGACGCGGACTATTATCGCTTTTGCATCCGGCAGCTCAAGACAGATGCCGCGAAATAAGCCATGAAGGACAGCTATGTCACATTCGCTTTTGGCAGCCGAGGGAGATCTGCAGCTTCTTCTGGGCAACGAGGCTATTGTACGCGGCGCTTTGGAGGCCGGAGTGCAGGTGGTGACCTGCTATCCCGGTACGCCGTCTTCCGAGGTGCCCGATACGTTCCGCGCCCTGCATAGGCAGGCAGGCGTGTACCTTGAGTATTCGGTCAACGAGAAAGTGGCGCTGGAAGTGGGCGGCGGGGCCGCTCTGGCCGGAGCCATGACGCTTGTGACCATGAAGCATGTGGGGGTCAACGTGGCGGCGGACCCCCTGCTGACCATGGCGTACACGGGCCTGCCCGGCGGCCTGCTGCTGCTTTCCGCGGATGACCCCGGCTGCCATTCCAGCCAGAATGAGCAGGATAACCGCTATTATGCCCGTTTTGCCGGGTTGCCCTGCTTTGAGCCGGCAACGGCCCAGGAGGCAAAGGATATGACGCGCGGCGCGCTGCTGCTGTCGCGCGGCCTTGAGCAGCCCGTAATGCTGCGCACCACAACCCGCATCAACCATTTGCGCGGCCCGGTACGTTTCGGGGGATTGGCCGCGCATGCCTCGGCGGAATATGCCAAACAGCCGCAGCGTTTTGTGCCCGTGCCCGCCGTAGCCCGCGCCCGCCATCCTGTCCTGCTGGAAAAACTTGCCGTTGCCGGACGGGAGGCGGAGGTCAGTCCCTGGAACCGCATTTCAGGCAATACGCGCAGCCGCTTGGGCATCGTCGCCAGCGGAGCGGCCCGCAATTATCTTGCGGATGCACTAGCCTTGAGCGGTTGGCAGGACAGGGTCAGCGTGCTGGAGCTCGGGATGAGTTGGCCCCTGCCGGAAAAACTGCTGGGAGCTTTTCTCGGCGCTTGCGACAAGGTGCTGGTGCTTGAAGAACTGGAACCACTCCTGGAGAATGATGTACGCGCTTTTGCCCATCAGCGCGGCCTCGGCGTGGCCGTCAGCGGCAAAGGCGGGCCGTTGACGCGGCAGGGCGAATATTCGACCAGCCTTGTGTTGGAAGCGCTGGCCGCGTATCTGGGCGAGCAATACGCGCCCGTACGGCACGCGGACTTGCAGCCCGGCCTGCCGCAGCGTCCGCCCTTGCTTTGCGCGGGCTGTGCGCATCGGGCGGTTTTTACCGCCGTGCGCGAGGTCTTCGGCGATAACGCCTTCTATTCCAGCGATATAGGCTGCTATACGCTCGGTATGCTGCCGCCTTTGCGCATGGCGGACTTTTTGCTTTGCATGGGGTCTTCGGTCAGCGCGGGAAGCGGTTTTGCCAGGGCATCGGGCAAACCGGTCGTGGCCTTTATAGGCGATTCCACCTTTTTCCACTCCGGCATCACCGGCCTGGTAAACGCGGTTTTTAACAAGCACAATCTGTTGCTGGTCATTCTGGATAACGGCACTACCGCCATGACCGGACACCAGCCCAATCCCGGCGTGGATGCCGAAGTGTTGGGCGCGGATCACGTCCATCTTGATATTGAGGCTGTGGTGCAGGGCTGCGGCGTGCGGCAGCAGACAACCGTGCGGGCCTATAACCGCAAAAAGCTGTTGCAGGCGCTGGAAGCGATGAAAGCCCAGGAGGGCGTGCGCGTGATCATCGCGCGTGAACCCTGTGTGCTGTATGCCCGGCGGGTGCTCAAAAAGAGCGCGCCGCAGGCGGCCCATGTGCCGGTGCAGATACCGGAGGCCTTGGCCGCCCTTGAACGTGTGGCCTGTCCCGCGATGCGCCGCGAAGACGGCTGCGTGGTGGTGAGCGAAAGCCAGTGCGCAGGGTGCATGCTCTGCCTCCAGTTTTCCCCGGCCTTCAAGTCCCGCAAAAGGAGTTGAGCGTGGTTGGTCTTCGTATCTTCATGACAGGCGTGGGCGGCCAGGGCACGCTGACGGCCACGACGCTTTTGGCGAAAATCGCCCTGGGTCTGGGCCTTGAAGTCACATCCGGCGAAGTGCACGGCATGGCCCAGCGCGGCGGCGTGGTGGAGTCCGCGCTGCTGATCGGCGGCTGGCGTTCGCCCAGAATAGCGTTCGGCGAAGCGGATCTGCTGTTGGGCTTCGAACCGTTGGAAACCTTGCGCGCCCTGCCCTACCTCGTTCCCGGCGGCCGCGTCTTTTCCAGTTCCGAAAGCTTGCCGCCTCTCGGCGTGGCCTTGCAAAAAGAATTCTATCCCGATCCGGACGCATTGCGGGCCACAGTGCGGGCCGTGGCGCAAGACGCGGTCTTTCTCCCCTGCCGGAGTCTGGGGAGCGAAGCCGGTTCCATGCAAAGCGGCAACAGCGCGCTGCTCGGCGCGGTGTGCGCGGCAGGCGTGCTGCCCTTTGGCATGGATGTCCTTGAAGCGGGCATCAAAACACACTTGCCCGCCAAGATCGCGGACGTGAATCTTCAGGCTGTCCGTCTGGGCGCGGCGTGGAAGGAGCTAGCGCCGCAGCCGGCCCGGCAGGGCGAAATACAGGCGTGATACAATATCGAAGAAGCTGCCCGGCAGATAGCTCACCGCCTGGAACAGGCGGAATTTTATCGAGCCGCCCGAATATGGGGCAATGGTTTTGCGCGCCTTCGCTCCCTGGCCGTCGCGCCACAGAGCAACGCTCTGCTGGAAAGCCGCGCGCCGTGTGAGCAGTTCCACCAGTTCTCTGTGCTCTTCCTCATAATAAGGATACATACGGCGGTGTTTGTCCAGAATATACAGCGTCTCCTGCGCGAACTGCCCGAACTTCCTGAAGGTGGTGTTGGCGCCATGTACGCGCCAGCGGGTCAGCGGCGCATCCACATAATCCAGTTCCCAGTCATGGGCGATACGGTAGAAAAGATCCGCTTCCTCGCATAAGTTCAGGCGCTCGTCGAACCAGTGATCCAGGCTGTGCAGGGCTTGGGTGCGCAGCATGGCCGAGGACATGGAAATCCATTGCCGCTGCATAAGCTCCTTGAACGCCCTGCCCCGGGCTGGAGCGGTCCGCGCGAATACATGGCTCAAGGTTCTGGCGCCGGAAAAAATTTCCGTATCCGTGCATACCAGCCCCAAACGCGGGTTGTCCTCAAACAGCGCGACCTGCGCTTCCAGTTTGTCTTCCCGCCACAGATCGTCGCAATCCAAAAACGCGATGTAGCGGCCTCTGGCTTCCCGTAGGGCCAGGTTGCGCGCCGCGCCGAGCTCTACGGTTTGCTTGCTTTGAAAAAAGCGCAGTTTTTGGCCGAAAGACCGGGCGATGTCAGGGCTCGGATCCGTGGATGCGTTGTCCCAGAAGATGATTTCCCAGTCCTGAAAGGCCTGCCCCTGCACGCTGGCAAGCGCGGCGGGCAGGTCTTCCGCGCAATTCAGGCAGTTCATGATGATGGAGACAGCGGGCGTTGCGTGCATACAATTACCGCAGCGCTTTTCGCAACACCGCGCAGATATGTCCTACTTCGTCTTCGTTCAGGCCGGGATGCAGGGGCAGGGTCATGAGTTCGCTGTAGAGGCGCTCGGTTACGGGCAGAGCGGGTTTTCCTCCTCCATAGCGGCTGAGCAGATGGTTGGGCTTATAATGCACGCCGGTGGGAATGCCTGCTTCGGCCAGGACGGTTTTGATCGTGTCGCGGCGGCCGTGCAGTACGCGCACGGGCATGATGTGCGGGACGATCTCGTCTTCCGGATCGCTTTGGAAAAAGGCGAGGTCGGGCAAATCGGCCAGGCGTTCCCGGTAGAGGGTTGCCAGGCGTACACGCTGAGGACCGAATTCGTTTTCCAGACGGCTGAGTTGCACGCGGCCGATGGCAGCCATGATGTTGCTCATGTGGTAGCGGTAGCCTTGGTCGGTGACGTCAAAATCCCAACTGCGCGCGCCGGAGTATCGGGCCTGGGTATCGTTCTGCACGGCGAGCAGACGAGCATCGCGGCAACGGCGGGCCGTTTCCGGATCCGCAGTGACGATGCAGCCTCCTTCGCCGCAGGTGATGTTTTTGATGCCGTCGAAACTGAAGCAGATTACATCCCCAAAACTGCCGATGCGGCGGCCTTTATGGCGGCAGCCGAAGGCATGCGCCGCATCTTCGATGACCCGCAGCTTGTGCTTGCGGGCGAATTCGCGGGCTGCGCCGCTGCCTGCGGGGTTACTGGCGTAATGTACGGGCATGATGGCGCGCGTACGCGGGGTGATGCGCGTTGCGGCATCGTTGAGGTCAATGGTGGCGCTGTCTTCGCGCGCATCGCAGGCCACAGGCACACAGCCCGCCGCGCTGATGGCCTGGAAGGAAGCCACAAAAGTCAGCGAGGGCACCAGCACCTCGCAACCTGGTTCTACCACCGCCTGCACGGCAAGATGCAGGGCAGCGGTGCCGCTGTTGACGGCCATAACCTGTTCTGGCGCGCGTTCAAGGTAGGCGGCGAGTTCTTCTTCAAAAAGCCGCACTTCCGTGCCCATGCCCAGATAACCATCCTCAATGAGCACGCGGCGCACGGCCTGAGCTTCGGCTTCTCCCACTATGGAACGCGACAGGCGAATATTCATGGTCTATGCGATGTTGGTGATATCCATACCTTCGAGCAGGCTGTCCAGATCCAGCAGAATAAGCAGCTGGTCGTCCAGTTTGCCCACGCCTTTGATATATTCCGAACCCACACCGGAAACGACGGCGGGCGCTGGTTCCACTGTGCTGGCCGGAATGCGCAGCACTTCAGAAACCGCGTCCACCAGGAAACCGACGATTTTGGAGGAACCGAATTCCATGACGATGATGCGGGTATGGCTGTCACGCTCGACAGCGGGCAGGTTAAAGCGTTTACGCATGTCGATGACGGGGATGACTTTGCCGCGCAGGTTGATGACGCCTTCAATGCAGGCCGGCGCGCGTGGCACGGTGGTGATCTGCATCAGACGGATGATTTCCTGAACACTCAAGATATCCACGCCGAATTCTTCCTCGGCGATCCTGAAGGTCACGAGCTGCAGCAGTTCCGCATCCTTGTGGCTGAGTTCGTGGGCATGATGCACGGTAGGGGAATCGTTTTCGTCGCTCATTGCGCCTCCTTATTCCATATTGCAGTATGGGATGAACCGCCGGCGCTGTCAAGGCATGTCTTCCGGCCGTGCGGTCCAAGCGCGCTGCGCGCTAAAAATCGATTTTCAGCTTCATGCCCATGCCGAAGGTGCCGGCATTGTCCTTGCTATGGCCAGTTTGTTCAGGCCGCAGCGTAGAGGCGCCAAGGTTGTATTCCGGGCCGAGTTTGAGTTCCACATCCTCAGCGAGATGGAAGTCCGCATAGGCACCCGCGCGGCGTTCTTCCCTGAGGGCGGGCATGCCGCCGGAGGCATCGGCGGGGTCGTTCTGTGGACGCCAGCTTGTGCTGTGCTTGGTGAATTCGCCATGCACGGGAGTTTTGCCGCCCAGCGATTGTTTTTGCTCCGGCGGACGTATTGTATCCAGATCATCCATCCGCGCGGGCGGCAGGCGTTTGCCGGAGATGGTGGCGTTATGTCGCAGGTAGCGTCCGGCCGGAGCGGCAGGCGCGAATGTTGTCTGTTGGAGTGTAGCACTTATGGATTCACGCCAGCGGGCATCCTGGGCGCTTCTGTCCGGCGCCTGGAAATCCCAGCCAGGTCTGGTAGCGTTTTGAGACGGAGCGGGGCGCGTTTTTTGCGGGGCGGCAGCGGTATGGGCGGACGTTGCCGAAAGCCCTGCGCAGCAGCAGGCCAGCATGCAGACAGCAACTGCGCGCGCTGCTGCGCTTAATCCACCCGGTTGTGGCAACCCAGACTCCTTTTGTTGCGCATGGCGCTTTGGGTGATGACATAGGCGGCCTGGCAGCCGTGAAACAGATCCACGAGACGTTTCGACACCGGGGTGCGCTTGTAGAAATCGTGGATATGACGCGAAAGGTCGCGCAGGTCTTCAAAAGCCCGATGAAGGCGACCGGCTGTGCGCGAGATGCCTACATAATTCCACATGGTATGGCGTACGCTGGCCCAATCCTGAGCAATCAGGGCCGGGTCGTCGTTCTGTTCGCTTCCGGCTGGTTCCCAATCGGGAATGCTTTGTATCAGGCGTTTTGGCGGCGCTCTGCGCGCATGAATCCGCTTGGCGGCGTCATTGCCGGCACAGAGCCCCCAGAGCAGTCCTTCCAGCAGGGAAGTGCTTGCCAGGCGGTTTGCGCCATGCACGCCGGTGCAGGCGCATTCGCCGATGGCATACAAGCCGTCCAGGGTGGTACGGCCATACAGATCGCTTAGGATGCCTCCGCAGAAATAATGGGCTGCGGGTACGACGGGAATGGGTTCCCTGACCATGTCGATGCCGATCTCCGCGCAGGCTTGGAAGACAGTGGGAAAACGGCGTTCGAGATCGTGCTCCACGCGGGTGGCGTCAAGATAAAGACAGGGTTGTCCGGTAAGCAGCATTTCTTCCAGCATGGCTTTGGCAACCACATCACGTGGGGCCAGATCGCCGCGCTTGTCGTAGCGCGGCATGAGCGGGCTGCCGGAGCTGTCCAGCAGGCGTGCGCCCTCTCCGCGCAAAGCCTCCGTGATCAGTGGGCTGCGTGAGGCCAGGCGATGGTAGAGGGCGGTAGGATGGAACTGCACAAATTCCAAGTCATACAAGGCCAGTCCGGCGCGTGAGGCCATGGCGACGCCCGAACCCACGGCGCTTGGCATATTGGTGCTGTGCAGATATATCTGCCCGACGCCGCCTGTGGCCAGAATGGTCTGATGGGCGAGCAGCGTCTCCGTCTGGCCGTTTTCTTCGTTGAACACGTAAGCGCCCAGGCAGCGGTTTTGCGTCTGGTACCGGTAGCTCAGCGCCTGGCTGTGATGGCGCACGGTGAGCAGATCGATGGCGGTGCGCTTTGGCAGTACGCGGATATTCGTACTGGCGGATACGGCTTGCTTCAGTCCTTCCATGATGCTGCGGCCGGTGTGGTCCGCGCAGAACAGAATGCGCGCCGCACTGTGCCCTCCTTCGCGTGTACGCAGGAGGTTTCCGTCGGGCCGGCGTTCAAAAGGCACCGGGGCTCTCTCGAACAGCATGCGTTCCACGGCTTCCGGACCTTTGCGGCACAGATGGCGTACGGCTTTCACATAATTACAGCGATGTCCGGCTATCAGAATGTCCCGTTCCAGGGCGGGCGCATCGTCCGTATCCGGGGTTTTGTAGATGATGCCCCCTTGGGCCAGTTCGGAGTTGCCGCCGTCGGACTGCTGCCCCCCGGTGATCAGGGTGACTGCGCAGCCCGCGTCCGCCAGCGTGAGCGCCGCCGTACAGCCTGCAATGCCGGTACCGATGACCAGAGCCTGTGAAGAAAGTCTGTGCGAGTTCATAGGAGCTTCTTGTGGCTGATGCACATGCTGAAATCGGCCGCAGGAGCGGAGTGGGTGATGCGACCGACGGAAATGAAGTCGGGCCGTCTGGGAGAGGCAAGGGCCAAGGCACGGATGTTTTCAAGCGTCACGCCGCCGCTGACTTCCGCCTCCACCTGCGGCGGAATGAGGGGCAGGGCGGCGGCCAGGGCCGAGACATCCATGTTGTCAAGCATCACACGTTCCACGCCGCTGTCCAGAGCTTCGCGCAGTTCCGCAAGGTTGCGGCATTCCACTTCAAGAGGGGGGCAGCCCGCTCCGTATATGCCGCGAAGACGGATGACCGCTTCGCGGATTGAACCGGCGGCATCGATGTGGTTGTCCTTGATCATGAGCATTTCGGACAAATCGCGGCGGTGATTATGTCCGCCGCCCACCAGCACGGCGTATTTGTCCGGCCAACGCAGACAGGGCAGGGTTTTGCGGGTGTCCAGCAGCCTGGTTCCCGTACCCTCCAGTTCTTTGGCATAGCGCCGGGTAAGATTAGCGATGCCTGACAGGTGACTGAGCAAGTTCAATATGACGCGCTCGGCTTTCAGCAGCCCGCGCGTGCTGCCTGTAATATGAGCGAAGGTGCGTCCGGGTTCCACCAGTTCTCCTTCTGCCGCAAGCGCCTCCCATTCCCACGCCGTTTGCGAAAACTCGCAACGTTCCACGATCAGAGGGATCAGCGGCAAGCCGGCGACAAGGCTTGCTTCTTTGGCCGTAATCAGCGCATACGCCCGCGCCTGGGGCGGAAAAATACCCTGGGAGGTGAGATCCGCGCCGTCTTCCGCCAAGGCCAGATCCAGGGCGGTATCCAGAAAAGCGTGCCCTCCGGCGGTGAAAAAATTCGTAAATAATGGATAGTCCATGCCTGTTTCCGCTTTGGGTGCCGACAAAAAACATATTCTCGAAGATTGAGCTTGCTGTTTCTGATATAGAGGGCTGTCTTGCGGGCGTCAAGCTGAAGCGCTGTCTGTCCGAGCGTTTCATGCCAGGTTGCAATGAAAACGGCGTCCCAGCGGTTTTGCTTGCTCGATTGCGGCGGGAATGCCGTTAGTTATCTTTCTCGGTAGCATTTGCCGGGTCGCGGCTCTTTGTAGCATTCTTGACAGAACTGATGCATAGTATCTCTCGTTTTATAAGGGAGGCTATACACCAACCGCGGCTCCTTGGCGAACTTGCATGCGGTATTGCATCAGCGTTTTTCTGGAGGTATGAAATGACTGCTCATAATGATGCCTGAGTTCGTCAAAACTGCCGCCAACCGTACGTTTTTTGACGTCGGCGGCGCATGGGGGGATAGAGTTGCAGAATTTTTTCCCTCTTAAGTTAAGATACGAGTGTTTTCATGGATGCATTTGTCGCAGCCTTGTGCGTTCTGGCCGCCTCCATACTGATGGGCGCCCTCAGCGGCAGGCGGAGCCAGGCCAACATGATCGGAGCCGGGGGCGCCTGCCTGGGCTGTGTCTTGGGGCTCGTCTCCCTCTTTGTTGAACCTTGGCATACGCATTCCCTGCTGGAACTGCCGTGGGGCCTGCCGTTGGGTGCCTGCGTTATCGGGCTGGACCCGCTGACGCGTATCTTTTTGGCGTCGAGCTTCGGCTTGGGCGCGATCTGCGCCTTGTCCGGCGCGGCGCATCTTGCCCATGCCCCGCCGCATACGCATAACTTGGGCGCGCACTGGGCCTTGTACACTCTGCTGATACTGGCCTTGGCCCTGGTGTTGGCCGCACGCGACGCCGTGCTCTTTCTGCTGGCCTGGGAACTAATGTCACTCGCGCCCTTTTTCCTGATTGACTTTTATGACCATGAAGCACGGGTGCGGGAAGCCTCCTGGATTTATCTAGTCGCCGCGCATTTGGGTGGGCTGTGCCTGATCGGCATGTTCGGCCTGTTGTGGGCGCAGACGGGAAGCACCTCTTTTGACGCCTTCCGTCTGGCCGCCTTCCCCCTGGGTACGGGCTCCATGTTTTTTGCGTTGGCTCTGGCTGGTTTCGGGGCTAAAGCCGGGATCGTTCCCTTCCACGTCTGGCTGCCCGAGGCGCATCCCGCCGCGCCCAGCCATATCTCCGCAATGCTGTCCGGGGCGATGATCCATGCCGGGATTTACGGCCTGGCGCGCAGCCTGGGTTTTTTCGGCGAGGGGGCCATCTGGTGGGGCTGGACGCTTGTCGGCATGGGCGCATGCACGGGGCTTGCGGGCATCCTTAGAGCCCTGGGACAGGGCGAACTCAAGCGACTGCTCGCGTATCACAGCGTCGAGAACATGGGTATAGCGCTTATAGGCGTCGGCGCGGGCTATCTCGGCACGCGGACGGGCAGCGCCGAGATAGCTGTTCTGGGGTACGGCGGCGCGTTTTTCCATATCCTGAACCATAGCGCCATGAAGGGTTTGCTTTTTCTGTGCGCAGGCGAGGTGCTGCACGGCGCGCACACGGTGCGTATGGGCTTGCTTGGCGGACTGCAAAAGCGCATGCCCTGGACGGGCGCGGCCTTTGTCCTGGGCGCGACCGCCATTTCCTGCCTGCCGCCGCTGAATGGCTTTGTCGGGAAGTTTCTTTTGATCCTGGCCCTGCTCGGGGGCGCGTTGCTGCCTGGATTTGAAAACCAAGTGACCTTGTTCGGCGCGCTTATCGCGCTGGTGCTCATGGGCGGGCTGACAGCGGCGGCGTTTGCCAAAGCCTATGGGATTGCCTTTTTGGGCGAGCCGCGTTCCGACGCCGCCAAAAACGCTGTGGACGCAGGCCGGTTGAACCAAGCCTGTCTGCTCATGTTGGCCTTGGGCTGCCTGGGTTTCGCCCTGGGCGCGCCTTGGATTTTCGTCCTCCTGGTGAGCCCGGCGGCCCTGTCGCTTTTCCCAGCTGGCATGAGCACGGGGGAGGGCGCGCAGGTCGTTGTGGAAACCGCAACGCTGCTGGAACACGGCCTCGGGCTGGGTTTGGGCGTTGTGGCGCTGTTCCTCGCGTTCTGGCTGTCGCGTAAAATTCTGCTCCGGCTGGGCGGCGGCACACGTGAGGCTCGGACTTGGGACTGCGGTTACCAGCTCGGTACTCCCCGCATCCAGTACAGCGCGGCCTCCTTTGTCGAACCCCTGACTAGGCTGTTTGCGGCCGTCGTGGGCGTTACGCGCTACCGTGAGCAGTTGGGCGCGATTTTCCCTTCCCGCATGCTGTGCGAACTCCGCCTGTCCAGCGGGCTGCTCGGAGCCGTCTTTGCGCCTTTCTTTGAAGGCGTACGCCAGGCCTGCGACAGCTTGAAAGTTATTCAGCACGGGCACAGCCATATCTATATCCTGTACATCCTGGTCGTGATCGCGGGCCTGCTCGTCTGGGGGTTGCATCTATGATGCCTGCCGTGCTGCACGTGCTGTTGGGCCTGGTCTGCGCTCCGCTGCTGAGCGGCGTCATTAACCGAATCAAGGCTTGTTGCGCCGGACGCCGGGGGCGTCCCCTGTTGCAGCTCTATTTCGACATTTTCAAGCTGCTGCGCAAAGGTGAGGTGATCAGCCGCACAACGACCTGGGTCTTTACGGCCGGGCCGTCGCTCTACCTGGCCACGACGATCTGCGCGTTGCTGTTTGTCCCCTTTGGAACGGCTCGCGCCCCTCTCGGCTTTACCGGGGATTTTATCCTGATGGCCTACCTGCTGGGCTTGGGGCGTTTCGCCCTGATGTTGGCCGCCCTGGATACCGGTTCCGCCTTTGAAGGCATGGGCGCGAGCCGCGAAGCCGCCTTTTCCGCGCTGGCCGAGCCTGTCATCTTTCTGTGCTTTCTTGCGCTCGGCGGCGGCATTCTGCCCTCGCTGCATGTCTTTTGTCATGTGGCGAGCATGCAGATATGGGCCTTTGTCCGGCCCGAACTGCTGCTTATTCCCTTGGTGCTGTTCATGCTGCTGCTGGTGGAAAAC
>Ga0123357_10010546_pt1 | contig 11766 bp, 12 predicted proteins | sample TergutEmb28metaG_FD_89873 | JGI IMG/M metagenome (GOLD analysis project Ga0123357, IMG submission 89873) | Embiratermes neotenicus P4 segment gut microbial communities from Petit-Saut dam, French Guiana - Emb289 P4 | ecosystem: Host-associated > Arthropoda: Insects > Digestive system > Gut ...
CCCTTCCGAAATGCTCCTTACACAAAATCACGAAGGACTGAGTGGAGCGGCGATTGCGGCGGCGATTGAAGGTATCCGTCCTTTTCTGATTGAAACACAATCGCTTGTCAGCACAGCGGCTTATGGGACGCCACAGCGTTCAGCCACCGGATTTGACATACGGCGAATGAACATGCTGTTAGCGGTACTTGAAAAGCGAGCCGGATTCAAATTAATCCAAAAAGACGTCTTCCTGAATATTGCAGGTGGACTGCGTGTCAGCGATCCGGCGCTGGATTTGGCGGTTATTTCGGCTATTCTCTCTTCCAGCTTGGATATTGCTATCGACCGGGAAATCTGCTTATCGGGAGAAGTCGGACTTTCAGGCGAAATTCGTCCCGTGAATCGTATCGAACAGCGAATTTTAGAAGCTGAGAAATTAGGATTCCGCAAAATCCTGATTCCCCAAAACAACTTAAAAGGATTTGATACGAAAAAAACTTCGATTCAAATTGTTGCTGTCAAAAAAGTTGAAGACGCTTTCAGGGAACTGTTTGGATAAAAAATATAGCAATCCATATTTTCATATAAGTCCCCCAACTATTTCCTGCACAGACTTAACCCCATGCCGATCCAAATAATTGTCAATTCCATCTATCACCTTAATCGAAACTACCGGATCAGTGAAATTGGCAGTCCCTATCTGAATTGCCGTCGCACCCGCTAAAATAAATTCAACAGCATCTTTCCAGTTTGAAATTCCGCCAATGCCAATCACCGGAATACGGACTGCTTTCGCCGTTCGATAGACCATTTGCAAGGCGATTGGCTTAATACAGGGTCCCGATAATCCTCCCGTTACAGTTGATAAAACCGGTTTTCTTTTTTCCGCATCAATTGCCATACCCATTAAAGTATTGATTAAAGAGACTGCATCAGCTCCTTCTGTTTCAACCACTTGTGCTATCTCCGAAATATCGGTGACATTCGGTGACAACTTAACAATTAAGAGTTTATGATATACCTTGCGAACTGCTTTTACCACTTCAGCGGCGCTTTTGCAATCTGTTCCGAATGCCATTCCTCCTTCTTTTACATTGGGGCAGGAAATATTCAATTCAATAGCCGGAATTTTCGCCAGCCGGTCAATTTTTTCAGCGCAGGCAACATATTCTTCAACTGTTGACCCGCTCACATTTACCATAAAATGGGTATCAATATCCCTGATTAGCGGATAAATATAGGAAATGAAATAATCAACGCCTTTATTTTGCAGTCCGACAGCATTTAACATTCCTGAAGCTGTTTCCGCCATTCGGGGATAATCATTCCCTTCGCGGGCACATAATGTAGTTCCTTTCACAAAGATACCGCCCAATTGGGACAAATCAATGAAATCCTCAAATTCCATTCCATATCCGAACGTTCCGGATGCCATTAAAACAGGATTCCGGAACTCCAAATTACCGATGTTAACTTTTAAATTTGCCATGTCAATGTATCAATATTCATAATAGGACCTTCCGTATAAACACGCCAGTTTCCATAAACGGTTTTTTCCACGCAGCAAAGGCAAACGCCTATTCCACATGCCATTAGATTTTCAAGTGATACTTCTCCCTGTATAGCATGTGCACGGGCATATTTTGCTACGGCAACCATCATCGGTTTGGGTCCGCAACAATAGATATAATCGAAATTACCGGATTCCAACACCGAATGATTGGTGACAAAGCCTTTCTCGCCACAAGTTCCGTCTTCTGTGGTAAGATAAACCTCGCCGTATTTACGAAATTCATTCAATTGAAGTAAATCCTTCTGCGACCGTGCTCCCAGTAGAAATTGCGGTTTATAACCTGAAGAAATTAAGTGAGCGCCTAAATGAAGAAGCGGAGCCACTCCCACGCCGCCTCCAACCAACAGTAGTTTTTTGTTCGTGTCCGGAGGAGTAAAAATATCTTCCGGAAGCGAAAAACCGTTTCCCAGAGGATAAATTAAATTGAGTAAATCTCCGGATTTCAATTTGGCTAATCGTCGAGTCCCATTGCCGATTAATTGAATCAGCAACCACAATTCATTTGCTTGTCTGTCAATAAAATGAACGGAAACAGGACGGCGCAGGAAAGTTGACGGCGAATCGTCCACACGCACTTGAACAAACTGTCCGGGCAGCATTTCGGGTATTTCGCTGTCAAGAGTTAACTTTAATAAGGAATAATGATCGTGGATTTGATTATTTTCCTTTACGAGCCAATCGGATACGTAACGCATATAATATAAAGTGTTAAAATATTCATATAACCGGATGTTGTATTTCCGAATTCCTCGATTCCTTTTCCCTTGTCCAAAACACTGTTTTGCCAAGCAAGGAAATGCCCCAATAACCTCTTACGCGAAGCCGCCCGTCATTTTCAAAACGCATATAGGTTTTAAATTTGCCTGGTTTTCCGGGATAAACGATATTGCCGTTTTCCCAGTAATTTTCTTGGGCATTAAAAACTAAGTTTTTCAAAAATACTAAACCTTCATATTTTTTACCTGCTTCATCATTAGTCCAAATCAAAATTCCTTCGTATGAACCTTTTCCGTCATCATAGACACAAACTTGTGAAATGGCGTCTGAAAAAGGGTCGGCAGTGAGATAGTATCCCACAACATCATCCGGATGATTCTGAGCGTAAAGCGCACTTTTTATACCCAATAAAAAGATGAATAAAAAAATATGTTTTTTAGGCAATCGCATAACGCAACAAAGGTACTATTTTTCTCATAAAATAACTATCTTTGTCCCTAATTTCTAATACATCATAATATGACATCATCTTCTGTTTTGAATTATTTACTCGGTCAATACGAACTCTTCCTGCTTGTTATGGCATTGCTTGCGATAGTTGTATATATTGCGCTCAGTTTCATTGAAGTAGGCTATGGAATCACTATCAATAAAAAATGGGGCGCCGCTATTAACAACAAAATTGCATGGCTTTGTATGGAAGCTCCCGTCTTCATTTTAATGACTATTCTATGTCTGTCGTCCCCGCGAATGATTCCGTTTAACCTGTCCACATCATTGGTTTCGCTGATTATTTTTCTTTTTTTCCAAACGCATTATATCAGAAGGTCGTTTATTTTTCCTTTTTTGTTGAAAGGAAAAAGTAAGATGCCGGTTGTAGTTATGCTGATGGGTATTTTATTTAATACCTGTAATGCTTTTATGCAAGGTGGATGGCTGTTTTACAAATCGCCCGAAAATATGTATTCCGTCAGTTGGTTGTGGACTCCGCAGTTTATCGTCGGCGCGATTATTTTTTTCGGAGGAATGGCGCTCAATATTCAATCGGATAAAATCATTCAAGACCTTCGTAAACCCTGCGATTCAAAACATTATCTTCCGTCTAAAGGTTTATTCAAATATGTGACCGGCGCTCATTATTTCGGCGAAGTGGTCGAATGGATTGGTTTTGCTCTGTTGACATGGTCGGTTTCAGGAGTGGTTTTTGCCTTGTGGACTTTTGCCAATTTGGTGCCTCGCGCTAATGCAATTTACAATAAGTATAAAAAAATGTTTGGGGAAGAGACTGTCAAGGAGAAAAAGCTGAAAAGAATTTTTCCGTATATTTATTAGTTAGCTGCAAGCAGTGTGACTGTACAGAGGACAATAAAGTAGAAAAAGGAAACGTTATAATGTGATGAGAAAGAAAGATTTTTCGATAAAGATAGGATTACTATGCTGAACAAATTAAAGAACACAAATAGATTACATGAAGTTCTATTCATGGGTGGGTTATCTGTCTTTTGTTTTTCGATGTCAATAATAAGGTATATTTGCTCGGACACAAAAGCATTTGTATTCTTAAATTGGAATTTGTTTTTAGCATTTATACCTTGGTTATTAACTACTTGGTTAATTATACAGCCGAAAATTCAACAATCTAAAATAGTCATTGGATTAATCATCTGTCTTTGGTTACTGTTTTTTCCTAATGCTCCCTATATTCTAACGGATTTATTTCATCTAAAACTCAGATCTGCCATACCTATTTGGTTCGATTTAGTGTTGATACTTTCGTTTGCATGGACAGGCATACTTTTCGGATTTCTTAGCTTGTGGAACATTGAGTATATTTTTTCAAAATTTATGAAACAAAAATATATATCTACTATATCCATTATTCTGTTATTTTTAAGCAGTTTTGGGGTCTATTTAGGGCGCTATCTTCGTTGGAACAGTTGGGATATTATACAGAATCCGTTCCAATTAGCATACGACATTGGAGATAGATTTACCAATCCTTTTGTCCACCCAAGAACGTGGGGTATGACTATTTTCATGGGATTATTTTTGACTATTATCTATTTCTCTTTCAAATTGATAAAGAATAGAAATTAAATAAAATTGCACAGCCTTTACAAAACCCCGCCAGACGCCAATGATAGCATAAATGGATACTGATAATTTAATAATAATAGTTATGAGGAATATTTTGAAGAAGCAAATAGTAACGATTTTTTTTATTGGTTTATTGATAAGTTGTGCGACAAGTAACCTTAAGTTTTTTGCAAAAGTGCAAAAGACAGAAGACCTTTCTTATGGCTATACTGCTGAAAATCCAATAACAATAAAAAATGCAGGTTTAGGCAATAGTATAAATTCATCTTATTACTATCTATCACGATTGAGAACTGAAAAAGGAAACAAATTACAGTTAATAATTCAGTGCTTAGTCGAAAATCCAAGTTACAAAAAACCTGCAATCCAAATTATAGATAGGTATACTGGGACACCGTTAAATTATGGAACAGGACCTTTTTTAGACTTGTATATTCTTAAGCCGGTGAATGAAAATGATACAATAAGACTTTACATTAATCCTTATTTAAAAGGTGATGTAAAAATTCCATATAATTTAGTGTTTGAAAATGAGTAATTTATATAACGAAAGAAAAATTGACATTGTAATGGTAAATTTTTCAAACGGGTAATCAATATCACATCCTTCAAAAGTGTGCGAAAAACCCATTTCAAATTGTATCAGGAGAAAATATATTGGAAAATTAGAAAGCCCGAACGCGGCTAACAGGCAGTTTGGCACAAGCAGGGGTGTTGTCTCGTGGGACACTTTGCAGGCTCATGGATTGAAAACAAGTTATAAATATTTTATTGAAAATAACACAAACAAATAATTTTTAAAGATTATCTTTGTGTGGAAATATTATTAGAAAAATAAAATGGAAATCAAATCACTTGAAAAAACGAATTTTGAAACAATTACCAAAGCATGGATTCAGGCTTTTGCCGATTATGAAATTCAATTAGACGCTGAAGAACTTAGAATTATGTGGAAAAGACGGGGTTTTAATCCCGATTTGTCGTTTGCAGCATTTGAAGGAGAAAATATTGTGGCATACACGTTGAACGGAATTGGATATTTCAATGGAATAAAAATGGCTTACGACACAGGAACAGGAACGTTGAAAGGGTACAGGGGGCGAGGATTGGCAACAAAAATTTTTGAGTATTCAATCCCTTATTTAAAAGCGGCAAATATCAATCATTATCTGCTGGAAGTGTTGCAGCATAATACAAAAGCAGTTTCAGTTTACCAAAAAATCGGTTTTGAGGTAACGCGTGAATTTAACTATTTTATTTGGAAAAATGAAGAACTGAAAAATGAAATCAAAAAGATTGAAATTCCTTGTTCCATAGAGAAAATTGAAATAGAGAAACACCCTTTGGTTTCAGATTTTTGGGACTTTTATCCCTCGTGGCAGAACAGTTTTGAATCAATTCAAAGAACGTGTGAGAACTTTATCACTTTAGGAGCATTCGCGGAAGATAAACTTACAGGATATTGTGTATTTGAGCCTGTTTCCGGCGACATTACGCAAATAGCCGTTGATAAACCGCATAGAAGAAAAGGGATTGCTTCGCTATTGCTTCACGAAGCAGGAAAACTCAATAAAAATGCAAAAATGAAATTAGTAAATGCAGATATTTCCTGTAGTTCGATTGTAGAATTTTTAAAAGTGAAAAATATTGAAGTATCGGGAAGACAATTTGAAATGATAAAAGAGATATAAAATGAAGAATAAAAAATAAAGCATTATGTCACTATTATTCACTCCTGCAAAACTTGGTCCTCTTACCCTCAGAAATCGGACAATCCGTTCGGCAGCCTTTGAAGGAATGTGCCCTGGCAACAATCCGAGCGAAACGCTGTTGAACTACCATGCTTCAGTCGCCGCCGGCGGTATCGGCATGACCACGCTCGCGTATGCTTCTGTAACCCAGAGCGGACTTTCTTTCCCGCATCAATTGTGGTTAAGAAAAGAAGCGATTCCCGACCTCAGGAAAATTACCGACGCCATTCACAAAGAAGGCGCCGCAGCATCCATTCAAATTGGTCATTGCGGCAATATGTCGAAGAAAAGCGTGGCGGGACAATTGCCCATATCCGCATCTTACGGCTTCAACCTCTACTCTCCCACTTTTGTGAGGAGGATGCGGAAAGATGAAATCCGGGAGGTGGCGGCAGATTTCGGTTGTGCGGTCAATCTGGCGCGGGAAGCCGGCTTCGATGCGGTTGAAATTCACGCGGGGCATGGCTATCTGCTCAGTCAGTTTCTTTCCAAATATACCAATCACCGTTGGGACGAATATGGCGGAAGTCTCGAAAACCGGATGCGCTTCATGAGTATGGCTGTCGAAAACGCGTTGGAAGCGGCAAAAAGCGATATGGCTGTCATAGCAAAAATGAATATGAAAGACGGCTTTAAGTTTTGGGGCGGAATGCAAACCGACGACTGCCTTCTCGTTGCAAAAAAACTTGAATCGCTCGGAATACACGGATTAGTGCTAAGCGCCGGTTTTGTCAGCCGTGCGCCGATGCACGTTATGAGAGGAGCCATGCCCACACAGACGATGGCGTATTATATGGAACCGTCTGTAGTGAAACCGCTTGCACGTTATTTCGGAAAATTGTTGATTCCGACGGTTCCTTTCAGTGAAGCCTATTTTTATGAAGATGCATTGAAATTCCGCGAAGCGGTCAAACTGCCTCTTGTGTATGTCGGAGGATTGGTGTCGAGAGATAAAATAGACATGGTTTTAGATTCCGGATTTGAATTTGTGGCGATGGCAAGGGCGCTCATCAATGAGCCCGGATTCGTAAACCGGATGCAAAGAGAAGGTGATGTGCGATGCAACTGCGAACATGCAAATTATTGTATCGGCAGAATGTACACCGTCGAAATGCAGTGTTATCAACATATAAAAGAAGGACTTCCGAAATGTATTCTGAAAGAATTAGAAAAAACAAAACGGCATTAATTACCGGCGCCGCTTCAGGATTGGGATTTGCTTTTGCCGACAATCTCGCCCAACAGGGATATGATCTCTTCATTATTGATATTCAGGAAGAGGGAATTAATCGTGCGGCGAAACAATTCAAAAGCAATTACCCTGTGGATGTATATAGCTTATGCTTAGACTTATCCAAAATAGATGCAGCGGAAACAGTTTATGCGTTTTGCCATGAAAACAATATTGAAATTCATATTCTGATTAGCAACGCCGGACGTTTTATTTTCGATTCGATAACCGGAATTGACAACGATAAATATAACTCCTTCTTGCAATTACATCTGAATACTCCTGCAAAATTATGTAAACTGTTTGGAAACGATATGAAAACCCGTCGCGAAGGATATATTCTCACAGTTTCTTCACTTTCGGCATGGATGCCCTACCCTTATATTTCATTATACGCTTCTACAAAACGGTTTATACACACATTTTCCAAGTCGATCCACTTTGAATTTTCGCCTTACAATGTAGGCGTCACCACCATTTGCCCCGGCGCCATCGATACCAATTTATTTGAGTTAAAACCTGAATTACGAAAATTGGCGAAAAACTTGAGAGTAATGATTAGTCCCGATTTGCTGGCAAAATGTTCGTTAAAAAAGATGTTTCGTAAAAAAACCTGCTATATTCCCGGAATAATTAATAAGATTGCGCTGCCTTTGATTTTGGCGATTCCTGTAAGAATATTGGTTTTCTTTTATAATCGCATTCAATCCTCCGAAATAAAAGTCATATAAGTCTTATCACTAAAAAAAATCATTATCCGATCAATTTTTTTTGAAATATTATTTGACGGGATAATATCTTGAATAACAGGTGGATTAGGCTCAATTTCAGGCTTTTTATCCTCAGTTTTTGGCGAATATTCAGGTTCACTCGGTTTCGTGGACGATTCTACGGCTTGTTTTCCACCAAATAAATCCGGTTCGGAAGATGAAGCCGGTTTTATTAATAGTTGTTTACTGTTATACATCGAACCTTCTCCTGTATAAAACCATGTTTGAGAAATATCCGGAAACGCTTTCAGGATTTTATCAATCGTACCGACACTCGGATCATTCTTTCGTCCGTTGTCTCCTAAAATCTGGGAAATGGTAGGACGGCTGATTCCTACCTTATCTGCAAAAGAAGAAGGACGCAATCCTTTTACTTCCATAATTCGTTTAATTCGTTCGCGCATAATGATAAAATTAAAGTAAAATTGGTAAATTATTTGATGCTGCAAATGTAAATAAAATTAATTACATAAACAAATAATCTTTGTAAATTATAAAGTTATAAATGTAAATTAAATAATATTACAACAATTTACTTCTAATAATAAGTAGCATTTTTACGGTAAATTCAACTTTAATAAAATCTATTAAATAGCTGATTCAGTTATTATTACTATCTAAAGTAGATACAAAATAACCTGTTTTTGCATGTAAATTTACATCAATAAACATTTATTTAAAGTATCTATTGATATAATTGTGCCTATTTAGCTTGATTTTCAATAATATACATATATGAAAACTACAATGATATGCATCAACTTTGTATTTGTAATTTATTGTAAATTTAATACCTGTAATTTACAACAATCTACATTTACATTATGAAATACCTGCCGTAAATTTGATTTACAAACACAATTTACTTGTAAATTTATAAATATATGTAAATTACGCTCACAGAGAGAGGCAATCGCCTTCTATGTCGCCGTTACCCTGACTTTCATTATTTTTGCATTTAATATATATTTCATTTACACTAAATGCAAAAAATCATGAAGACTACATTAAAAATTATTCTTCGGAATACAAGGGGTTATCACGGAACAGGCAGGTTGGCGCTGCAAGTCACCCGACACCGCGTAACAAGGACAATTTCAACGCCTTACGTATTATCTTCAGACGAGTGGGACGAAAGCCGGCAAGCGATAAACCGCTTAAAACAAATTCCGCAAGCAGCGGCAGGGACAACTGTTTTGCGAATACATCGATCGGAAAGTGGAAAACCTCAATGACGAGAAACGGTTCGGCACGGCTCATGCCTACCGCTATGCAGCGGTCAGTCTGCGTAAATTTCTTGGTGGAAAAGATATTTGTATTGATAAAATCACCGCCGGATTGATGAAAAATTACGAGCAGTACCTTCATACAGCACACAAAAGCAAAAATACCATTTCGTGTTACATGCGTTCGCTCCGTGCGGCTTACAATCAAGCCCTTAATGAAAGCGTTTTTATTCCGGAAGAAGCAAAATCGAAACCGTTTTCCGGCGTTTTCACCGGCAATGCCAAAACGCTGAAACGGGCAATCAGCGCAAAAGATATTTTGCAATTGACAACCCAATCCCTCAATCCTTCAATCCCTCAATCCCTCAATCCCTGTCTTTTTCCCGCGACCTGTTCCTGTTCAGCTTTTTCACGCAAGGAATGAGTTTTTCTGATATGGCAAACCTGAAAACGGAAAACATCAAAGATGGTTTTATCCGCTATAACCGCGTTTTTATTTTCAAATATATCGTTTTTTATCTGTTTTTATCTTTTTGATTCTCAATAAAATAAGTAAATGAATGAAAAAAATTCAGTTGCTTGCATAAGCAACTAAATTTTGAGGTTTGCAATAATGGCAAAAACTATTTTTTTGTTTCATTTATTAAAAATGTTTATACTTTATGAGGACAAAAAACATGGGAATTAAAAAATAAAATAATATAAACCATTTTAAAATTAAAAAAGTATGAAATTCAAACATTTAACTGTCAATTATTCAATTATTCAGTTACTCAGTTACTCAGTTATTCTATCACTCATTTTGTTCTTCTCCCCGCCCCTCAAGGCGCAGGTAACTATCGGCAGTCTGGATCCTCCCCATTCATTTTCCATACTGGAATTAATAGCAAAAGAAAAAGATGGAGGATTGCGATTGCCGCAACTAAAAACATCGGAGCGCTTAGCGCTAAACAATGAACTGACTGGCGATGACGCCGCCAAAGGGCTTACCCTTTACGATATCGACCTCAATTGTCTGGAATTCTGGAATGGAACCGATTGGGTAAGTATGTGTTCTGATGTATTGCCTGATTGCAGTTCGACTGTTTTCCCTGTTTTGGGAAGGTCTTATACCTTTTGCACCGACGCTACATTTTCCGACCTGACGGCTTCGGTCGGCGGCAAAGAGTTATGGTATGATGCTGCGACCGGCGGCGCGGCGCATGTTGATACAGACCCTTTGGTTTCGGGAACTACCTATTATGCCGAAGAACGTGTTGGCGCCTGCGTAAGTCCAACCCGCGCTCCGGTTTCCGTAACGCTTGGCAGTTGCACTGCAGCGCCTACCAGCGGCAATGTAACCACTTTCACGAACGTGATGTATGATTTCCAGCACCAAACGCTTCAGGCTTATAACAGCGGCGGTATGCCTACCGCTTACCAGTGGCAAATGAGTGAAACTACTAACAATGCCGATTTTGTGAACATAGCGGGCGCTCCCAATTCCAATTTTTATACTGTTCCCGATCATTTTGCCGACAGTTATGCTAATGCCGGAACCGACGGTTTGTACTTCCGCTGTATTCTTTCCAATTCCAAAGGCAGTACGACAACCAGCACACTTAATATTCTGTTTATCAATACCGGCACTTCCAGTTATGGTTATGAGGTGATTAATGGAGATACTATTCGTTACCTGACAATTCAAAAAGGACAAAATGGCATTAATGATCCTCAAAACCCTGGTATTGGCAGTATAAAAATTGCTCTCCTGAATCTTGGTCAAAGCGAAGACGACGAGATTTATAATAATGATGCCGGCGATTTGGGCGATTTCTACCAGTGGGGACGCGTGAAAGACGGACACGAACATATTGTTTGGAGTAAAGACCCCTCTACTCGAGCTAATATGTTCGGCGATGGCACTTCTACTCCCATTCCAGGACTTGCTCCTGCCGCGTGAGTTTCTACAGTACTTTCATGTACCCAGGCAACTACGGCTACAACAACCGGCCGGCCGGGTATAGTGTCCGTTGCGTGTCAGAATAAAAATTCGCTTTATTTGTCAATTTGATTATTTGACTATTTGCGCGACAGCGCTACCCTACTCTTAGTAGCAGCAGATTAAACACAGCCCCGCCTAAAACCATAAACCATAACCTCTTTATATTGTGAAAAATCTGCTTGCTGCTATTGAGTTTGGGGATAAGAGATAGCCCGTCAAATGAACTGTTCACTGTGGCTCGGGCGGGAGCAAAACCTGCAAAATTGCACAAAGGTTTCTGCGGGCTACACCGCCTCTCACGCCAAACTGCTTGTTATCTGTCATTTTTGGACAGCGATACTGCACAAAAAAAGAATTGCAAAACGAAATAGAAATCTAAAAAAGTTGTATCTTTGCTAAAAAATAAAATAAAGTTATGGCTCAAAAAGATTTTAC
>Ga0123357_10010547_pt1 | contig 11765 bp, 10 predicted proteins | sample TergutEmb28metaG_FD_89873 | JGI IMG/M metagenome (GOLD analysis project Ga0123357, IMG submission 89873) | Embiratermes neotenicus P4 segment gut microbial communities from Petit-Saut dam, French Guiana - Emb289 P4 | ecosystem: Host-associated > Arthropoda: Insects > Digestive system > Gut ...
ATTTAAAATTTTAAAACTTAACCGCAAACGCGGCAATGTTGTACTCTCCCGCCGCGCGCTTCTTGAAGAAGAACGGCAACAGTCCCGCGAAAAGACCCTTTCTGAAGTTACAGAAGGGCAGGTACGTGAAGGTACAGTAAAAAATCTGACAAGCTATGGGGCATTTATAGATATTGGTGGGATTGATGGGCTCTTGCATTTAACTGATATGTCATGGGGAAAACTTTCCAATCCTTCAGAGCTTTTAAAATCAGGAGATATTATCCAGGTAATGGTTTTAAAACTTGATCCTGTTAAAGGTAAAGTCTCTTTAGGGCTGAAACAAACTCAACCTGATCCCTGGATTGGAATTGAGAATAGATATCATGTCGGGGACAGAGTTACAGGCAGAGTAGTAAGCTTAACCGATTATGGTGTTTTTGTTGAACTCGAAAAAGGGGTTGAAGGCCTTATACACGTTTCAGAAATGTCTTGGGTAAAACGTGTTCGTCATCCATCTGAAGTGGTTTCGGTCGGTGACAGTGTTGAAGCTTTGGTTTTAGGTGTTGATTCTTCTAACAGGCGTATATCTCTGGGATTGAAGCAGACCGAAGTAAATCCATGGACGGTGTTGGAAGAAAAGTACCCAGTTGGTACAAAACTGGAAGGGCAGATAAAAAATATTACAGATTTTGGTATATTTATAGGGGTTGACAACGGAATAGACGGCCTTGTACATGTTTCAGACATATCCTGGACAAAGCGTGTCAAACATCCCGGAGAGGTTTTCTCTAAGGGAGAGACAATTCAGGCTGTTGTTCTTAATGTAGATGCTCAGAATGAACGTCTCTCTTTGGGAATAAAACACCTTTCTCCGGATCCATGGACACTTGTGCCGGAAAAATATAAACCTGGAAGCAAAATAAAAGGAAAAACTTCTTCTGTAACAGACTTTGGGATTTTCATTGAAATTGAAGAAGGTATTGAAGGCCTGGTACATATTTCTGAACTTTCTGAAGAAAAAGTAGCATCAGCAAAAGAATTTGTTAGTGTTGGCGATGAAAAAGAAGCAGTAGTTATTAGTATTGATACAAAAAATAGAAAAATTGCATTATCAATAAAGGCATTGCAAAATGCTGTTGAAAAGGAAGAGATGCTTAGTTATATGAATAGTAACGAATCTTTTTCAAGCTTTGGTGATTTGCTTAAAGAAGGTTTAAATAAAAATAATAATTCAGAAGAGTAATAACCTGTTTGGAGTGGATAGTTAATGACAAAGAGTGAACTAGTAGAAAAAGTAATGGAGATGAAAAAAAATCTCAATAGAAGAGAATCAGAATTAATTGTAAATCTGATTTTTGATTCAATGGCAAAAGCCTTACAAAAAGGTGATAAAGTGGAAATCCGCGGATTTGGAAGTTTTACTATCCGTGAGAGAGAATCGCGGGACGCAAGGAACCCGAAAAGCGGGGAAATTGTCAAGATTTCCGCTAAAAGAACGCCATTTTTTAAAACAGGTAAAGAGTTAAAAGAAAGGGTAAATTCTTTATAAATAGAATACTCTTAATGCCCGGGTGGCGGAATTGGTAGACGCAAGGGACTTAAAATCCCTCGGTCGCAAGGCCGTGCCGGTTCGATTCCGGCCCCGGGCACCACTAGCAAATTCGCAAAAGTTCATGTAAGTCCATAAGCCCTGTAAATTCAGGGCTTTTTCTTTTTTCTGCTGTCTATTCTTGTTAATGAAAACCCTTGCATATCCAAAAAATTTAGGTATATTGTGAAAAAATTTACTTGATATAGGAGAGAATATGCAACGTGTAATTGCTATTTTAACTGGAATTATGTTGCTATTGCTTACCACAATCGCATATGCGGGTCAAATAGGGATCGGCTACATTGTTAAAGCCGATAACACTAAGCTCTATGAAGATTCTGAAGGCACGGACGTTGAGGATACGGTAAAAGCCGGTTTCCCGTTGCTTGCGTATGAAAGTGGCGCTGTATGGTTCTATACGACAGCAGTAGCTTCTGAATCTCTAAAAGATGGCAGAGCGCACGTACAGTATTTTAAGAATGGCAAAGATGGGAAAGACGGCTTGGAAGACGCTTGGGTTGATCCGAATGACGTAACATCATTTCCCTTTGATTGCTGTGGAGATAAGCATTGTACGGGCATAAAGGCGCTATTGTTCAAAACCCGTACTTACAGTGATTGCTTCAACCAAGCCCTGAAGACAGCTCTTAACCCCAATACAGCTCCCAACACTAATACGGCTTCGGCCAATAATGCCGGAGAAATTGAAAAGCTGAAACTGCAGCTGGAAATAGAGAAGATAAAGCTTGAACAGGAGCGATTGAAGTCAGGCTCAAAGAATGATTCATCTATTCCAAGGACAGAAAATGGCTCCTCCTTAGAAGGTTCAAAGTAGATAAAACGAATTACTCAACTAGGCTGTGATGTACTCTTATGGCTTTAGTACCACATAATTCAGGGCTTCGCAATTTACTGTTGCGGAGCTTTTTATTTCTATATAGAAATAATTAACTACAAGACAGAAGCAAAAAAAGTGATATGATAGAACAACAGAACTGCTTGTAGAGGAATCGGAAGACAAATTTACTGATAAATCGAAAAAATTAATGTAAGGAGGTGACAATTATGAGCATCTTAAAGAACAAAATGTGGCGCTGGAGCGATGTTATTCTTTTAAAATGGGGAGTTTTATTTATTGGAATGATTTTTGGTGCATATTTGCGTGAATATGTTATTGAATATATCTGGATATTTGTTATTTTAGCGGTGATTTGCTGTATAAGACCTTCTATTGCTTATTTTAAAGATTGACTTGCTATTGTTCATATTGCTTGAGCTAAAATTAAATAATATAGTTTTTGAATTGCAAAATCTGAATTTTTGAGCAGTAATAACTAATTTATATGTTTGAAAGTAAATATTAAAAAATAAAGTGGTAGAGGAGAAAATGTGAAAAGGATCATTTTGCTTGTTACTTTTGTTGCATTAACAGGCTGTGCACCAACTATGTACCGCGTCGGCACCATCTCTATACCGCCTTTCGAAATTGTCAAAACGGCCAAAGTCGACCCGCTAACCGTTACGCAAGAGGTCGCGAAAAACGTACAAGATACGTTTAACGACCGGCTTTTAAATGAGATCAACGAAAATACGCAGCTTAAACCTGTTGCTGGCGGATGCAGCGTTGCAGACTATGAGCTTCTCGGTAGGATAACGCAGATAGAGAGCGACATTGACAGTCATTACAGATTTGTAACCTCAACCGTTAATAAAAGGGTGTCTATGGACGTCAAGGGTATATTGCGTGATTGCAAAACAGGATATACCGTAGTCGAGTTTGACCTTGATAAAGATAAAGAATCGGCCATAGAGACAATTGAATATTTGGCGGGAAAGATTGTTAAAAAGATCGCAAAAGTAAAGTAATGCCAAAGTAATAAACATTGATATAAAAAGTAGAAAAATATAATTAGTTATATAAAAATCAAACTTTTTATATATAGTTGTAAAACAAAGTCATACTGAGTATGGGGGAGTATTATTTTGAAAAAGCTATTTCTTATGATTATCTTATCTGCTGCTTTGCTTTCTTCCTGTGGTTCACAAGATGAGCCTAACGCTTTTGGCTTTACACCTGCAACAAACGTCCAAACGAATCAGTACGTATATTCAGAGGTAATTACTATAAACGCTCCTAACGCGAACGATGTATTTTCAGTGAGAATTTCACAGGATTCAACCCCTTCTACCAGTTATTACTCCATAAATGGACAGCCATGGACGCAAAGTGGAGGGAGTATTAGGGTAGGAGATAAGGTTCAAGTCTGCCATATGGCTTCAGATATGCCTTCAGATGCGCCGGGTACTGTGAACAGAGCAGCTACGGTCACTACAACACTTACTATTCAGAGTACAGCGGGGAGATTTCAAAGTACAACAGAGGCTGTACCGACTGTATATTCCGCAAATAATAACACAGCTTATGGTTATAATTGGTATCATCTCCCTAGCTGTCCTTTTGTGCGATATACATCTTCAACAAGCAGTTCGCTCGTAATTCCAAAAGACCAGTTAATTTCAACAACATTTAATTACAATAACGGAACTCCCTGGCTTCTCTGGATTCTGACTCCGTTTGCCGGAAAAGTTCCCTGTCCGGTTTGTACCCCGCCAGGCTGGAGGAATTCAATGGGATACAATACAACTACAGCTACGATCCCGCCGCCGCCTATTCCGCCAACTACTACGGCGCCAAATACGACACAACCAAATACTACATCATCAACTACAACAAACTAGTTGTTTGTAGATGACTATGTTATTTGAAAAGAGTTTAGTGTAATTAATGTTATAGGGACTAAAACTGCATAGCCTATTTTTATCTGTATTTAAGATAGCTGATTCATGGAGTGACTTATGAAAAGAGCAGTTCTATTTATGTTTATTGCTGCGTTGTTATCAAGCTGTGCTGCTCCAATAAAGTTTGTTGGTAAAGATAAGTTTGTAAATAACCCTCCTTTTGTGGAAGATAATAATTTCGGTACCGTAAATATAGTCAGATCTTCCGTAGACAAGAGCTGCACTATTCAGAGCAGTATAGAGCTTAATGACAGTAAAATTTATTATATGGATTGCGGGGAATATATATCTTTTAGAGTTCCTGTGGCACAGCCTTTTACTGTTACTGCGAATCCGGGCGTAATGCCGAATTTTCAAACTATAATTCCTGAGACAGGTAAGCGTTATTATTTTGAAGTTAAATGTAGAAATTTGGCGTGTTCATTGCAGGAAATAGGTGAGAAGAGCTTTAGAGAAACGTCAAACAGTTATACTGAAGTGAAAATAGGTTACTGAAAAGTAATTTATAACGCCCGGTTAACGTAAAAGGAAATATATGACTGAGTTTATATCCGGGCTTTATTCCAGTCCTCTTACTCCCGCGCTTTTATTGTTGGTTGGGTTTGTTTTTGGTTATAGATACGCTTTGGAAAGAGGGCGTAAAAAAGAGTTGCATGACCTTGGTGAACAGTTGTGTAAAAAGCTCGTAGCCATAAAAAGCAAAGATACTTTACCAACGCATTTACCTACAAATAGTGAATTTAAAATTTTCAGTAATTATCTTTCTCCTAAAAGGCGTAAAGAGTTTAATCAGCACGTTCTACAATTTAACAAAATAATGACTCGTATAAAATCCAATCCAGAAGTAGATGGGCAACATTTTATATCTTCTGAGGATTATGAAGTTCTGGATAAAGTAATAGGTGCTTTCATAAGATTTATGAAAAAAATAAATAAAACCTAAAACCTTTTCAAGTTTCTTTGTTTAGACGTTTCATTATTTTTTTATCAAATTTATCCTAGAAGCGATATGATTCCTCACAGAGACACAGAGAAAACCACGAACCTAATTAAAACGCGAAAAACACGAAAAAAACACAAACCACAAAGAACACGATGGTCACACGAAGAACACAAAAAAGCAGGTCTTTGCTGGCTTAACCCGTAACCTCATGATAGTAGGAAATTGCGGCTCGGAAGCCGCAATGACTTTGTGCCCCTTGTGGTTAAAAGAAATAGAAGGGTTTCTCAGTGAACTTTGCGTCTCTGTGAGAAACTAGTTTTTACATTATTGCCTAATCTTACGAGTACATAATATCATTTTGACTGATTTTCTAATATATTAATTCCTATGAGCTGGAGTAATACCTGAGCTAGTAGGTTTTATTAGTACACATTATAACATTTAAAAAATTGCCTAATTATATTATTATCATATAATCAGCAAGCATTTAAACATCTTCAACTATTATTTTTTTTGGCTTGGACTTAATAATTCTTTTCAAAACATTTTGCGCATCAACATTGCCCTGATCAGCTGCTTTTCTGAGCCATGTAAAAGCTTCTTGGTAATCTTGCGCTACTCCTTCTCCATTGTAATACATGGCTCCTAAATTATATTGTGCCTTCGCGTCACCTTGATCAGCTGCTTTTTTGAGCCATTTAAAAGCTTCTTGATAATCTTGTGCGACTCCACTTCCATCTTTATACATAATTCCTAAAGCATCTTGCGCCCGGGTAAGACCCTGATCAGCAGCTTTTTTAAACCATTTAGCAGCTTCTTGATAATTTTGTGCTATGCTATTTCCATCTCTATAAATAATTCCCAAATTGAATTGCGCCATGGTATTACCCTGATCAGCGGCTTTTTTGTACCATGTAGTTGCTTCTTGGGAATTTTGCGCTACTCCTTCTCCTTCATAATACATGGCCCCTAAACTAACTTGTGCGTCAGCGTTACCTTGATCAGCGGCTTTTTTAGACCATTTAAAAGCTTTCTGGAAATTTTGCGCTATTCCTTCTCCTTTATAATACATAGCTCCTAACATAACTTGCGCATCAACATTGCCCTGATCAGCCGCTTTTTTGAGCGATGTAAAAGCTTCTTGGTAATCTTGCGTTACTCCCTCTCCCATATAATACATGAGCCCCAAACTAAATTGCGCAAGGTCAAGACCCTGATCAGCTGCTTTTTTATACCATTTAAAAGCTTCCTGATAATCTTGTATTACTCCTCCTCCATTTTCATACAGAGTCCCCAACATATATTGTGCAGGACTCAAGCCTTGATCAGCAGCTTTTTTAGACCATATAAAAGCTTCTCGATAATCTTGTGTTACTCCATCTCCAGCCGCATACATGAGTCCCAAACTAACTTGTGCATCAGCGTTACCTTGATCAGCGGCCTTTTTATACCATATAAAGGCTTCCTGATAGCCTTGCGTTACTCCTTCTCCGGTATAATACATGCGCCCCAAAAAATACTGTGCCTGGGCAATACCATGTTCAGCAAGAGACTTAAATTCGTTTAGAGCTTTTGTGTAATCTTTTGCTTTGTACGCCGCTATCCCTTCATCAATACCGGCATTTGCGCTACCAGCAAATAATGTGACGGTGATAAACAGTACAACAAGTAATTTGAGAAAGGATTTCATCTATATCCCCCAATCATTCGGATAAATTCGGAACAGTATTCCTATAAGAGATAAAGTTTTGCAAGTTGGAAATAACGGAAAGCTCATTCTTGCCTGATTCTACAATTTTTATACAATTGTACAATACGAATATTGTTGCGATATACAGATTAAATTATCTATTAGCTCAGGTACTACCTGAGCTAATAGGAATAGTAACATAGAAAAAGTGGTGAAGATATTATTGCCTAATAGAGTGAACATAAATAGAATTCGACAATAATCTATTTAAATCTTTTTGTGATTTCCGCGACTCTCTGGCCGAGCAGTGCTGCGGTTTCAAGATCATTTGGTGGAGGAGCAACATCACTACCCTGGTCTACATTGGCTTGAGTCATTACCCCTAAAAATGAGCCGATACGGTTGATATCATTCACGCTTGAAGTACTGCTATTATTCCCAGGTAACAGACCAGTGCTTACCCATATCATTCCATGCTGTGCCGCGAAAATAGCGAGATCAATAAGTGTATTTAGCTTATCGCCGCTTTGACTGCCTGAATTTGTAAAGCCTGCGGCAATTTTGTCTTTCCATTTTAGCTCGGTCCAGAACTTTGAAGTCTCTTCCATAAATTTTTTAAATACTGAAGCAACACTTCCCATATAAGTTGGCGATCCGAATATTATGGCATCAGCGTTATGCAGAATATCCAATTTACTCTCTGCTTCAGACGCTTTTATAAGTGCAACCTCTGTATCGCTGACTCTTTCTATCCCTTTTACAACAGATTTGGCGACAACTTCCGTATGTCCGTAAGTGCTGTGATAAAGTACTACGATTTTTACCATCTCTATCTCCTGCGTTGGTATATATAGTTTTATGGTTGTTTTACTATTTCGACATCAAGGGTGATGCTGATTTCATCTCCTATAAGGGAGGCTGGTTCGGTGGCTCCGATACCAAAATCTGTACGATTTATTTTTGCTGTTGCGGTAACTCCACGTCTTATGCCACCCCAGGGGTCTTTAATTTCTCGTGATAAGTTTTTTACATTTAGTGTTACCGGTTTTATTATTCCATGAAGTTTAAGATATCCTTCAACTTTAAAACTGTTTTCTCCTGTTTTTGAGATATTTTTAGATACAAAAGTCATTTCAGGATATTTTTTTACATCAAAGAAATTGGGGCTTCTGAGATCATCATCTCTCATTTTTACATGAGTGTTAATTGAGTTGGTATCAATGCGGATATCCATGGTAGATTTTGTGATATCTTCATCATTGATGTTCAGAGTTCCGCTGACTGTTTCAAATATCCCTTTAACATTGGAAATGGTAAGATGTTGTACTTTGAACCCCACAGTTGTATGAACAGGGTCTATTGCCCAGGTTGAGGCCTGCGCGGATAGAGGAATAGTAATAAATAGAGCAATTATGGGTAGTAAAAAATATTTTTTCATTTCTCTGCTCCTGTGGATTAAATTTTGTTGTTTATGTTGGGATTATATCTTAAATTCAAACAAATACAAACAAGGCGTGGTCTAGCCTTATAGATTTTCACAAACCTAACGACATACAGTTTGGCTCATAGGCAAGGCGTTTTGCGTAGGGGGCGCACACTGGGCGCCCCGAAAAACCGGACGGCCAATGGCCGCCCCTACGGTCAAACGGTACACGAGGTCGGCAACACAGAATATGACTAAAAGCCTGCACCACACAAGTAACGAAAGAATATTATGAAAATAAAACGTCTCGAAATATCAGGGTTTAAATCCTTTGTAGATAAGTCGGTTCTTGATTTCCCGGAGGGAGTAACGGCTGTTGTGGGCCCTAATGGTTGCGGTAAATCCAATATCGTTGACGCAATCAGATGGGTTATGGGGGAGCAGTCTGTAAAAAACCTCCGCGGCCGTTATATGGAAGATATGATTTTCGGAGGGAGTGAGGCAAGAAAGCCGTTGGGTATGGCTGAGGTCTCGCTTATATTTTCCACTGAAGATGGTAAGATTCCCGCCAAATATCTCAACTACAGCGAAATTCAGGTAACCCGCCGTTTATACAGAGATGGCGATAGCGAATATCTCCTTAACAAGACGCCATGCCGCCTTATGGATATTGCCGAACTCTTTATGGATACCGGTGTTGGCGCCAGAGCTTATTCGATTATCGAACAGGGGCGTATAGGAATGATCCTTATGGCAAAGCCTGAGGAGCGCCGTTTTTTAATTGAAGAGGCGGCAGGAGTTACTAAATATAAGGCCAGAAAGCAGATAGCCGTAAAAAAGATAGAAGTTACCCGCCAGAATCTTCTCCGCATAAGTGATATTGTCGCTGAAATAAAACGGCAGTTAAATTCTCTTCAAAGGCAGGCTAAAAGAGCTGAAAAATTCCGTACTTTTAGAGAAGAACTTAAAGAGATAGATATATATTTCGCCATTAAGGAATATAAAAAGCTCTTAGCGGAGCAGAACGCTCTTGATCTTGAGATGAAAGGTTTTGATGAGCGAGAGGTTTCTCTTGTTTCTGCCGGGAAGAAGCAGGAGCTTGATATTGAGAGTAAGAAAGTCGTTCTTATAGAGGTTGAAAAACGCTTAAATTCAAACCAGGAGCAGCTATTTGCCTTAAAGGGAAATCTTAAAGGCGAAGAGAACAGGATAGAGTTTCAGAAAAAAGAGGTTGAGAACAGGGAAAGGGAAGCTATCCGTCTTAAGGAGGAGCTTTCATCAGTTGAACAGCGGCTTTTGGAAGCCGCTGACGAGGAAGCTTCGCTTAAACTTAAGAGTGGTGAGCTGCTCAGTGAATCGACAGGCAGTGAACAACTCCTTGATGAGAGAGAAAAGGAGCTTGAGGAGCTGCTCTCCTCTGAGCGTACAGCTTCGGCCCGGATTGATGAGCTGCGGAAGGAGCTTTTTAAGGTAATAAGCGAAATAGGCCAGTCAGATAACAGACAGAAAAATGCGGTACAGCGTCTTGAAGTTATCAGGGAGAGGGTGGAAAGAAGCCAGAAAGAAGAGGTTACGCTTAAGGATCGTTTCGTTGAAGTTCAGAAGCGTGTTTCCGGCTTTGAGGCGGAATTTGAAAAAGGGAAAGCTGCAAAAGAAAAGCTGCAGAGCCTGATCTCAAGTCTGACTCAACGTTATGATGAGCTCAAAGCGGCTTCAGCGGTCACTGAAAAGGAGTTTCAGTCAACTAAAGACGAGTTTGGGAGAGTTTCTTCAAGGCTGCATTCTGTTCAGGAGCTTGAAGCCAGTTTTGAGGGGTATGGTGAAGGGGTAAAATCTCTTTTTACATCAGAATCCTTTAAAGGGCGCTTTTCAGGCATGGTAGCTGATTTTATTGAGACTGATGAGAAGTATGAAGCGGCTGTAGAGGCTATTTTAGGAGGATTGCTACAGGCAGTTCCGTCTGATTCCGGAGATGATGTTACGTCTGCCATAGATTATTTGAGGAGTTCAGGTAATGGCCGTTGCAGTTTTATTCTTCCCAATGGTAAGAAGAGGGCTTCTGAATCGGCTCCCAAGGGCATGGAATCCCTTGCCTCTAAGGTAAGGCTCAAAGAAAAATATAAGCCGTTTTTAGAATCTTTTCTTGAGACTGTTTTTATAACAAAGGATCTGAAAGAGGCTATTAAAGCCGCAAATGACTTTCCGGAACTTACCTTTGTTACTCTTGAAGGGGACATGGTTTACAGAAGCAGTGTCGTTGAAGGTGGAGGGAAAGAGGGTGCTAATCAGGGGCTTATACATAAGAAAAGAGAGATAAAAGAGCTGGCATCAAAAGTAACAAAATATGAGAAGCTGATAAATGAGCTTTCACATAAGCTTGAGCAGCAAAAAGCGGGTACAGATTCGGTTGATAAAGAAATCAGTAGTTCCAGACAGGAGCTGCATAACTCTGAAATGGCTATTCTGGCTCTTGAAAAAGATATGCAGAGCGGAAAGGAAGAGTTAAGGCTGGTTGAAGAGAGGATTAATATAAAAGCCTTTGAAGATGGTCAGCTTCAGGAAGAGCGGGAGCTTCTGGAAAAGGACCAGAGCGAAGCTGACAGTGTCAGAGAGGAAGCTCTGAAGAAGAAAGAGGCTTTTGAAGCGGAACTCTCTGATGCTCAAGGAGTTGTATCAACCCGGCAGCAGTTGATTGAAAAGGCCAGGGAAGAAGTTACCGCAATGAAAATCCGTTCTGCAGCCCTTCGTGAGAAACAGGAGGCAATGGTTAATTCTCTTAAAAGAGTTGCTGCCCTGCAGATAGAGCTCAAAAACAGGAAACTAAAGCTTAATGATGATATAGAAAAGGGTGATAAAGAGCGCATAGGGCTTGGAGAGTCTATAAACAGCTCAGAAACCGGCATATCCGATTTGCTGCAAAAATATAGTGACATGGAGAAGGAGGCATTATCTCTCAAGGAAGAGTATGAGCTGTCAGCCCATTCTCTCAGGGATATGGAAGCATCAGACAAAGAAGCCAGGAGCATTATTGATAGCTTGCGTAAAGAAAAGGGAGATGCCCATCTTAAACTCACAGAGCTGTCAATGCGGCTTAATCATCTTGAAGAGACTTTTAGGGATAAGTACAGGCTTAATATTTCCGAAGCTGTTTCTGAAAAAGATAGTGAAGCAACAGATGAAGCTGCGCTCAATAAGCGGCATGCAGAACTTTCCAAAGATATCGAGGCTATAGGAGAGGTGAATCTTATGGCTATTGAGGAATATCAGGAGCTTGAGCAGCGATATACTTTTTTAGATGGCCAGAAAAAAGACCTTGAAGAGTCTTTGCACTCTTTGC
>Ga0123357_10010548_pt1 | contig 11765 bp, 10 predicted proteins | sample TergutEmb28metaG_FD_89873 | JGI IMG/M metagenome (GOLD analysis project Ga0123357, IMG submission 89873) | Embiratermes neotenicus P4 segment gut microbial communities from Petit-Saut dam, French Guiana - Emb289 P4 | ecosystem: Host-associated > Arthropoda: Insects > Digestive system > Gut ...
ACGATGGATGCGGGAATAAATAACGTTATTTACATGGAACTTTATTCGGGACCAAAAATGGCGAATGGTAGATGCGGGAAAACGATCGATACGGGAACGATAGATCGAGGTTCCACTGTATATCACATTTTGACAGGGGATACTTCAGGGACAAACAGGTGTAGAATTGCAGAACATTAGAAAACTGCCACCATTTCTAACCACTCACATTTGTGATTCTGGATTTTTGCAATACCATGTGACAAAAACTGAATACAGAAATATGCTGGATGCTGTGGCAAATCTCAGACTGTAACTGTTGGCCATTATACGTACTAGATTTAAAATTCATGTGTCCACCACAGCAGCCTTATCCTTCGCACTGAGAAGTTAACATACAATATTTGTACTGTTGTATTGTTTGATTAAAATAACAGTGAAGTTTTGGTCATTTTATTTGCCCAGAAGCGAAAAAATAAACCCATGGCCTACATTCCTTTATTATTATTATTATTATTATTATTATTATTATTATTTAACTTTGCCTGTATTGGGAATTCAAAAACAGATGTAGAGTTCCACAAAATATTTCAGTGTGGAAAAGAGTTCCACAGACCTGGTTTCAAGAAATGATGGCCCAGTAGCTTAAACCTTAATACTGAAGTGCCTGTCTCTCAGTCCCAACGTGTGTGCTATTTCAGATGCCTCTTTGCATCTGTCATGCCTGTGTCTATAATAGCCTCAGTTTAAATAGGTGTCCTTTCAAATGACAGTGACCTGTTAGCAGTCCTGTCATTATTCTTAACCAGTTTCTAATCGAGTAATTCCCATACTCTTAGCAGAGGATCTATTGAGCAAGCCAATAGCCTGCCATTATCCATGAATAGACTGCCAGTGCTCATTGTGTTTTCTGCTTGTCCAGCACACGATCACTCCCCTGGCAACCTTTGTAGATATGCCAAAGGCGGGCTCAGGTCCTATAAGTGGGGGTGAGGAGTATTGCTTGGCTGAGTGATCAGCTATTTTGTTTCCATAGGGCCCGATGTATCAACCAGACCATACCAGTTGAATCCTGTTACATTCTGCCATTTTCACCAAGCATTTATGACAGTCTGAGACTAATTCAAAATTTATCTGGAAAATGTCTGGGGCCTTCATGGCTGCTGGACTGTTGGAAAGACAACAGATGTTCCTAACCATGTAGACCTTTTCTGTATTCTCTGTTACACTTGCCTCGATGGTGTGTATTTCAGCTTAGAATATTGTGGCATGGAGCCCAAGGCTGAAGCTGTGCCCCATGTTGAGCCCCACCTGTACACAGCACCAGTGCCTGCACTGGTCTTGGACCCATCCTAATGAGACCACTCCCCCTTTATTATGTGTTAAAGCCATTCTGCCATTCACACTTGTCAGGCAACTTGACTGTGAATGGCTTGTGGTGTGCATATCTCAGTGTCAGCCTGTCAGCCTGCATCTGTAGGATGGGTTTATGCTTCATGTTCCAAGACTGCCTAGCATGGCTGAAATTTGTGGCCTTAGGCTACAGTGCTGACTGCCTGTTAGTGTGTAGATCCCTATTGGGCTTCTGCCTAAATCATTACATGAAGAGGATGACCTGCATTGCAACGTTTGGGGCTATGCTCATTGCCCCTATGATGACCAGACAGTCTAATCTCTGTAGCTTGTTGAGTTCCATCCCGCTGATCTTGTATGTGAACCCAGGCCACCAAACTGTGGAGTCGTAAGTCAACATAGATGTGATCACCATCATGTATATGCAGTACACTACACTGGGTTGCACGCTGTGCGTGTTTTTGCCAAATGTGCCCTTACAGGTACTGAAACATTGTAGGCCTTATTCATCACATTTTTTTTTATCTGTGCCTTCCATGTCAATCCCTTGTCCAGAACAAGTCCAAGCTATCTGACTTATGCAGTCAGCTGCAATGTTTGTCCACAGAGGGTTGGTCCTTTAGGCCCCTTAAATCCCTCTTACTATTCAATGGTAATATCACCATCTTTTGTGGGTTGATGTACAACTGAGTTGTTCCACACCAGTCTTATACCACACCCCAAGCCAACTTTAGAAACTCTGAGACAGTGTTCGGGTATTTTCTGCTTATTAGAATTACTGTATTGTCTGCATACCCCAGCATATAACAGCCACTCATTGAGTTCTGTTTTCAATTTGTCCACAACCAGGGTCCACACACAGGCAGATCTTGTTTTATGCCAGGGTTATGTTCCAGCAAAACACGCAAATCAAACACACAATTCCCATTTAGACAGTGTATTTCCTGTTGTTTGGGGACTGACAACCTTGTCCTGTATAGCATATGACTATACTGCTATTGGACATAGAGACCTGTAGAGTATATATGTATGTATATTGTATACAGTATATTTATTTATTTCTAATGCAGTAAAAATGTAGGAGACTCACGTCCATAGTTTTTGATGTGGGCAGTCCAACAGAACAGTGGTAGTCTTGCTACACAAAACCACTTCAGTTCCTCACCTAGTACTTCTTTTCAATCAGCTTTATCACAAACTGTACATACGCTGCTATGAGTGAGTCTAACATTTTGGCATATGTCAACAGTTCTTTCAACTTTTTCATGTTTGCATCTAATTACTCTTTATTACTGATTGTGTTTCGCTTGTATTTCACTTGGGTTGCACTAGATGATGTAGATTTACATTTCTCACTCATGGTGGTAAGGAAAGCCAATGCTGTTGAAGAGGAAGTTACATGTTCTGTGTAATTACATCACCAACGTGATCAATCCATATGCATGACTGATGGCATGACAGTGAAGTCACTCTGCTCGCCTCCTTCAGAGGATAAGTGCGGCCACGTATTGTCTCAGCCAAATCGTTTTAAACCAAAAATTATTTTGTGAATTTGAAAAGTGACTCACCTTAACCTGTCTCCAAGCTTTGGGTGTATACCCTCTTGCCTGACAGGCTGTACATATATGACATACATATGTGACTAATTGCTCAGTTCCTTGCTGGAGTAGTGCAGGTACAGTTTCATTTGGTCCTGCCAACTTATGTGGTTTGAACATACTTATAACGTGTTGTATTTTGGGTTGATTGATGACCCTTCAAGACCATTCCAGTTCTCCTTGTTAGCTAAAGAGGCTCCTAGGTTTGGTTGTCCCTGCACTACCATGGTCACTTAACCTCTCTGAGATCTTCGAATATAAAGCCTGTAGAGTTCCTTCAGGGTCTTTTCCTGTTTGTGTCTATCAGCAATCAGATAGTTTAATAGATACCACCATGTTACCAACTAACTGGCCATGATAGTCATTAGTCTGGCCCTATCAGGTACATCCCTTATCCCTTGACAGTAGTCCCTTCAAGAGGACTGTTTGGCCTTTCTGATCTTGTAACAGGTGAAGACTGCCTTATATGATTCCCAGTTGCTTGTTCCTTCAGCTTGATTAAAAAGCCATTGTGTTGAAGCGGTAAAGTGTCTCAACTCACTTTTCCACCAAAACCCCTCCTTGACGACTGGCTGGACAGTTTTGATGATGGGACGAGGGGATGGCCTGTTGCAGCATGTCAACAGCCAGCTGTACATCTCACACCAAGTGTATAGCTCTTGATACAACCCCTAGAGTTGCCTTTAGGTCTTCCTGATAGGATTCCAAATTAGTTCCCTTGGGGTTGCAATATGTGACCCTGTAAACTCTCAGGTTACCCACTTGAAATACTGTGCATCTGTAGGGTGATAGAAATATCATCAGATACACACCAGTTACACTAGATCCCTTATCTTATCAGTCCCTGGTGTCATGTCTGTAACCTCCCTGTCACTAATTGTGTTAGGTTCGTTGCCTGGATTAAGGAATTAAGTCTCCCCTTTAACAATTTTTTGACAAAGAAGGACCATCACAGCCCCCACTCTGGTGCAGATTTATGTGGAAAAATTTACATCCCTTAGGCTTTGGCCTTTTAGGATCCTTTGGTTGCTGGGGTGAGGTTTTATGCCCCGATATCATTTTGACCTGCCTCAGTTTTCTTAGACCTTCTGTCAAGAACCTTATGTAACGTGGGTCTTATTAATTGTAGACCCATCACCTCCACAGGTTTTCCATTGGCTTCCTGTGTCAAGATGCCAGATGAACTGGTTTCCTGCATAGGTAATTGTTTCACATTTGGCAAGCCCTTGCCTTCTATTTTTGCATATTCTGCCCGTGTTTGCTGCAGATACCAGCCACCTGGGTTGGTCCAACAGCTTTGCTGGACCCCTGCTGAACATTATGATAGGCTGCCTCTTTAAGGCACTTTCTGGTTTTATGTATAACAGATGGGGACCGCGGTAGCACAGTGGTTAAGGTGCTGTGCTACAAATCGGAAGGTCGCTGGTTCGATCCCAGCTGGTATCAGTGGATTTTTCATTGACATAAAATCCTTCCGATCACACTATGGCCCTGGGGTCCACTCAGCCTCCAACAGAAATGAGTGCCAGGAGTATTTCCTGGGGGTAAAGGCGGCCGGTGCGTAAGGCTGACAACCTTACCACCATCCTGTGCCGTTGTCACGATGTCTGAGAGCCTTAACTTCCTGGAACCCTCTGGGCCACTCCAGGCCTGTAATGGGACTGATTTACCTAGCTGTCTCCATATGCATCCACATGTAGTAGGGAAATAACAGTCACCACCCACAGAGCCCCTTGGGAATTGTTCATGACACTGCTCACCACCCCAGTGTCACGTGGCCATCAGCATGATGCCTTGCACCTTAGCTGGATGGACCATTGTCCATGTTAGCCATGTACAGACATTTCACCTGAGTGATGCAGATGCCAGATGTTGTCTTTTGCGGGGGTTGTGAATGCTTAAGTATAAAGGATTGCACAAAAGATCAGACACACGTGGTTGTGGAGCCAGGGTCATTGTGTTCCCCACCCATGTTGGTTAAACATGGTTCCAACAAGTGCATGTAACCATTCATCCACTTGAACATAATTGTCTCAGTGTCATCATTAGGGTATGGCTCTTCAGATTACAAAATTATAATTTCACATGTAACTGTCAAAAAGGCAAGACAGACTGGGGATGAGGATTCAGTTGCTATCCAGATATTCATTGCAATAATTGCACAACACTTTTGACAGTGTCAACCATTATACATATTGATGATGGTATGAAATAGTATGTTTGGGAGTTTTGTATGTGGTCTGTGGTAAGAATCAGGAAATGGAAGTTAGATTTTTGTATATACTGCATAATAAATTTAGTTGTGAAAGTAAATAATTTTATTATATTATAGTTGTGGTTTCTGTTGATAGTGTAAGGTGTGTGTTGATGTACATAGTGAAAGCCATATAAAGTGTAAGAAACTGCTTGCTAAGTGTCATTTATCTTTTTCAGGTGGAGAGTGTCAATTACAATATTGTGACAGTTTATGTTCCGCTCACACCTGTTCAAAAGCTTTTCCGAAACCATGTCATTGAAACTGCACCAGCTGTACCACAGGACGTGATAACATCCATCACTGACAGTAATATTTTGAACCCACAAATTCCTCATTTAAGAAAACCAGAAGAGTCAACCATGTGTTCTGGCCAAGAAGGTGGTGTTAGTGAATCCTATCCAGAGAAATGGGTTGATGAATCTTGTTCAGAGAAAGGGGTTGATGATGCATATTTAGAGAGTGATGTTGATGATTCCTGTTCAGTGAGAGGGCTTTCGGAGACAGATGTTTACGATACCTGTTCAGAGGGAGGACTTTCAGAGATACAGGTTGGTGATTTCTACTCAGAGAGTGGGCTTAGTGATACTTATTCAGATATAGAGATTGAGGATTCCCAGACAGAAAGTAAATTTAATATCCACTCACCTGTCACATCATATTCAATTATGACTCGCAGTAGGAGTAGGTGTATGTTGGAGAATAAAACACACATGACCAGATCTATGGCCAGGAAGATGCAGGAAAGCAGGTCTCCTTCCTGCAGATGTAAAACTTGCCGGAAGACCAAGGAGATGCTAGGAAAGGAAGACTTGAAGGTTCATAATGACAGCAGTAGCAGTTTTTTTGTGGGTGAAGTGGTACGCAGAAGATGTAGAAGTGGTAGTAGCAGTAGTGGGACACCACATAGAAGAGGAAGTAGCAGGAGTCTCAGTTTGAGCAGGAACTCCAGTGAGCATCATTACAGTCAAAATACCTTTAGCCATGCAGAGAGAGGAGTTTACTCATGTTCAGAGTATGATTCCTCTTCAGAGAGAGGGCTAAGTGATACCTGTTCAGTGACGGGACTTAGTGATACGTATTCAGAGATAAGAGCTGATTATTCCCAGATGGAAAGAAAATATGATTACCACTTACCTGTCACATCATATTCATCGATTGTGACTTACAATAGGAGCAGGTGTGTATTGAACAGTAATACACACCCAACCAGATCTCTGACCAAGAAGATGCTAGAAGAGAAAGACAGGAATATTCATGAAGACTGCAATAGCAGTGTTTCTCTTGGTGAAGAGGTAAGAGGAAGACAAAGTGGTAGGAGCAGTAGAAGGATACCACATAGAAGAAGAAGAAGAAGAAGAAGCAGGCGTTTCAGTTTGAGCAGGAACACCAGAAAGTATCGTTCCAATCAAAATACCTTTAGCCGTACAGAGCTGTTATATTCAGAGTGTGATTCTAATTCAGAGAAAGGGCTTAGTGATACCAGTTCAGTGATGGGACTAAGTGATACTTACTCAGATATAGAGGTTGAGGATTCCCAGACAGAAAGTCTGTTTAATTGCCACTCACCTGTCAGTTCATATTCTATTGTGACTCGCAGTAAGAGTAAGTGTTTATTGAACATTAATACATACATGACCAGATCTCTGACCAAGAAGATGCAGGAAGGCAGGCTCCCTTCCTGCAGATGTAAAACTTGCAGGGCGGCCAAGGAGATGCTAGGAAAGAAAGACTTGAAGGTTCATAATGACAGCAAAGTTAATTTGAAAAGAAGTGTTCCTGGTGTTGAAGCGGGTAGTAGAAGAAGATGTAGAAGTGTTGATAGCTGTGGAAGGGAACAAGATAGGAGGAGTAGGAGGCACATTTGGGACAGAAACACCAGAATGCATCATTCCATTCAAAATAGTGACGAGTCCTTAACCTTTATGAATCAGTTCAGAGCTAGTATGCAGGTCAGGAATGAGTCAGGGATAATACAAGAATATGTTACAGAAGAATAGATTATCTGAATAATGGCATATTTAGATTGAATGCAGTTAGTAACAGCCAGAGGAGGAGGAGGATAGAGGAGTTAGAGGGTTCATACAGACTGCATGCCACAGAAATGTAAAGTGGCTTTTTGACAGATTAGTTGTGACATTGTCATCAGTCAGCTGATATACTACACTGTGTTGAGATTCTGACAGGTGTGTGCCATATGGTGTGGCTGACTGGTGCATCTAGGCTGTATTGTATGTGAATTTAAGTTGGCTGTGTTGTGTATGTCATGTGACAGTGAGTAGGCTGGTGTCGATAAATGACAGTGGCATGGGTGGGTACAGTCTGCAGAAATGTCTGGCAAGTCCAGTATTTGCCATGGTGGTGAAGCTGATCCATCCTTTGGCCCCATGTGTACAATCAGTATTGAAGGTTTGGCGAGTCTCGTCAAGAGATTTTACATTTACTTTCTCATGGTCGTGTATGTTGTTTTGAAATACTGCCACTTGGAAATTCATTATTTGAGTTTGCTTTAGTAGAGTCACACCTATGTTTGTCGGGCATGCCAACCAGTTTGTTAATATTATACCACCACATTTCATAAGTAACACATTTGGCAAGATTCCATATCCCTGGATTTTTAATCTTAATTTATTTTGTCAAATTGAATGTGTTTTATTTGTGAATTGTTATTGTGTTGTGGGTATTGTGACTCAGTTTTATTTGCAGAGTAAGGCATTATCATTTTCATTTTTAATTGCCATCTAGTGCATCTAAAGCAGCTGGTAGTAGACCATATGCTAATGACATATGGTGCAAATTTTGTTAACTGTAAAGCTAGCTGTAAAGTTGAACTGAGATGTCCTAAATTGTATTGGACCATTTCTTTATTGAATATTGGAAGCAGGCTGGTACACCCACTGTCACGTTGAAATATACTGCGTGTGAGGGAGTGCTTTGTACAAATATCCATTTATCACCTGTAGAGTGCTAAGCTATTATTCTCTGTAAGTGTACAGTATGTGCTGTACCAACTGCCAAGTACTGCAACATGCAGCAGCTTATACTTTTGTTTGTTGGTAGTTTCACTCACAAGAAATGTCTGCTGCTAGCGGATTGTGTGAATTGTATTTATGCCAATGCATGTTTTAAATGAAGTGAGTTTGAATTGATTCTGGGAAGATTTTTTTATGAACTGCTGGTTTCAGTATTCCTTTGCAGTAGGATCCAAAGTCTTGACACCAGTAATACTAAAAACCATCATAAAATATCTCTAAACGTTTAATTTTATTTCACAATTCCCAGTCACTTCTGCCAAATCCATATTATGCCCTCTTCCCTATCTCTAAAGAGTTGTCATCTTGTTGGGTGGTGTAGTGGTAAGTCTTTAAATTTGTACTCAAGAAGTTACCATTTCAGATCTCAGCTGCCATTTGTAGCCGACTTGATATTTTATGGTTTTACCCAGTCTCTGAGAGCAAATGGAGTATTCCCTTGCAGGCCACAGCGATCCCCAAAGTCTCTGTGGCCAAAATAACATCTTGACTAAACCAATGATCAGCCATACCAAAAAATTTATCTTTCATGATTGTAGGGGTATTTGTTGTGTTTTCTGTGAAAGTGATCTTTACGGCATTAGGTAAGTCATGCAGACGTGGGATATATCATAGCTTTATGGTGTGATGTCATGCACTTTGTCAGATGGTTAACGGTGTATCTTGAGGTAACTGTTGCCTCCATGCTTATGGCACCCAGTCACATCCCTGAAGACCACACAGTCTGTATGAATACTCTGTGCAGTGAGAATCTCCGTCTTGTGGTATTCCTTCTTATGTCATGCCCCACATCTCAATTCTGTGTCTCATCCACATATTAGCAAATTGAATTCATTAAGAAACCTCTGTATACCTTAATGAGACCTGTATATTATGTATTGAACATAAGTTAATGTGCCTTATGTTTCATTAAATGCACCACTGCATTAAAATAATTTCTTATATGGAATGCTTCAATCAGAATGGAGTATGTGTTACTTTTTTTTTGGTACGATGCTGTTTTTTTTTAAGACTGCTTGACATGTGGCCATTTTTATGCTGTTGATTTTTAGGCACTTTTCCAAAATTGCTCAGTCTTGTTTGTCCCCACGGAACAACTCAGCTTCCAGTGGATGGATTTCCATGAAATAGCGAATACTTTACATAGAGATGTGTGCGCACATATGACGGTATCTCGCTCAGTTCTTCTTACAATTTGAAATGTTTCAGACAGAAGTTGTAGAGGAAATCAAAACACACATTTTGTGTTCAGTAAGTTTGTTCAGAAAATTGTGCAACTTATGAGATAATGCGGAAACATGCTATAGCCAGACTGGCACAGATGACAATGTGATATGGCACGTGCACGTGCATGCTGGATAACCAGGGCTGCAGACACATTCAGCATAATACTTAAGGCATTTCAATGGCAACAGTGGTTACCTCAAATGCATGTCATTTTTACTTACATTGTGTGTCTTGTTAGTTTTATATTTGTCTCATGATGAAATTACTTTACAGCCTCAGGGATAGAAAGTCCTCAGTTGGCATCCCTGCCATTTATCAATGATCCATGGTCATAAATGCTCTTCAATTTATGTAGTGTGGTTGAGAGCCTGCATTTTACTGTAGTCATTTGGTGGATCAGCATCACAAGTGCAGAAGTTGATGCGGTACCAAGTCAGTATTAAGATAGCAGGTTTGTGGCACTGTTACCTGTGATAGTACGCTGTACTGTTCAGTATGTTGATGGTGTACAGAATGTAAATTGGACTTCATATGTTATTAGTATTTAGTATGGTCTTCATGCAGGGTATTTACAGTTATGTACCTGAGACAACCCATGTTTCTAGTGTATATAATACTGCAGCTATTCTGTGGTTACAACATATGGTACATGTAATGTTATTTCCCATGTAGAATTTTTTGTACTTTTGCATTAGAACTTTCCAAAGATTGTGTGTGGTGCTCAATATTGCTGTTATCTGTAGTTCCTTGATGCCTTGCCTTCCCAGTATGTTCCTTAGGCATTTTCTGAATGATTTTGAGAAGGTTCCAGTTGTCCCTGGTATTAATGGTATCACTTTTGTTTTTACAGTCCACATCTGCTGTATTTCTTTTGCAAAGTCTTGAATTTTAGAATCTTCTGAGCTTATTTTTTGATAACATTTCTTTCTCCCAAAGTTGCAGCATGTATTTGCAAGCATACATTTTCTTTGTCGTGGATTATGATGTCCAGTTAATTGTTAGAAATACTTGTTATCTTCACACACACACACACCATTAATGTGTTTATTTCCTGATTTTCAGTTTGCACCTTGGACACCCTATTGTGTTGTATATACTACAAGCTATTTGCCAGTCACCATCAACACAACTATGCATTATGTTTTATCAGATGCATTTCACAGCTGCATGTTTTGACTGCTAGGTGGTAATCTTCAGGCCATTACAATTAGTGGAAATAAAATTATGGAAGACACAGAGCAGTGATTTGTATTTATGTGCACAGGTGGCCACCTGTTTTAGTGTAGTGTTAACCATGCATGGTTTTGTGAACAGCCACAAGTGTGGCTACATATCCTCTCTGACATCGTGTTCCTGAGGATGGTATTACAGGAACCAGAAATTCGCACTCTGTGGACAAGAAAATCCAGATGACGTAGTACAGTGTCATGGTCAAAACTGTGGTGCAGAGTATTAATAACCTGATTAAACCATGTTATTGAGGGACATGAGAACTTTTCGCGCAGTCGCTGCTGTATTTAGGGAATGTGCTTCTTGCTACATGGTGGTGCACCTGTACATTACAGCACAGAGGTAACAGAATTTTTCAACGGAATCGTGGAGGAAGTTTGATATAAGGAGATGGAGTGGTGGCTTGGCCCACGTGGTCACCTGACTTGAACCCATTAGATTTCTTTTGCGTGACATATGGATGACGGTAGGTCACAGTGATAAACCAGAAGCAAGGTGTAAGTTACTTACTTACTCCATGGTGCAGAGTCCTTCTTGAGAAGCTAACTGGTCTGTAGCTAGTCAAGAAACTCCCCGCACTTCACGGAACCCGAAGGTTCATTACCGCACTCACAAGCGTCCACCGCCTGTCTATCCTGGGCCAGCCCAATCCAGTCCATATACACACATCTCACCTCCTGGAGATGTTCTAATATTATCCGCCCATCTACGCCTAGGTCTCCCCAGTGGTCTCCTTCCCTCTGGTTTTCCCACCAAGACCTTGTACACCCCCCTCTCCTCACCCATACACGCCACATGCCCAGCCCATCTCATTCTTCTCGATTTTATCACCCGCACAATATTGGGCGAGGAGTACAAGTCATTTAGCTCCTCGTTATGCAGTCTCCTCCATTCCCCCGTTACCTTGTCCCTCCCAGGTCCAAATATTCTCCTCAACACCCTGTTCTCAAACACCTTCAGCTTCCTTTCTTCCCACAGTGTCAATGACCAAGTTTCACACCCATACAAAACAACAGGCAAAATTACAGTTCTATATATCTTGATCTTTAAATTTTTGGATAGCAACCTAGAAGACAAAAGATTCTGCACTGA
>Ga0123357_10010549_pt1 | contig 11764 bp, 6 predicted proteins | sample TergutEmb28metaG_FD_89873 | JGI IMG/M metagenome (GOLD analysis project Ga0123357, IMG submission 89873) | Embiratermes neotenicus P4 segment gut microbial communities from Petit-Saut dam, French Guiana - Emb289 P4 | ecosystem: Host-associated > Arthropoda: Insects > Digestive system > Gut ...
ATTTTGTCCTTACTGAAAAAAAAAACCCTTCCCGACAATATTGCAATTTTACCCTTCGCCTAAAATTACCCGGTGTCTTTACACCACCCCCCCCCCCCCCCCACTCTATATTAATTAAGCGCTTGGCCTTAAGCGAGCGTGGAGGATTGGATCCGTGTTTCCAAGAATTCTTAACCTCGACACCAGAGTTGAGTCATCACATTTACACTTCGGAATTTTACTTCAAATCGAAAGCTGAATGGGTCCTGGGTTTGATTCTGATGTGGTGTCGAAGGTAAATGTATGCTTCTCGCGGTAATTGAACCCCGGGTTTATAACCCTTAGCTCACCACTTGTGACCGAGATCTCTCACCTTCCCCCTGTAATGTTTCTGCCTGTACATTACTAGAAAAAATTTTTGCCCCCTTCCCAGTAACTGCCGTCGTGATAGCTAATATCCTATTAACACTAGAAATGGACTAGTCATAAGATGTGTTTAACGTAATAATTACGCCCCTCTCCATCCGTCCTTCAGTGGGCGCTTCATGATTTATTATAACTGATGAAGTCTGTAGAGTGCTGGGAATTGTTATAGATACTGAAAGGAAATCAAATAGCTACCGAAAGTTTTTTTTAAGATATACCAAATGTGAATCAAGATATATAGAACTATAATTTTGCCTGTTGTTTTGTGTGAGTGTGAAACTTGTTCGTTGACACGGCGGGAGGAAAGGAAGCTGAGGGTGTTCGAGAACATGGTGTTGAGGAGAATATTTGGACCTAGGAGGACGAGGTAACGGGGGAATGGATGAGATTGAATAAAGAGGAGCTAAATGATTTGTACTCCTCACCAAATATTGTGCGGGTGATAAAATCGAAGAGAAAGAGATGGGCTGGGCATGTGGCGCCTATGGGTGAGGAGAGGGGGTGTATAGGGTCTTGGTGGGGAAACCGGAGGGGAGGAGACCACTGGGGAGACCTAGGCATAGATGTGTGGATAATATTAGGATGGATCTCCAGGAGGTGGGACGTGGGTATATGGACTGGATTGGGTTGGCCCAGGATAGAGACAGGTGGCGGACGCTTGTGATTGCGGTAATGAACCTTCGGTTTCCGTGAAATGCGGGGAATTTCTTGACTAGCCTCAAACCAGTTGGCTTCTCAAGAAGGACTCTGCACCATGGAGTAAATTAGTAAGTTTACCAAATGTGATTTCTTTTTCGAAGGTTTACAGATTTTGATAGATTAATAGATTAAGCCGACTTTTTCCTATCTACCGGGGAGGGGGTCAAGTCGGGTTGGAAAAAACGGGTGAGTTTGTTGTTCGGGATCGGCTTCTTAACCTGTGGCCTAGACTAGAGATTATAATTCAAGAAGCCAAGTAAGCGAATCTAGGCACTATTTTGGCAGAAAAAACACGTATAAAGTTTAACACAGCATAAATATAAATCGTAGTCTTGAGATTCTAATTTAGGAAAACAAGCAACCGATTCTAGACATTGTTTTTTCCGAAAAACACGTATAAAATTGTAGTTTAACACAGAAAAAGAAACGAGTCCGAAAACGTATTTGAAGGCTTGAATATGTGTCGCAATTTTCCGCCGATTGACGAAGTTTAACCTGTGTCACGTGGGCCTAACTAGACCTGAGCTGTCCTCAGTGTCGTCCTTTACAAACGTAGTTCCGCAGGTTGCATTATTGGCCCATACAATGGTAAGGTGTGTGTTACCTAGTACCAAATTAAAGTTTTACAGAAAAATATTCCGGAATTTCCCATACCAAAGAATAGGAAATTCAGTACATCTAGAGTTGGATGATCGAGGGTTTGGCTGTATTCCTGTATTGTATACATCTAGAGTTGGATGATCGAGGGTTTGGCTGTATTCTTGTATTGTAATATTTGAATATAACTTGGTTACTGCCACAAAATTGTAAAAAAGCTACTAAACACTAGAACAAACCGATTCTTAATTATCTACCTGTTTAGTAGAGTGATAAAATGACGCCATTCCAGCTACCAGTCACTTTTCGTGAAAATATGAACGCGTGAACCCTACAGTTCCTCACTTATTCTGTAAACATGGAAAATTAAAAGACCTTTTCTTGACAGCCATGAAGTATACTTTTAATCGTGTTGTGAACACATTACAACATTTTCGACACATGTTGGTTCATCTTCAAATACATTAACCGTTTGAGAGTCCTTTGCTCTGTCTCCTGTACTTCCCTAAGCAATCTGTTCAATTTATTATTATGATCCTTACCAGTCTAAAGTAATATGCCCCTGTAAGTTATAGAGATCACTATTATTTACCGCCTGCTCTAAACGTAAATAATCCTGTACTTCGCTCACAGCGTTTGTGTTTCATACTATTGTCATAATGATTGGTGATTATTGCGCTGGTGTATTTTTCATATCTTACATGCCTGTAGAGCGGAGTTACTTCAGTCAGTGTGGGGCCTCCTTTACGGGCTGGACGATCAGGAAGTCGTCGTTGGAATTCCGGTAGGACAAGAGAGTGCAATTACCTGCAGAGTCTTGAAATTAGCCCTGGAGATAACCCAACATCTTTCACAGAGTACAGGGGACGGTTTCTCCGGGTGTAAGATGGCCAGAGTTTGAGCTTCAGCATTTGTCCCCATCTACTTTAGAAGAAGGGCATCTACTTTTCCATACGTTTATACGCGGTACACAATAAAACAGGCCATATAATATATATATATGTATATATATATATATGGGAAGAGCTGAATCTGGCAGCTGTGTTAAAATGTGATAGATAAAGTAAAGTTGCCTTATGCTTAATTAAGCATTATTACTTAAAACCATGATGGGAGGTGGAGGTATAAAACCACTCATTCTTAATCTCGACATTAGATGTAGGTGACCGGTCATCTTCATCCGGCGTCCCTTTTATTCCCTCTGAAACATCCACCCACTCCCCAGTTCTTAAACTAGGGGGTTGGGTGGTTCGGAGAGCCAGTTGGACTGTTTGGAGACGAGACGTTTGTCCTGCTTCTGTAGATAATCGAACCGCGAGTCCTCCGTCTTCCAGTCTTTAGGCCAATCACAGCAACATATACAACATCACGACACCACAGAAAGCTATGAGATGGTACCTAACAGTGAGGTGATTTTGTTTGCGGAAGTCACAAGTGCTTATCTGAACGTGCAACGTACATCAGAGTTCGTATTCGTCATGAATGCCCTTGTCCCAGCTTGTGTCTTGTGTTTTCTTGTTGTATGAACACTCACTGAATTAGGTTTTGCGCTTATTCTGTTGCCGTATTAATTAAACATATTATTTGCTAAAAAGCTAAAGAATCTTGCTTACAAAGCAACATAGTGTGAAGGCGAAAGGGATAATATAGATACAGCTTTGTGTATTCTGTGGGCCCGGTAACTCAGTCGGTATAGCGACTGGCGACGGGCTGGATGGTCCGGGGATCGAATCCCGGTGGGGGCGAGATTTTCCGCACCTGTCCAGACCGGCCCTGGGGCTCACCCAGCCTCCTGTACAATGGGTACCGGGTCTTTCTAGGGGGTAAAGAGCGGGCGGGGCGTGACGCTGACCCCTCACCATCTTCTAGTCCGATGGTCAAGAAAGGGTAAAGCTATACCTCCACTTCCCCTATGGGCCGTACGGCCTGTACAGAGCCTCAGTGCGTGTACAATGGTGCACTTTACCTTTGCCTTACCTTTTTTGTGTATTCTAAATTTGACATTTGATAGATATCCGTGACAATCTTCTTGCCCTGGTCACTCCACCCGCAAGGCTAGGGACCAGCGTTGTCTTATGGATAGCAACTGAGTTTGCTTCGGACTCTGGACGCTATGAAGTGAAGAATGTGTTTCTAATGCCGGATTCGAATCCCAGTTTTTCGATTTTGCAGCCTGCAGCCTGCAACCTACAGATGCTGCAGACAGCGGTATCTCGCTTCCTGATTAAAGTGGAATAAGAATTTATTAATTTATATTCCTAAGTAAATGTGTGGTAAAGTAAATAGCCATGTGTTATGCACATGTTAAGTTATGAGAAGCTATTAATATTTATTTAATTTTATAAAACAAATCTTCTAGAGATTGCGCACTTGACCTTTAGACGGTTGTATTGAAATATTGCTCAAGATTCTTATAATAAAACCAACTAGATGCACTAATTTCCCAAATTCGTTTTTAGAATAAAACTCAACATGTTTCAGACAGTTCCTCTGTCCATCATCAGGAGTTTTTCACTGTATATACAGCAATGGTATATGTCATAGAGGTCTGCTCGCAAGATTTCGGTAAACCTGTATGATCTATGCCATTGCTGTGTGTGCAGTGAAAAACTCATGATGATGGACAGAGGAAATGTCCAAAACATGGAAAGTTTTATTCCAAAATAAATTTGAGATATTAATGCATCTAGTTGGTTTTATTATAAGAATTTATCACTATGCACGGTCATCTGAACCTCAATTTGCTCAAGACGTAAGAGAAACAAGAATGAAAATAAACTTATTTTTAGAAGTTATATGTTTGAATTCCCTAAAATTCGAATTTACTACCATGATAGTATCTAAAATAGTTTGTTGTCAGGAAATAAACTGCTCGTTGTTAATAATTTTTGGACCCTACAGACTTGCCTAAACAGCACAATAAACTCTCCTACAGCTGCAGTGTGTATTCTTCACAACTCAGTTTTTACACGACCAGCCATTTCTGATTCTATGGTCAGTAACGTCTTCCGCTAATACGACGTCATAAAATTCTGTAAAGCAATTTCTGCTGCATTTCTTCAAATAATCCCTTGGGCGACGACCTTTGTTTTAGAGATAGCAACTTTCCTCTGGCCCTAGTTTAAAATCACTCACCTTACGATCGGTACCCGGTGGCCTTTTTCTCGATTCACTGATGAATGTCGCTTTTCTACTCAAGTGTACTTTAGTAGCAGAACGTTTATAGAAGTTTGTAGCAATGATATATTTTATTGATTCTCATGTCAGATCCAATAACGCAGCTTGCTACATTTTTATATAAGGCTAACCTTCTCAGTTTGGCGCTATGCCGGTGTGAATACGTATCAGAATGTCAATACCTAAGAACTTCCGATATTAGGAAATGGAGAGTTGTTTGGTGTCTGTGTCTGTCTGTCGCTAAATATATGGTTTGAATGATTTGATCAAAGAAACCTTCCAGTTCACGATCTGCAGTATACACACACACACACACTCATGCACACACACATGCACACACACATGCACACACATGCACACACATACACACACACATACACAAACACATACACACACATACACACACATGCACACACACATACACACACATACACATATACACACACATACACACATGCATACACACACATACACACACAAGCATACACACACACATATACACACATACACACACATGCATACATAAATAAGAAACTTGATACTAATGAAAAACATGTCCTGTCCATACGTGTTGTCTGTATGATTTTTCATGATTTCACGGCATTTAGTTTAATGCGGTATTCTAGATGTGACGCTGTATGGTTTGGTAGACGGTTGCAAACATTTTGCTGGAAGGATCTGCGTTTTTAAATCCTGAAAACGAAGGCTATAGTTCTCAGAGACGTTAATAATGTACAAGACTCCACGGCGCTACACAACATATTACATCAAGCAGTATCACTCCTGACTTTATTCGTCAGGGGCCGGTTCGAATCCCGGTCGGGAGCACTAAGTTGTCTAAGATTTATCGTGGACTGTCTGCCCGTTGCAACCAATGATGCTGATGTACGTACCTGAAAGTGAAACACGACATATTTCGTCCATATTCTTTACAGTTCTTTTGGTCACTGACATTCATTCATTCGATAGGGGAAGGTGTTCGAATCCTGCCAACCGAAGTAATGTGTCATTATCAACCACAAGATTAGAGCAGTATAGTTCTGTAGTTCTCCAATGTTTGTATATACTACTTAACAGCCATTTTAAATTTTGTTAGAATCACGGTAATTAAATGTGCAAAGAACCTGAGAAGTGCAATTCCGTAGAATTGCCCAAAGTGTAGGGTTATATTGCGCACTATGAAGTGTAAGTCTACGCATTTATAACAGCGCTTACGTTTTGCTAAAATTCAATATTTAGTTCACAAAACTTGCGGCGATGGAACGGGACAGAAAGCCTAATTATCCGGGCTTTCAAAATAAAGAAGAAAACATTAATTTACAATAACATTAAAGTCTGTTCTTATTGGCGCTTCTGTTAAAATTTCCTCATTTTGCTTTTTCACATTTGGCATAGTTTGGTCTATATCTGCCGTAGCCTGAGACCGTGGCAGCGGGAAAAATTGCTGTCACATGTAAGTTCTGGAAGAATCAAGTTGTGGTTCAAATGGTACCACATTGTGTGTATTGACTTGTGTCGTTACAGAAGTCCTTGCATGGTTGTCTGCTTCATATTCCTTGTTAGTCACTGCATTTGTCTCCTTATTCACTCCAAATGCAGCTTCTGTGAACATTTCAGCATTTAGAAGGTAAATATCTGCAGCTCTAAAACCGGATATTTATTTTCTCCATTTTATTAACCCAGAGATGGGATTTGTTGAATAAAGTCAGCTCGTACTGCTAATTAATTCATGTGCACTACTTTTCAAATACATATCGCACCCCTTGCGAACAAAAATGACAGCAGTCATATTTGTATAACCGAAAGAGCCAATAAAGATTCATTTTAAAAAAACACAGATTTCAGGGGCAAGTTCAAAGTTAAGATGAAATGGCTGTGAGCGTTGAGAAGAGTAAGATAGAATGAGGACAAAAGTAATTCCGTTATCTTTGCAGAAATTAGAGTTTCGGAGGGAAATGTGACTTGCATGATTGGACGATTGGATCGCAGTTAGACGGCGTAAAACATTGTTTAAGAAGGAAAAACAATTCTTCATTAATCAACCACGATATTGGAGCAAGAATAAATTGATCCAACAGGACAACCATTTTAAACTTGCGGAGACATCCGCGATTTGGGATAGACTAATATTCTATATGCCTGTTTTAGTGTTTTATGTTTGTCCTCAATTCGGCTAGACGTTTTAAGACAAATGAAGCTCCACCGTGTGTTACTTCTCGGAACTTGGAGCCCAAAACACCTTTCGCTACTTACAGCAACGTGGAGGAATGAAATGTTTGCTGAGTTAAGGATATTGATACTACAGTCCTGTTTAGTTACACTTGAAGCACTGTTCCACGAAACGTCTATTTGCGCAAACCGCAACAAGTGATTACGCCAAGACAACGTCAGTTGATCGCTTTTGAAGTAATGCAACAAATACATCTCTCGAAGTTCCTTTACCCATTTCAACTTCACCGTTCTTGTGAGTGTCATTGCCATCTGAGGCGTTATCATCATTTGTGCTGCTGTTGTATCCGCGACGTGCTGCATCCCATAAGGAGATGGTGGATGGCCGTGAGACTAGATTACGCTGTTGGAGTTTCGTTGATTCCCTTGGAAAACACATAAATGAAATTTCACGTAGATTTTTTTTAAGATGGTGCAGATGCAGATACGAATACTACGAATCATGGAGAAGTCATTTACAGGATATTCAACTTAAAAGTGGACCTATTCAGTATTTACTAAGATTTACAAAATGTTATATTACACAACCAACCTGAATTTACAGTAAGTGAATATTTTGCAGTATCCCTGGTGTTAACACTGACTTCTGCCGATTACGATTCTTGTCCAAAAGTGAACCTGTTTACGGAATTTTTAATCATCTTCGCAATAACACTTTTACTGGCGCTAGCCTTCCAAATTTTTCAAAAAACTTTGTCTACAGTGGAGGTAAAACATCGTTTTTAAATAACTTTCCAAAATAAATACACGTTCTTCCACTGTTAACCGCATTATGAAAGCGTAAGAATGGCGTTGTTCAAACACCAGCACTCACTCTTGACTGATTCAACTGATACAGATGACCAAGATCGGTTCTCCCCTCTCCTGCAACAGTCTTGCCAACTCCGGCACATGTAGTAGTATAATGTCATACCAGCAGAACCATTATAAATAGCGTCTGACATAATATATTCGCGGCTTAGTTAACGGTCCACTTTTAAGTTGAACATTTTGTACAAGATAGCTTAATTAGAAGTAACCTCACATAACGTACCTGCAAATAGAAAACAGAAGATGTATGAAGTTACAGTAGAAAAGTCGAAGGTGGATCTGACCGTCAAGGAGATGGTTAGCACCTGAATCCAAATGGATCCCACTTTGAAGCTGTGTAGGATCCATGTTTTGTAGGGCTGGATATGGTATTGGCCGTCGCGGTGTAGCTTGCCTTGCTGAATTTCCCTGAACTCGATGATCGTGTGGTGGACAGTGTCTGAAATGCAAAAATAACTTCATTATTATTATTTGTTGTTTCTTCAAGTTCGAGATTTGACCTATTTCTCGCATTCTGTAAACGTTGTGACCTATTAACCTCGTAACTCCTCTTACAGACAGGGCTTATTGTGGCATAAGAGCTACCATCTGGTAGAGGGATTAATACTTTTCGAAAAACTCAAAATATTGCACCAACTTTCCTCAGTAATTACGTTACCTTCATACTTGTTCAGTTGCAGAGTTGTTGTATGCAGCATTGCATATGTGATTTAATTTCATCGTTTCGGTGTTTGCATCTGCTCAGCTGCCACTGTAATTACTATTTCTGCGACAGCATTATTCACTTGCATAAGAGCTAGATTTAGAATTTATAGTTGAAGTGTGAACAAGTTAAGTGTAAAGCTGTTTAACCACAAAGTGTTTTAGTTACAATGACACACGTATTTCACTTCTTTATTCTGTGTAAAATACGAAACACCTAAGTTCGGGTAGCTCAGTCAAAGCAGTGACTATATTAGGGGCTGGCATACTGGGCTTCTATATCAAGCAATAGAACAAATAAATTCCAAAGTCGCATCTTGACTTGCAATGGGACGCATTTAGCATATATTTAACTAGTAACTTGTGGAATTATTTTACTGGGGAATGACCGGCAAGTGAAGCAACACATTTGTAACCATATACTATCCAGATTAAGAATGAATCAAGTTATACACACGCTCTTTTTTACTGTATCATTTTACGTAAATAGAAGTGGATTTAACGGAAAACAAAATGTTGTGGCCTATTTTAAAATAATATTTCTACTTTAGACCGGAAAGTGTATAATATTAATGAAAAACTCGGCAAGTATTCGAGACAAATACATTTCGAACGCAAATCAGGTGCCTCACAGGTACTTTACCTGTCTCGCTGTTGCTATTCATTGATTTGTTTGTGGTTTGTGGTTTGTGTAACAGCGCGGGTAATTGATTGCAGAACACAGCGTCGAATGACGGAACGAATAGTTAGAAATACGTTGCAGATGACGTAAAAGGAAACAGTCGCTGCGTAATTGAGGGTATGAGTCCGACATCTGGTAACATGGGCGTAACCGTCTGTGTTATTTGCCCGACTTCGGTTACAATAATTTTGAAGCTCGTCGTAAGCACAGTTCCTTCTCAGGGAATATGCAAGGGGAATAGAAGCCTCTTACTTATTCTGTAAATCTTTATTCACTGAAAATCTCGCAACTGACTGAATGAATCTGCATGCTCGTTCTCTTCTGTATATCTCTCCCCCTTGTCAAAGAAACAAGCTACTGCAGGAAAAACCCGAGTATAAACATTCCCACAACAATGTACACCTGTGCACAGCATGCCACCTCTAAGAATACAAACCTTGTATGGAAAAGAGTTGGGTCAGCACTCTAACTATACAGCCAAGCAGGTGCACGTGTGCAAACCAAAATATAAAACTTTACCTTCCCTTTTCAATATAAACCAGCCAATGCCAGACAACCAGTTTATCTTCTCATATTTTTGATTGCCTAGTCCGAGATTTGAACTACGGACCCTGGCCGGTTACGTTGGTTCAAATTAAATAACGGCAGGAATTCGTTCAGGAGAGGCAGTCTCTTTACCTGGATTGAGACCAGGAACGTACAGAATATGGAGCTGTATTGCTATCCACTCTGTCCTTATGTCCCGTGGTGTTGCTACTAATATACCATTGATCCATATTTAAACTACATTATACAGGACGTTTCATAATGTTCTCCGTGATTACAAACATTTATAACAAGAAAACCAAAGGACCTACCTTAATGGACTTGTTCACAGCCACAGGAAAAGTGAAAAAGTTTTTTTTTTTTTTGACAACTAGATTTGTTCGATCTGTGCATCACGGGTGACACGATACACATCGATACGATATTCAAGTTCTTGCCACACACGCGTCAACAAGGTTGCATCGATATTCTTCACTGCTGCAAAGATCCGTGCCTTTAGGTCAGCGAGCTCACGTGGCAATGTTGGGACGAATACTTTACACGAAATGCACGTTGTACAGTAACCACAGACTTACTCTTGTGATATTCCAACACACAAAGCTATTTCTCCCTGGAGCGGCCATTTTCTCACTACATACACTCGCATCGCCTATCGGCAGAAATGTGAACTTCGATTAAAAACAACTTACTGGGGAAAAATTGTTTGAGTTGTTTCTTCTATCTGTACAGGTTTTGTAAACACATGTCGTACGGTTTTCCTATAATAAATTTTTGTAATCCCGGAGTTCATAATGAAACGCCCTATATAATATACAGTATAAAACATTAAGAAAGCATTCTCAGATTGCAGTAAGTGTAAGGAGACTTTAGTGTGCTTGGCCTAAAGTGCAAGCGCTACAGTGCAGGTCACGAATCTCTTCGTCGACTGTTATAAATTTCACATCAGTTGCTGCGTTGACATTGCCATCCCAAACGAATTTGCTTTAAAATGCTTGGACCTTACACAAATGATACCCAAATATTGATATTGAAAACTATGAAATGTCAACAGAACAAACGTGCAGCAAACAAAACCTCGTGAATAGACAGACAGATATATTAATGTGTGTTGACAGTGATGTGGTCTAGCGTTGATTGTGCTGAAATGATGTGAATAGGATGTTTGGAAGATTTTATAGAAACCGATGTTTTGTCTATGTTTTTATACGTACTGTTTTCAGGTTTCATATTTCTCGTTATTCTAAAACTTTGTATGAACGTCCATACCACTAAAATATAGGACATGTTTGTTGAGTTTACAAAGCGATTATATAAAGTCCGAATAATTACATGGGACCATGGCCGACTGCCCTGTTGAGTTTCTAAGCCAAATACAGAGACAAGTTTATTGCATACAAAACATAATTATGTAGCAGTTTGGGTTAGAGCTGTACTGTTCTTCTACTGAGTTTGCAGGTTGCAAGAGGCTGTAAAGATTTAATTCAACCTGTGACACAGTCTACTTCATTAAGCAACAATAAACTGAAATATCATTTAAGCCGTGAAAACAAATCAACATTTCATTATTTCTGTCCAATGTTAAAGAGCCTATTAAATTTTTTAGTTACAATTGTCCTCGATTAACGTATTTGAAAGAAAATTTGCATCCAAAGGGTAGCTGTGTGATGGATGTGCATTTAATGATTTGAAAAGCGCTCTAAATTTGGACATTCTTGTTTACTCAATTTTCAATTTGGCATGCAACTGTCAGGATTTTTCCACTTCCGCAAAAGCCGCAAAATTTCCATCTGTGCAGCCATTTGAATAAGACTTATAATTTCAAATATATATATAAAAAACTAAAACTAAACTCCGTGGCTTTAGTCCGCGAGCGAACTATACCGACAGAGCGGCCGCCGCCGGTAGGCGAAGTTAGTG
>Ga0123357_10010550_pt1 | contig 11764 bp, 7 predicted proteins | sample TergutEmb28metaG_FD_89873 | JGI IMG/M metagenome (GOLD analysis project Ga0123357, IMG submission 89873) | Embiratermes neotenicus P4 segment gut microbial communities from Petit-Saut dam, French Guiana - Emb289 P4 | ecosystem: Host-associated > Arthropoda: Insects > Digestive system > Gut ...
ATATGAATTATTTTTTGATTTTCATCACGCTAAAGGTGTAACGCTTTTAGCGTGATGAAAATTCTTTTTATTTATTCATTAAAAAGCATTACTTTTGCATCCGGTTATTAGGGGATTGCGGGTCATACCCGCAATGACAAATAATTCATAATTTATAATTCATAATTGAAAAAATGAAACCATTCGATGTATATTCCCGCTGGGCGATAGAGCCGGTAAAAGGGAAAGGTTGTAAGATATACGACAAAGACGGAACGGAATATTTGGATTTTTACGGAGGACACGCCGTGATTTCTATCGGTCATTCGCATCCGTATTATGTGGAAGCGCTGACCAAGCAATTGCAGCAAATCGGTTTTTATTCCAATGCCGTACTCAACTCGCTGCAAGATGAATATGCAGAAAAACTCGGTAGAATGTCCGGTTATGACGATTATTCGCTTTTCATGGTCAATTCGGGAGCGGAGGCAAACGAAAACGCGCTGAAGTTAGCATCCTTCCACAACGGTCGGAAAAAAGTTGTTTCGTTTCGTAAAGCGTTTCACGGACGAACTTTTGCCGCTGTCGAAGTAACCGATAATCCCAATTATCTGGCGCCATTCAACGAAACGGGAAATGTCAGGTTTCTTCCTTTCAACGATATTGAAGCGGTAAGCGAACATTTAAAACGAAACGATGTATCGAGCGTTATTATTGAGGGGATACAGGGAATCGGTGGGATACAGATTCCCGAACCGAAGTTCTTGCAGGAATTGAGCCGGTTGTGCAAAGAAACAGGAACTGTACTGATTCTCGACGAGATACAATCGGGTTACGGGCGAACGGGAAAATTCTTCGCTCACCAATACGCAGGGATTCGTCCCGACATTATCACCATTGCCAAAGGAATGGGCAACGGCTTTCCGGTTTCGGGCGTATTGATTTCACCTGAGTTCAAAGCGATTTCCGGACAGTTAGGCACTACCTATGGCGGAGGATTTATGGCATGCGCCGCCGCCAATGCCGTGATTGACGTGATGCAAGCGGAAAATCTGATTGATAATGCCGCCGTTACAGGCAATTATTTAATCGGCGAACTGAAAAAATTGCCTCAGATAAAAGAAGTTCGCGGCTACGGTCTGATGATTGGGTTGGAATTTGAAACTCCCATAAAACCGATGCGCGACCGGTTGCTGTTTGAAGAAAAAGTATTTACGGGCGTTACCGGAAGTAACGTGTTCCGCCTGTTGCCGCCGCTTTGCGTAAGCAGGGAAGAAGTGGACGAATTTTTGAAACGATTTAAAAAGGTATTATAAAGATTATGAAACTGACAATTATCGGAAGCGGCAATATGGGAAGCGCCATTGTACGCGGATTAATACAGGGAAGCGTCTTCAAGCCGGAAGACATTACCGTTATTGACATACATCAGGCTCCTTTGGATGCTTTGAAAAAAGACTGTCCGGCTTTGAATACTGCAATGGATGACTTTGATTCGGTGAAGGAAGCCGACATCATCCTGTTGGCAGTGAAGCCATGGCTGATTCATGACATTATTACGGATATTAAATTCCAAATGGATTACAGCCGTCAACTGCTGATTTCCATAGCTGGACGCGTGAGTATCGAAGATATTGATAATTCACTGGCGAAATATCCCGATACGGAAAATTTGCCGGTTGTTTTTCGTGTTGTTCCAAACACAGCTATTGCCGTGAAGCAAAGCATGACGCTGATTTCTTCTCAACGGGCGTCGTCTGAACAGGAAAATTTAATTCTTAAAATTTTCAACGAGTTGGGAAATGCCGTTTTGTTAGATGAGAGCAAATTAGCTGCGGGTACGGCTTTGACGTCCTGTGGAATTGCTTACTTGTTCCGTTACGTGCGGGCTGCCACTTTAGCCGGCGTGGAAATGGGATTTTATCCAAAAGAAGCGCAAAATATGATAATCAACACGATGATTGGCGCAGCCGAATTATTGAAAGCTACCGGACAGCATCCCGAAGCGGAAATAGATAAAGTGACCACCCCCGGCGGAATCACCATCAAAGGTTTGAACGAGTTGGAAGCCAACGGCTTTTCAAGCGCTGTTATTAAGGCGATGAAGGCGAGCTTGTAATTACAGAACAAGACATCAGAACATTTCTAATTTCGATAGAAATGTTTCGGATGATTCAAAGTTCATATTATCAATATCATTTTGTCCGGCAGATTGCCGGCAGTCGGAGGGCATAAAGACTTGGACGATAGCCAACAATTGCTGTTATGCACAAAGTGTTGGACGAGTTGCCTCCCCGCGTGCGTCAAACTGCCTGCCGTTCGCCCTTTTCTTTATTTTCTTTTCTGTTTAGCTTCGGACATTCTTCGGACATTCTTCGGAAACTTCGGACAAACTTCGGACATTTAGATAAAAATATATTTTGAAAGATTTGTATCTCCCTCATTATTAAGCAATTTAATTCCTGTCAATTCGGACAAATCTCGTCTTGCTGTTCTATCAGAAACTTTGTATCTTTCCGCGTATTCCGAACTTGTAATTTCGCCTTTTGCCCTGTAAAACAAAATTGCATCAACTTGTCTGTCATTAAGTCCGAGTTTTTTCAGTTGCTCTTCGGTAAGATTATTTTTGAAAAGCGTTACCATAAATCCGCCATCCTCTTCTATCAATTCAGGTTCGGGTAGTCCTGCGGTTTTGCAAGCATTTATGATACTGAGTGTGCCTCGTCCCCAAGCATCAATCAAACCGCCTTTGAAACAGACATCAGCAATAAGCAAATTTCGTGGCTTTGACTTGTGCGAGCGTTTCAACGCTTCTAAAGTTATGCCTTCGGGCAAACCGCCTTCATTCCAAAGGTTTATCTTGTCGTCGTACACGCGCATTTGCGTAAAACTGCCCATATAACTGCGGTGTACCATTGAGTTGAGCAGCATTTCTCGAAGCGAGGCTGTTGGATATTCGAGCGTTTCAATGCGATACATTCCTTCGAAAGTGATATTTTTGATAAGATATTTTTGTTCCAATCGCTCTAAAACATTGTGTAACAACACAATAATATTACCTTCTTCCACATCTTGATAGCGCAAATCGGCATCGTCTTTGCCAAAACGTCCGATTTTTACGAACACATTGGGATAAAAGCGACAAGGGTCTTTTCCAAACAAAATTATGGCGACTCGTTTAAGTTGTCCGTTTTCAGTAAGGTGCAGTTTGTCAAAGATTTCTTCGGTTGTTAAACCCTCAACATCGGGCAAACGCCCTTTTTCTTTCGACATTACCAAGTATGCCTTAACCGATTTTTCGTCAATATCGGCAAAAGTGGCTCGCGGCTCAACTACGTTATCCCACGTTTGACCTGCTTTTTTCAATAAAAACTCATTGAGTGCAACACCTGTCAACTCCTGTTTTACGCTGCCGCTACGGTAATAATATCTGCCACGCAACGAAATCGGCACAGAATAGGGTTGTACAACAATTTCGATAAAGTATTTGTTGTCTTCCTGCAAAAGATTAACTTCGGCGGCAATTCCCATCAGGTTTTTGATTTTGTTGGGGATTTTTTCCATTAAATCTTTGTAATCAGCAACGCCAACCACATTTCCGCAGTCATCTTTTCCAATATAGATTTTGCCGCCTTGTGCATTGGCAAAGCCACAGACCCAATCCAAATAATCGTCGCGCCAATTGCTTTTGTATTCTATGTTTTGAGATTCTGACATAATATTTTGAATTTTGCCATTATACAATTCTGTTTATCGGTTTTGTTACGCCTTGCAGAAGCGTTTCCAACTGCCCGTTTGCACTTGCAAAACCTACGGTTATTTCATTTGCCAAATCTATCATTAACTTGTTTCTTGTTTGGGCGGTTTGGGTGGTGACACGTTTTACGCTTTCGTCAAAAGGCGAAAGAATGAGCAAGCGGTTTTCTTGCAAAGGTTTCTCAAGTTCGGGTTCTAATTTTTCTTTTAAACCACGAGCCAAAGCAACTATTATGGGCTGTGTGCCTTTGAGTAAATAATGCAAAACATCTTTTTCTATTTGGCTGTGAAAACCGCTGATAACGCACGCACCTTTTTGCCGTTGCTCCAACGCCCAATCGTAGCAACGCAACACAGCGCTTGCGGGCACTTGGCGGCTACACAAAAAAGCCGTTTTGGGCAAATGTAACAGTTCTATGTTGCCCACGCTATTCATCTTCGCCCACCAACTCTTTACCCATACGATATTTTATGTCGTAATTGATAATAAAATCCAACTCCTCTTCGGTAAAACCGTAATGCTCATTATTCCTCTTCTTCATTATCTGCTACTGTAATAACTGTTTGCGAAATATGTTGTTCTATTGCTTCAAAAACTTCTCCGGGATTGTCGCATAGATATTTCAAAAATATTTTATCACTTTTATCTGTAATATCCCATAATTTTGACGTATTGTACGTTCCAACATTTTTTCCGGCATTTAATTTGTATTGGATTGTATTATCAATTCTTCTTAAAAATTCATTGGCTAATTTAAGTAATGTGTCTTTATCTTCTTTTGATAACAACTTGTAAGGTACTTTTACTTTTATTAAATCATCTTTTGTAACGTGAAACTCATCTCCAAAGGACAACCATTGAGAAAAAAAAGTTTTGCCATTTAATAATAGTAATGAACAGAGTAAATAAAACCTATCAACAATAGAAAAATCACTTACTTGGCTTTGTGGAATTACCTTTCCTGATTTATCATAACACGGAGCGGGTTCAGTATTTGCTGCAATCCAATTGTATGCTGATTGTTTAAAAAATAATTTATGGGGTGTATGTCTTGCTAAATAATTTGCAAGAGTTTTTCCTTTTGACTTTTCAAAAAAACAACGCAATATATCACTGTTATACATTGGAACATTATCAGAAAATGAAAATAAAGTATAATTGAGTTTTGGCAATAACTGTGTTCTTGCATCGCTAAACCAACGGTGTAATCGTGTTGTATAAAAATATTTTTCTTTTGATTTTTTATTATCTAACAAAAAAATACAATTTCTTACACGCACATCTCCGGAAAAAAGTCCTGCTGGAATACGACCATAAAATGAAAACCAACCTGTTCCTGTATTCTTTTTAATAATATTTCTTACATCTTTAAAACCATTACTAAAAGCCAAGTTGTGCATAACAATAAAGCCAAAACGAGAATTATCATTAAGTATATCTGTTACTCGTTTAATAACATATCCATACAAATCATCTGACTGATAATTAGCAATTTGAATATTATATCCGATCGTTGAATATTTGCGCTTACCAACATACGGCGGATTTCCAATAATCACATCAAATCCGCCTTTGTCTTTTATAATTTCATAAAATTCGGCAAACCAATGGAAAGGTTGGTGTGTTTGCAGCCAAGTGTCGTAAGGTATGCCGCTTGCTTGTTTGTGTAGCAGTTGGTTTAATTCGTTATTTAGCGTTTTCAGGCGGTTGTTGAGTTCGTCTTTGGCGGTTTTAAAGTCGTGGTAGTTGTCGCCGTGCGTAAGTTGTATTTCTTTGTATCGTGTAAATGCGCGGGCTACAATTTCGCATTTTTCTTTAGTTTTTTCAGCATCGTTGTCAAAATCCAAACTGCCTTGAAATGCTTTTTCCAATTCGTTTTCGGTAGCAAATCCAATTAGGGTGTTTCCTGCACGTATATTAAAATCAATGTCGGGCAGGGGTTCTAATCCAAGGTTTGGTTTGCGGTAATCTGCCTCTACGGTAGCTACTAATTTGAGAAACAAACGCAGTTTGGCAATTTCTACGGCTTCTTTCATAATATCAACTCCGTAAAGGTTTTGCAGAATTATATTTTTGAAAATAAAGTATTTGCGGTTGGGGTGTTGCTTGTTGTTTACATAGTTCAAAATTTCTTCAAATTTGCGGTAAGTTCCTGTTTTTGCTTCTGCTACAAAGTTTTCCATTCGTTGCAGACAACTTTCGTAGAGCGGCTCCAAGATATTCATTGCGGCAAAGAGAAAGGCTCCCGAGCCGCAAGTGGGGTCAATAATGGTTACGCTGCTTAATGCTTCGTAGAAATGCTGAATGAATTTCGGGTCGGGGTGCGTATCTACGACATCTTGTGCAAACTGCCGTATGTCTAAGTTGTAAGTGATAAAATCGTTTATTGTTGCTATTTCGCCGTTTTCAATTTTTGCTTTTACTTCTGCATAGCGTTTGCGGCGCTCTACCACTTCGCGCCATATTTCGGTGGGCAGTGCATATTCTTCGGTGGCAGGCTTGTTCCACGCAGCACGTCTTTCCAAAAGATTGGGTTTGCTTACATCTATGCCGATTTCAATTTCTTGGGGCAATGGCAAATCAACGCCTTTTTTCACTGCCTCGTAAATATAATCATCGCCCGATTTTATAACTAAATCATCAATTTTAAATTTTGAGTTTTGAATAATTAATTGGTCAAACAGGAAAGGTATAATGCAATTTTTGCCTATGTAATCGGTAATATCTTCTTTGGTGTAATAGGCACCCATTTGTGCGCGGTCGTTAATGTATTTTTCAAAAATGTAGCCAATCACATCGGGGTTTATATCTTTGCCCGAAGATGAAACACGGGTGTCCAAGTGCCAACTCCACTCATCGAAAAAATTAAAAATTGTCTCAAAAGCATTGTCCTCAATATCAATATCGGTGTATTTGTGTTCCAATTCGTGTACATCAAAGAGTCCGCCGTTGAGATAGGGGATAATGCCGATAAGTTGTTTTACATCAGCGTGTTTGGGCGAGCCAAGTCCTTGATGGAATAGTGCCAAAAGAAAATTGCGATAAAAGCTGCCGTAGAATTTGTTTTCGCCTTTCAGCACACGACACTCCATCAATTTTTCTTTCAGGTAGTTTAAGTTGTTGTCTAAAAATCCTTTTTTCTGAATGAAATAGCAGAACATCAGGCGGTTTAACATCAGCGATGCGTACCATTTGCTGTCGGTAATTTCGGAAATTCCTGTAATGAATTTCAAAAACTTATCGTGTTCTTTTCGGAAGTTTTCGTAAAACGCCTTTGTAACCTTTTCAATATTTTTGCTGAAATTTTGATTTACTGCATCAACCACATCGGCAATGGTAATATTGTCCTCTTGGTCGAGGGTAAAAAAGAGGTTGGAGGTTTTTTGATACAGCAGTTCGGCTTCTTGTCCTTTGTTCCAACGGGTTTCGCTCAAACGCGAGGGCTTGCCTTGCTGTCGCACAACAATTTGCCATAGCTGCACCGTTTTTGCCGTATCGCAGAAAATAAGCAAATGTTCGCGGTAACGTTTGGCAATTTCACGGTCTAATTTCAAACGTGTGGCGTAGTCGGGCAAAGCATCTGTTGTGCAAACCATAACGGCAAAACCGCGTTTTTCGGCAACGGTCTGAAACTGATAAGATGTGCCGTTGTTGCTCACATGCGTATTGGTATCGGCAAAATCCCAGCCAAGTTGATTAAACAAATTGGTGAAATCAAATGTTTCTATATGTTTTTGAAAATCTGTTTTTTTCATCTTTTTTTAAAATTTAAATTGTCCGCACGCCCATTGAGCAAATAATTTGCGGTGTCTTAATATCGTCTCGATTTTTTTGCTCAACCACGCAAAGTCGCCCTTCATCGCGCAACTGAATACAAAGAGTTGCTAACTCTTCATCTGTTGTGCTGCCGAGTTTCAGGCGGCGATTTATCATTTCGCGAGCCATTTCGCGTAGCGGATAATCAAAAATATCTTGAATAGTACGTTTGAGCGCATCGGTTTCCCAAAGCGAGTTTTTCACGCTATCGTAGTAGCGTTGCATAATTTTGTACGCTTTGTATCTTGCACTTGACTGATTGCCCAATTGTCCGCCTGTTTTTGCTGCTTCGGTTTCGGCAAGTTCAACCGCTTTTTTTACTAAGTCGTGATGCTGTTCCAATTTTTCAATGGCAGGCGTATCAAGCGAACATTCCGCCATTTTCAAAATGCGCGACTGACTTGTAGAAATGCTTTGTCCGTTTTCATTTAGCCACGATAACACTTCGTAATTCTGAGAGTTGCGGTGGTAGGTAATCACGCTGTTGTTCTCAAAACCGTTATCGTGTTTTTCTTTGGTGGAATAAACCACATCGGGCAACGCTTCGATTTTCTTTTTCAACGCAGGATTCGCTTTAATTGCTTGATTCCATATTTCGTATGCCTGCGAAGTCAAATCTACTTCTCCTTCGTCTTCGTCAAGAATGCCTGCTTTTTCGTTGTACAAATCCTTGATATTTACGGGGTCGCCATCAAAAAATACTTCGTCGGAGCCAACTGCTTCGGCATTTTCTTTAATCCGGTTGGTCAGTCTGCCTCGCAGTCTAATGATTTTTTCCAATCCGTCTTGCGGCAAAAACGAATAGCATAGAATTTTATCGGAAGTTTGCCCGATTCTATCCACACGCCCTGCCCGCTGAATCAAACGAATAATTGCCCAAGGCAAATCGTAATTGACAATAATATGAGCGTCTTGCAAGTTCTGCCCTTCGCTCAACACATCGGTACTGATTAAAATTCGGACTTCGTCTTTTACATTTGATACTTTGTTGCTTTTTGGGCTGAACCTGTGGGCTAAATCGGTAGGGTTTTCGCTATCGCCTGTTGCAACAGCAATTTTTTCTATGCCTCGATTTTTCATCTGTTCGTATAGATAGTTGGCTGTGTCGGCAAACTGTGTAAAAATCAAAATCTTATCATTTGCATAATCTTTAGTGCACAAGTTATTCAATGAATTTAACTGCTTATCGTTGTCGGGATTCCAATTTTTGCCGATAGTAATAATGGAAATGACTTTTTCGACATCGCTTTTCAACTCACTTTTCAATGTCGATTTGAATAAACTGCTCGATATCCAATCGTATTTATTTGGGCTTTTTTCGCACTGCTTGTAATAAGTTTCTGCAAGTTTTTGATACTCGTTTTCGTCTGTCAGGATTTTCATTTCTGCCGTTGTGTCTCCGCCGTTTTCTTCTAGAAACTCGTCCATTTCGGCTTTTTCCTGCTGTCCAATGGGAATAGGCAAGCCGTTTTCAATGGCATAAATAAACACTTCGTTTCTCAAAATATGTCGTGCCAATGAAACAAGGAACGAAAAGCCTGAACTTTCCAATCGCTTGAAAAGGTTGGTACGGCAAAAGCCCATCAATCGCTTTCCTGCACGGCTCAAATTTTTGATAATTTCCTTTTCGGCAGCAGTTGCAAGTCCTGTTTTTGTTTCGTCAATATAATTTCCAAGTCCATAACGGGCAAGGTGTAAGTCGTTTATAATGCTTACTACGCTCTCATCGTAGAGTTTTACATAAATATCGGTTTTATCTTTCGGGTCGAACGAATACTCTATTTTTTTTGCAAAACGGTCTGGAAAATAGTTGATATGCCCATCGTTGAAAGTAATGAAGTATTGTTTCTTTTCGGGGTCAAAAGTAGCGTAATTTTGTTTGATAAAAGTACGTGTACGGCGTACCATATAGAGTTTGAGCAATTCCTGCCAATCTTCGGAATAGTCGCTTTTCTCAAAGGCAATCAAAGTGTTGGGCGATTTCTGATACTTGGCGATAAACTCAATCGCTCCGCCCATTTCTTTAATGAAATTTTCGGGCGAAATGCCGATGTCTTTATCTTCAGAAATAAAGAGCCGCAATTGATTGGATATATCGGTGTAACTTTTGTTGTAAGGTGTTGCTGTTAATAGAATTACCTTGCTTTCGTTGCGTTCTAAATATTCTTTTACAAAAGCATATTTTTTGCCTTCGCGGTTACGCAAATTGTGGCTTTCATCAATAATTACAACACGATAGCGACGTTCTTCGAGAAAATCTTTATTCACTTTTGAAATGCTGTGAACTTTTGCCCGCAGTTGATATTTATGTACATAATCCTCCCACATTTCGGTGATATTTTTGGGGCATATAATAAGCGTATCGGTAAAAAATGTTTCTTCAAAAAGTTTAGCCAATGCGGTGGCAGTCATTGTTTTACCAAGTCCAACCACATCGCCGATAAGCGCTCCGCCTCGTTTGTCAAGATGTCGCGCCGCCACGCTCACAGCATTCATCTGGAACGGCAAAAGTTCTTTTTGTAGAATTTTTGGAATAATATAGTTGCTCATTCCGCTACGTGCCTCTTGCGACAGGTGGTAAGCAATTTTCAGGTAAATATAGTAGGGGATAATGTTGTTGTCGCCCGCCCAACTTGTGTCTAAAATTTTAATCAATTCTTCTGAAATATCAATGCACCAACGGTCTTCCCAACGGTCGTTAAACCAATTTTGCAGTTTTTTGGCGGCATCTTGTTCCACTACATTTACATTGAGTTCGCCTTGTTGTGAAAGCCCTGCCATTGTCAGATTGCTGCTGCCCACATAGCCAATAAGCGGAGCATCGTTGTCGTGTTTGTGGCAAAGATAAAGTTTGGCGTGCAGTTGATATTGTAAAAATAGTTTGACTTTCAGTTTCTTATCAATAATTTGCTGCTTCAGTTTTTTCAAACATTCTTCGTCCTCATTGGTGGGTATGCCAAAAGTAAGTTGTCGCACAAACGATTGCGTAACTTGTGTAAGTAACTCTTTTGCCTTCTGATTATCCAACAATCCTTTTTTAAAGTCCGACAATCCTTTTTTCAACGAAACTTCATCGGTGTCTTGCATACCCACAAGTAGCCTGCAACAGTTATCTTCGCCCAAAAATTGGTCAATATGGTTCATCAACAATTTCCAGCCCCTCAAGTTGAAATAACCCACGCAAAAATCAGCGCTATACGATTTGTCAAGCGTTTCAAGCAATCCGCTTTTTAAGTGTAAGTTAATGTTATCGAATATTTTTGGCATAATTATTTCTTTATTTTTTGTTTTGCTATATTCAACGCTTTGTCTGCTACTTTTTTTTCGTCTGCTACTACTGCGGTTACTTGGTCAGCAAGCCATAAAGCAAGGAGTTCATCTTTGTCGGTTTTCAATAAATCGGCAATAATTACAACCTGTTCGGCTTTGACACGACGTTCGCCCTTCTCAATTTTGCAGTAAGTAGCCGCAGCAATTTCCAAAGCCGCAGCAAATTGTCGTTGTGGTATTTGTCGTTCTTCACGCAGCTGTTTTATTCGCTCTGTAAATTGCATTTATTTTCTATTTTTTTATGTCTTGAAACTTTTGGCAAAGATACAACTTTTTATGTACTATTCAACTGCAAATTTTCTTGTTCCGCCCGCTTGTCGGGTGGTGGGTGGGCAAAGCCGAAAAATGGCGAAGCCCATTTTCCGGCGTGGAGTTGGCGGTGCGGTGTGAGCGCGGCGAACACGGCAAAAGCCAACTATTTATCTTCATTGTATCTCTGTCATTTTTCTCTAATTTGTCAAGTTGTACTAAATTTTCAACCTTATTTTTCTTCGAGTACGCACTACTGCTCGGTTGCTCACGCATTGCCACTAACATATTCATTCGTGTATCGGCATAAAAAAAGCGGACTGAATTATCCGCTTTTAGAGGTCTTCCACAACCCATAGATTCCAAATAAGAAAGCCCGCACTTCTGCAAGCGTTACTATTTATTCTGAATCTACTTTTTAAAATGTGGAAGTTTCTAAAAGCAAAAATATAGCAAAAACGCTATTTTATATGTCTTAAAAGTTTTATGTCATACACAATTATTTTTATTTTTTATTGAGTAGGTTAGCGGCGTTACCGCCGCTTTCCCCTCTAAGAACCGTACAAGCGACTTTCACCGCATACGGCTCAAGTGATTACTAAGTTTATTTCTCACAAAGATAAACCGGTTCAA
>Ga0123357_10010551_pt1 | contig 11764 bp, 7 predicted proteins | sample TergutEmb28metaG_FD_89873 | JGI IMG/M metagenome (GOLD analysis project Ga0123357, IMG submission 89873) | Embiratermes neotenicus P4 segment gut microbial communities from Petit-Saut dam, French Guiana - Emb289 P4 | ecosystem: Host-associated > Arthropoda: Insects > Digestive system > Gut ...
AGGATAACAAAAAAAGAGTAATGAAAAAATAAACCGGAAGCCCATTATACACAAAAAACCTTTTGGTAAAAAATTTCAAAAGTCCCCCCCCCCCCTTTTTTTATTAATGGTAAGTGAAAGTGCAACATAAAAATGCACAACACAAGTATCACAGCTCACCACTGAAAATATTCCTGAGGAAATTCTTATGACTGCAATTGATCCTGCAGTCTTCCCTGGTTAGACTACTCTAAAAGACAAAATGGCCATTACAGTTCATTAAAATCTTTAATCAGCAGTGTTTCCCATACTCCTTCATCTCTCTCATATTCAGATAATTATACATAACACTTTTTTTTTAAACATACACAATGGTCGTCCCTCAGAGTAAAAAATCGCATTTCACAGTATACAAAACAAGTGGTAAAATGAACTATAAATGGTTTTACGGCGCAAGACACATTAATAGCTTTTGAACTGAATAAGACACATTTCCTACATTTATTCTTCTTTTACTTTCACTGTGAATTAAATTTTAGAGCACACATGCACACACAGCAGTTAATTTATGTTACTTCTTGACTAATTTTGCATATAATAACACACTTAAATATGCCCATACTAATGACTACACTAGAACAGGCATTCAGCAAACAGTCTGCAACTTGTGGACTGTGATCTTCTACAATTATAAGGCACTTACATCTTCATATTTCGAAACTCTGAAATGCTCTTTGCCTGTCTTATGGACATTACTGTGGAATATCTCAGCCAACAGTGATATAGAAGATTTGGAACACCAAACAGTCAGCTTCAATTCTCCATGTGACACACAACTGGAAAAGAAATGTTAATTCATTACAATAACTAATTAAGACTGACAAGTGCAACTGACTACACACACACATTTACAAACAGTCTGCAGTTTTGACGTACATTTAATGCAAATATATATATATATATATATATATATAACTGAAATTTAAATATAAATACGAATATATGGCAAAATAAAACTGTATTGCAGGCAAACTATTTTAAAAAAATGCATTACATCTTCATATATTTCATTAAACATTCAGGATTAAGCAAATTTTATGCATTTGTACACAGACATTGTGTTCAATTACTGCAACGAAAACTGGTGCATCAACACAGTTAACAAAGCATTAGTTATAACTTTCATTTTATTAACTTACCTACTTCAGACTGAAGTAATGAAAAACAGATAATCTCACTAACAGGACAGATTTCATAAACTGGAGATGGTATAAAAATGCTAATACAGCACTTCTTGTTCTGCTTTCATGTTCTGTACTTTGTGCTTTCCTCTTGTGGCAGATGGAAGAGCTAACAGTCACTAATACAAGTCTACTGCTCTGTAGATGGAAACATTACATTTTTACTGTACTGTAGTCCATCAAATATTTCAAAAAGTCAAAACTTACAAGATTCAGAATTTATCAGAACAAGACTATCTTCTGACAACATTAATACTGGTACGTACTGTCTGCAAGGCAAATCAATAAATGCTTCATGGGCATAATTATTAAATAAAATTTCCATAGCTGGTTACTGGTACCAAGCTCACATATGTAAAAAAAAATCACCATTACCATCTCCACAATCTTCTTTGTCATTCCAATACCAATTTATTGTCATCACCATCATCAAATAGTCAAGGAGTTAGGCTATCTGTTCACCAATTGCAGCCTCAGCAGTCTCAGTTTTCATACTCACCTCCTTGCCCCAATCTGCTACAATGAACCCATTTCTGTAGTCAAATTCTGTCTAATGCAGGTTCAGTTTTCAATAAATATCACTATTTTTTACCTTTTCAGATTAATGAAATATAAAATCTAAGTTTGATACTGTATTTTAAGACTGCTACTAACATATCACCAATCAACTCCTCTTCAGTTCCTCTGGTACTCTCCTCCATATACTTCTTTATTTGATACATAACAGATCCTGATTCTGCAGGTTCAATAACAGGGCCAGTGATTTCCACCTGATAAAGTTTGGATCTGCTATCAGAGACAGCACTCTGAATCAGAGGTTTCACTGATTCTGTTTCTATAATGCACAAGAGAATCAAAATTATCAAGTTTATACATAAGAAGATGTAATTAAAAGTACTACATTTTTCAGAATGCATTCACTATATTTCCATAAACTTCTCATTTCAAGTGAAGAACAATGATTAATGGTGTGTAAGAACAGTGTCCAGGGCAAAGTCACATAATAAGGAGCTCTGCAAAACCTGCTCTTCAACTAATACCATTAGCATGATTAAATGAAAGCACAATAGGCAGAACATGTGTCATGTCTGTGGGAAAAGAAATAAAAAAAAGAGGCCACTTGGGAGACCTATGAGAGCATAACATTAAAATGTTCCCAGGATTGGTACCAACAGCAAGCTTTTGTAAACACCATGATGGGTCTTCAGGTTCCACTAAACCAGGACAGTCTTTAACCAGTGAAGGAACTATCAACATTTGTATCTCATAAGATACATGTATTATCACACAAATACAGCAAAACATTTCAACTGAATGTGGCACATCCAACATAGTGGAAATGCTAACCCTGTCTGGGTCAGTGGGTGCCCAACACTTGAACATGTGAGCTTCACACAGCATTGTGGCCATGCATCAGACACAATGTAAGAATATCCTGCTTGTAAGGGGTGCTTGATGTAGAAACAGATAGTCACAAGATGATACAACTAGTCTTCACTTCTCTCTGGGCAGAGAGGCTCTGGTTATGAAAAAAGTGGAGTCTATCTCAATACAATAAGAACATCACTTGTTATTTGGAATACCATGAACAATTACATATAAGCAGCTGTATCTAACTTCCACAAATAATTATTGTATACTGAATAACTGCTTACACAGTAAACAAGTTTACATTTCATGGCAGTAAGATGTTCATCTGTGGAGGTCATAATCAACCCCCTTTGACATTGAAACATCAGGTCCTGAAACCAATCTGAAGCATCTGGCACCACAATTCCACCAAGCGCCCTGCATACCCCAGAGCACAAGACACAGCACTCTGTATCAAGTTACAGAGAAGTCTTGCAAAGGTGCAAGGCAGTTTTATTTTGACAATGTTGTATAGTGTCCACCTAACATACCAAATGCACTTGCCAGCCAATCATTCACGCCAGGAGACACAGCATCAAAACTTGTGTGAGGAGAATATACTGCAATTCTGTTCTCAAGGCACGTAGCAATTATACGCTCCTGCAATTAAAACAGGGAGACTGTTAGGACCATATATAAGCTAATAAAATACTTTTAAGTTAAAAACTGGTATTATTAAAGCCAAGACAATAGGAAGAGTAAGAAAACTTGAACATGTACATAAGTGGAATGACAAGCCTCTTAAAACATGGGAGTAGTAACAGAAAACTCTCATGAACACTACTGCCTGCAGTTATCACTTTAAAATTTCTTAATATGACCCACAGGTGGCTATGAAGTATTATAGTTGTGTCACTGGCAAAGAGGACAATGGTAATGATGAGGATGCTCATCACCATCACTGACACCAACATCGTCACCACCACTACCACCACCATTATTGTTGTGTTGATTTGATAACAGATTTTCTTGGAGGTGAAGAGGGAAGTGAATTCAGCCTAAGATGTGTCAGGACTTACTCTGGTATGCAGATGGGTCCAAAACAAGTGATCACTTGTGCTGCAATGTGTGGTTATGACACCAGAAAGGAGCTTAGCTACAGCCTTAGAAAACACACCATAATATTACAGGCAGAAGCACAAACCATTAATGCTTGTGTAGCACTGAATATAGATATTAGCTGTAAAAACAGAAATAGCTATACTCTGACAGTTGAACTGCAAAACAATGACTTCTTAATCATAAGATCAGCTCTACAGTAGTCTGGGATTGTGGTCAATCCCCACTAAAACTGATTGGGCAATACAGTAAAACTGAAATGGATATCATAATTGAAAGGAATGAGGTTGCTTAAATAACATCCATTCATAGGACCTACTCTAGCCTGAGGAAGTTTTGAGTCACTGGCTGAACAGAAAATGCCAGCAATACTGGCAACTCACGCTTGGACTGAAACATGCAAAAGTACAGCAGTCCTCAGCTAAAAGAACTAGGGAACCATTACAACAGAATAGGAACCAAGGACAACACGTTACTAAACACTGTCACTTACATATACTCAAACTTGGACTGGTGGTTCCACCTACAAGAATCAACCTTACATATACCATGTGACTGATAACTTCTAGCTGAATTAAAACTCTGTCACCTGAGAGCATGTTAGATAAAACCAAGCAACCAACAAAAGCAGCAACATAGATACACAGTTGGGAACCCACCATGATTCAATAATCAGGGCCCCTCTATAATTATTAGCAAAGTCATTCCCAGAAGCTCTTAACAGGAATTCAGAATACTACCTTCTGTCAGAAGAATAGGGGAACCCCTGTGCTGTGGGGTCTGTACAGACCTTATCTACACCACTAATCCTAAGGCCCATTAAGCAAGGTACTGTGCTTCATTAAAGATGCAGGACTGCTAGAGGGATGAAACAGAAAAGGATATAAAACAGATGACATACTGTCATGCTCTCTGGGTTTTTAATGCCCATCTTTTCAGTCATTTCTATTCTGAGTTGTTTTCAAAACTTTAATATTTTAGATACATGATGAAACCACTTCTAACATGCCTGTATAAAAATGAATAGGTTTTGCATAACTGCCATTAGAGTTACTATCAGTATCATCACCATCCCACTCTTTTCTTAGTCAATTCCAATCATTGCATCTCCAAGCTAGAAGTCAAGATAACCTTGCACAGTAAAATGATCTGGTGCCAAGATTAAGAATCTGTCAGCCTGTGTTTCCAGTCACACCCTATGCTGAGAAGATGCAAGAAATAAAAAATATAATAAGAAGCTGACAGTGCATGAGGTGAAGAACAGGAGGAGGAGGAGGAGGGCAAAAGGGAACAAGAAAAAAAGAAAAAGATTGCAGATAATAACATTACAAAATGCCATATTTACCCAAACATAAGAGTGATTTCTGAATTCACCATCTGAAAAACACATATCACCTTACTTGCTTGGCAGTTAAAAAGGCTCTGTAAAGGTATTTTCCTGAAAATTGATGGTTGTGAGGGGGATAACCTAGTACTCAGTTAAATATGGTATATAGGTATGATTTAGCTCTTCAGACTCGGATCTTACCTTCCATGTTCTTCCTGTGACAGATTTCATTGGCACAAATATGGGAGGATGGTAGGAAATGATCAGATCAGCACGCACCTTCACAGCTTCTTCCATAACATCCTCTGTTAAGTCATTTGTGAGTAGAATTCTTTCAATATTCTTCTTGGTGACTGGCTCAACCAGAAGTCCCACATTATCCCAAGGTTCAGCCAAAGATTTTGGGGCAAAATTGTCTAATTTTGTAATCACATCATTTAGTGACAGGCCACAATTTCTTGCATTTGTCATAGTTGAATATATGTGTGCCTTGTAAAAACCATAAAGCTTCCAACTATGTTCTGATTCCAACCGTTGCTCAGAGGCACATATGCCTGACTTTGTGTTGTTAGTGCTACCACACAGATGTGAATAATTATAACTGTTGTACCAGGAGCTTATTATTATGGATCTGAATGGAAGACAATATTTCTGTTGAAACTTACTTCCAAACAACAAAGATAAAAGCATCTGTTAGTTCAATCCTCTCAATATCTGAAAAGAAAGGCACGAAATGTAAAATACTACATCCAACAAATTAAACATGTTTCAGTACAAAATATGTTTCATTCAGGAGGCAAAGTCTTAAAGTACACCACATGTAATTCCGTTGCATTTCATAATTTACTTTCATCTTTCCATTCAGTTACTTAGTACCGCCAGGGTACAGAGTTCATTCAATAAAATATTCTCAGGCTGCTAACGCAAGAACATTTTATTGCATTTAGTTGCTGCAAAAGCTTTAAATTATATATGGAATTCATCTTTTTCATGGAAATGCTTTCCTCAAACTTCAACCTCAAATACCCACATTTTATGCTCTTCCTTAAAGACAGGAAGACACGATTTTTATCCAAGCAAATTCATAGATACAACTTTATTTTTGTATATTCTGATCTTTAAGTTTTTAGATAGCATACACCAAACATGGTGGTGTGGCAAGAAGGCTCCCATTCTTGTATTCAAGAATTTCAGCCAGCTATTCTGAAGTTTCCCTCAGTCCCTACAGATAAACAGTGGGATATGACCTAAACACAAGCCATGTCTGCACCATTCAAGATCTTTTGCTACTTGCTACCCAATTTGACACTGTGGTTTGACCATTGTCAACATACAGGCAAATTAGTCAATTTGACATGCTATGAGAAGATACCACATTACAAACCAAATGGCAGCAAAGGTTCCAAAATTTAACCCGCTATGTTCAAAAATGTACTTTTCCAACAGACTGATTAGATGTCCTTATGTGTACAGTATTATGAATATGTCCTGTATTCTGATGGAATGTATATATATTTAGCTTTTAAACATACAAATACAAACAGGCACTGGGAGCACTCAAAGGAAACTAAGTTCCCACATGGAGCAATATACCACAGGATGCTAAAAAGGCATGTATAACAGAGAATAACAATCAGAAAATATATATTCTGTAAGACTGTGAAGCTCCATATGAAACACCTCACTCCTTCCAACAGTTCAGAACTGTCTTAATACCACTTGCAAACCCCCGTGACAGTAGCATGACATAATGAGATAAACGATTATGGATGGTGGGACACAGTTAAATAGCAAGCAATATACGTGCCATTTCTTGGCACAACAGAGGTCTGGAACACAGTTTGTAGGACTGGAGCTGCCTGTGTCATGGGGCTGTCAGGATGGCTCTAAAGAATCAAGCAGAAGAAACCTGGAATACTGGATGACCATAACTGAACACATGCAATCAGAACTCCTTCCTCCAAGACCATCACTAGGGAAACTGGAAGAATTACTGCAACTAAATACAAAAGACCTAAAAAAAAGTCTAGAAGAGGACTATTAACAAGCTACTGTAACTGAAAATAATGCCTCTACAGGCTGGGATTAACTACATACACCACACGTAAAAACCCTAAAAATAACTACATGCATTGCGCTACTATGAGATTGTCACTTCACAGCTATTTCATGAACTCCAGGGACTATAAAACACTAGTCTGCAAACAACTGCAACTTACAGAAAGTGTTGGGAAAAAAATACCAGAATAAGCAGTTGTGGGGCAGGTACAATAAACATGGGTGTTCGTGGTGTTTGGGAGGGTTGACATCCACCCTGTTTTATTTTGGTCTATCTTTTTACATAAGCCATCTGCAAACACTCTGAAATACTTGCATATTTCACTTAAAAGATTGCCCCTCCAGCTGTGAAAAGGCCCTGAAGGTGTTAAAGTGAAAGTTAAATATGTTCCCCAGTCACAGCCTTTCAGTTAAACAAAAAATGCTTGGTGAAGAGTACTAAATATGTAATTGGTCTGCGATTAGTTTTAATTCGCCTGAAGACAGAAACAGGCAGTTCCTAAAATATTCTGTGGTGTTTTGTTTTGCAACACAGGAAAAAAAGTCCCAATACCTTTCCCATTTACTTGTCTGGTGACTGTTGATGCACTTTTCTTTGTTACTTAATTAATTATGTTATATAGTGTTTGTTGTGGGTGAATGATGGAATACTTTTGAAATGAGTCACATTAGTTAGCTGCACTATGATTAAACTGCTTCGCCACTGAGTATAATGTTATACATCATCCATTACACTTACATTCAAACAGGTATTAGATACTCAACAACAGAATTACAGAGGAGTAAGGTGTTTTGATGGATGCATGACTGACATCCAATCCCACAGTGCAATGGTGAAATCAGAATATTCAGATTGGATGCAGTACAAACTACCTAAAAAACTATATAAACAATTTGTAATTAAATTAAACAATAATAAATTACAAAACTAAATAAAATGGCATTTAACATTATCAGACTGTAATACAAACAAGTGCCCAGTCAATGAAAGTACGGAAAAAAAATACGGTTTACTCAAGAACAAGGTAGCCTGAAAACGATCTCAATGTCAGTGGGCGCTGAGATCTGCAGACCTGGCCTTTGCTCTTCTTGGATGTTACGTGGTGTAGGTTGGCAGTTGGTTACTGATGCTTCATTTTGGTGCTACCTTCAAGTGTGAAGCAAGTCTGATAGGTTGTCCCAAAATGCTGGTATAAACTACAAACCTATGCCATGTAGCAACCCAAAAGAGCAAAGGCCTTGGCTACACCATAAAAGAAGTCTGAAATCTGGTCTACAGACTTGTTGCTTAGTGCAGATGGGTGGTGCTCCCTAGAAACAAAGTGAAAAGCAATAATAAACTCATTCACTAAGTCAAGTTATAAATTACTGATGTTAAATTTAAATTAAAGATGACAACAGTTGAGCATAAATGTTAATGCTTATCACAAGTACACTGTTTTGAACTGGTAAATCATAGGGCAGAAAGTACCAATGGTGTAAATGTAAAAGCACCAGAACAAAATAGCACTGAATGTCACAACTATAATTTCAATGCCACTCTGACAATGCTCTATCTAGAATTCATTTTAGGGACTGGGCCTTTATTACACACAATGAACTGTCACGTGAAAGACTACAGAGAGGTTGATAAGCAGCCACACAGTAAGTAGTACTGGTACAGATGATGACTGAGAGCAAAATGGCCTGAAAAAAAAGGCAGGTCATAACACAGCCAGTACAGTCAAGATCACATACATGGCAACATTTATTTGACTGTTGTAAGAATTACCAACTGCATTTACACATTTCTAGGTATGTGTTTCTTTTAGTGCACGTGTTGCAATTCCAAAGTAACTCACTGTTATGATGCCATTACACAGAAAAAAGTTATTTCTCCACAAGAATCACATTTTCACCATGAAATCATACATCATATGAAGTTCTACATAAATGTTAAAAAAATAAATAAAACAAAATTAAAATGATACCCAAGATCTATTACAAACTGATACAATATTCCCCAGCATTACACACAAAATCCCACTGTTTCAAAGACTTACATGACAATCCTTGAACAAAATTTTACATATTACATAACAAAACAATATAACAGTGATTTGGATATTATACTTGTACGCTTATTTTGATACATTCACTCTGTGAACTGCCATAGTTTCACTTCAGCATCATCACTTGCTGAGGCCAAAAGTCCCTGAACACTTGGATTCCACATAACCGAATTGACATCCTGCGTATGAGCTTTATGACAAGTGTGGTACAACACAAAAGTTGGTTGATTGGGATCAGAATCTTCTGTTTCCTTAAAAATTCTAATGATATCATCACCACAAGCAGTTGCAATCAGTCCTGTGTTATGACACCATGAAACATCATACACAGTACGACTATGATACCCAGAAAGCGTACACACACATTTCCAAACTGGTTCATTATCAGGTGTCACAATTCCTTCAGAATTTCCAGGAAGATACTGCTGCCATATCTTCACAGTACAATCATCACTGCAACTTGCGATGCGAGTCCCAGTGCTGTCAAAGGCCAAGCTCCAAACAGTTGACTCATGAGAATTTAAAGTTGCCATGCAAGTCCAATCATTATCTGCCTCATCTTCTCTGAACAGCTTTATAGTATTATCATAGCTAGCAGAAGCAAGGATATCAAGGTGTGGATGCCACACCACTTTCTTTACATCTTGTGTATGAGCATTCAACACAGCAGCACATTCATATTCATCATCATCAGCAACCTCCCATACCCACACACTTTTATCTCTGCTGCACGTTGCCAACAGATGGCCAGACTTGGCCCATGCAACACTTTTAACCTCATTTTCATGGCCTTCCAATGTGGCATTACATTCAAACTGCCCAGATTTCTTATCCCAGATGGCCGTAGTTGCATCAAAGCTTGCAGAAGCCAAGTAATTTCCACAAGGAGACCACGTTACCTCTCGAATTGTTCTTTGATGGCCATCAGTTAGTACAGCCTTGCTGACCCATTTTGAACCTTCCCTACCCCAGATGCATATAGTTTTGTCCTCACCACAAGATGCTAATGTGTTACCCTGAGGATGCCAACAAATATCCCAAACACGACCTGCATGACCTAACAGGGTTTGTACCAAATTCAGTTTTCCCATTGCACCTGAAAACAAAACACCGTTCCAGTACACATAAACATAAAGTTAAGCTTTGAGTAAGTTTATGCTATCAATCTAATTGCTAATGACAGAGGTCCAATGAAATGTAAAAATCTGCTGAATATGGTAAGAATGAAAATCAGAAATTCAGAGATACGGACAGCAAAAACACCAGAATGCCTTTCACGGCAAGAAAATAATTAAAAACGTGGAAAACACAAACAGTGAGGGGACTATATACATGGTGAAGGGACCAAGTGAGAAGATATACTACAAAACAGAGATTGGAAAAAGTACATGTGGATGCAACTGGGAATTTTATAAGAGGATACAAAATAAAAATGGCTCTGTCACAAGACAATGCAATGTGCAAAAACAAAATTGGGATGACATTTTAAATCTTTGAAGCCTGAAAGCCTAAAATTCATCTTTAAGAATTCACTTCTTATCTCACACAAACACAATGTACCAATCACATAATGGAACTGATTTTTGTGTCATTCCCAACTATTTTTAGGTATTATCCATGACTCTGTCCTACTATTTACATGTTAATAAATTACAATAATAATGAGCAAGACTGAAGGTTCTCAAGGTGGTAATAATGAAAACTGCTCTCTTCTTGGATGTGACACTGGTATACTTCTACAACATTATACTGCCTCACAGGCTACAAGACAGCAATTTTATTGGCAGTCACCATCACATGGGATCACAAGGTTATTCTGTGAGAAGTAAAGCTGACAAGTGCAACAATTTATAGTACAACTCATGGTGTAAATCCCACTTGCAAGTGCAAGAACTAACATATACATGAACACACACATGAACACAAAACCTCAGAGCAGTGTGTGCTTCTTCTGAGAGTTGAACCAGACATGCATTTCATTACATGAATGCTGATTAATGTAATACACACTGTTCCTTAAATATTTCCAGAAAACGTATGTACTTATATGACAACTCACACTGTACTACCACTGAAGAAAATGGAGAGTACTATGATTGAATTGGACTTTCTTATCACTAGACTTATCACACTTCCAAGCAGAACGTCAACAATTAATACACAACACCTGGCCTACTCACATTTTAATATTCAACAAACATGAATTCAATGGCAGGTTAGATTAAATTTGATTAGTCCAGTTTACATTTTGTTATTAAATGTTGCTACATTCTACAATACCTTCAAAAATGCACAAAAAAACAAATGCATAAAATATTAAATATAATTGAGTAAAGAGAGACCAACTTGATGTCACTTGCTTTATTATTTCTTTATAAAATGCTCAACATGTTTCGGATGTTAATACATCCATCCTCAGGAGCTTGTGACTTATGTGTTGAGTTATTTCGTGGGCTACATTGATCTGGTTCGATGTGTGCTGGAGTTACGTTGTTGTATGGCTGTGGTGGTGTGGTATCCATATGCAGGTTGAAGCACTACTTCAACCTGCATACAGATACCACACCACCACAGCCATACCACAACGTAACTCCAACACACATCGAACCAGATCAATGTAGCCCACGAAATAACTCAAC
>Ga0123357_10010552_pt1 | contig 11764 bp, 11 predicted proteins | sample TergutEmb28metaG_FD_89873 | JGI IMG/M metagenome (GOLD analysis project Ga0123357, IMG submission 89873) | Embiratermes neotenicus P4 segment gut microbial communities from Petit-Saut dam, French Guiana - Emb289 P4 | ecosystem: Host-associated > Arthropoda: Insects > Digestive system > Gut ...
ACACACACACACACACACACACACACAAAACACACACATTCATCCAGCTATGACGTCAGCGATATAAACTTACAAATTCACAGCCTCTTTGAATTACACACTCAAAACCATTCCACGGCACACAGTGCAGCCAACAGAACTGACCGGGAACAAAACCTAATGCCGCTTATACGCACGTCGGGTCTGTTGAAACGGTATCTTCTTATTCATCACAGTTTAGGTCAATTACTTCCTTAAAATACACTACGACGTTTGCAAATCCTCACCTGCTCACTGCTCTTACAGATCTTCCGGAATCGTGAGAACTAACAGTTCCCACATTTGAACCGAATTTTCTCAAGTTTGTTTCATACGGACGCTCTCAATTACTCAGATCATACAGCGTCTGTGGCGGATGGATGTGACTATGGAGCAATGGTGGAACGACACAGACAGGTATGTCGAAATAAAGTCTCCAGTGCCACTTCACCACCACAACTGGAGGTGGATCGACACTAGCCGGAGACTTAACAGCCTGAATCGGGCTGGAAAGAAATTGATTGAGTGATGTAAAGTAAACAAATACAGGTGAGTGAATTTACGTTACCTCTGAGCTGACCTTCTCTGCCATTCTGCAGTTTTCCGATACTTACCAATCCTACATTCTTTAGATCTGAAATATTCTCTGCGCTCAATCAATTGTTTTCAAATAATCCACGGAACAAACAGAACTCCACTTCTAATTAACAATTAAATACAGTCTGCAATCCTTAAGAGCCTTCCAAGCCATCACACTGTTGGGTGGAAGCAGCCCTCCTAACATGGACGCATATCAGACTGAGTGCAAATCAGCATTTGTCACACTCCAGCTGCAGTCACGAACAAACTCAAATGTAATTTTGGGAAGGTGTCAGAGTGTCACGCGGCTTCAAAAATGAGTGACAGTTAAGGGGTTTTATGTGCTTGTGTGCGTCTGTATATATATATATATATATATATATATATAGCAGAATAGTTTCCACGAAGTCCACAATTTGGAGTTAGCGACTTTAGACTGACGTCACGAGAGTCACCAAGTCAGTCTCTTCCTGGACCCACAGGAGAGGTAGTGTTAGCATGAGATGTGTTAGCCTGTTTGTAAAGGGCAGAAGGACTTTAAGTCAGGTTGGACTGCCGTGCATATGAAGGGATATTGTTGGTTTTGTGAGAAACAGTGTTCTTCAATAGACAGTTTATTATTATCACAGCCAAAGCTAAGTCTTAGTAGTTGATATAAAGTAAATTAGGACATGGAGCAGAGGTCTAGAGGCGCTCAGACTGTACAGCAGTTGTCCGTTATTTACGGAACCCTAAGTTTCATTACCGACAGTCCGCCACTGATCCCAAACCACGGCTAAACAACCCGCGATCTAAAAGTCAGACCAGTGTGTGGGTGAGTCCGCCACTGATGCCAGTCTACCGTTAAACAACCCGCGATCTAAAAGTCAGACCAGTGTGTGGGTCAGTCATATCCCTGTCCCCGCGGTACTGGTGTTCGTGCCTCGCCTCTGCAATACAGTGCGACATCAGAATGTCGTTTACCTGTTGCGCTGCTTATTGATCCTGCAGCTCAGCTACTGCGCTGCTCTCGACAAGAATGTCAAGCATGTCAGTTAATTTCAGACATTTCGCTTTCAGCTCGGTCCCTCCGTCCGACATTGCAAGCAGCAGAAACACACAGCAAGTCGTCGCGCCTGAAGGCAATGCGGATTGTGGCCGATAGGACATTGGAATGACAGAAGAGGCTAACGATTTGGGTCATCAGTCCAGACGAATGAGAAGGGTGGGGCATATGACGTGTGATAGAGGAAAAGGGGTGCAAACTGGGTTTGGAAAGAGGACATTCAGGAGACCTTGGCGCAGATGGGAGGAAAGTATTAAAATGGATCTTCAAGAAATAGGATGGTGCATGTGATGGATTCTTGTGATTAGGTTAGGAAAAGTGGCGGAATGTTGTGAACATGGAAATGAACTTCCTGGTTCCAAAAACGAAAGCCGGAGAGTTTCTTGACCAACTCAGTAATCTTTCCGTCCTCAAGAAGCGCCGTATTCGTTGGAGCTTGTTTTTAAAACAGGTTTGGAATAGAGCGCACGGAAAATTTGACACTAAATTGTTCGTTGGTGTAAATGGGCGTCAAAAACAAGATCTTCCAAAAGAGGAATTAGAAATTTGGGAAAGAGCGTTCCCTGCATAGCGATATGATAAAAACATCGGAGTAAGTCTGTCCGTATTTACGCCACAAAGTCATGCAGAGAAGAAGACATAGAAGTGACTAGTCATCTTCAAACACCGTCCGCTGTCCTGCTGGGTAAACACTGCCGGTACCCAATTAAAAACAGGATGCATGGACCCCAGAGACATTCGGAACGTTTTGGAGAAGTGGAAAAATCTCGCGCCCGGGGAACGTCCGGCCCGTAGCCTAGTAAATATACCGACTGATCTATCGTGGCTGTATACCAAACACCAAACTACACAACACACGAAACAGCGGCTGCGTGGAGCTACCGTGTTCGGCGATGTGCTGCTGAATTGCACTGCCTGTACCGCCACATTTGGCGTAATACAACGGCTCCTTACACTTCGCCTCTTTGTCCTTCTGGTAAGAGAAAAGTGGAGATGAGTGTGTTTACTGCGAGGCACGACCCGAATCTGTAAATAAAATTCAAATTAATAGCCCTGTTGTGTTTGAGGCGGTTGACCTCTCACTTCCCAGTTTCGGGTTTGATCCCAGAGCGGTCCATCTCCACCACAAACCTTACATGGACTTTTCTGGGATCAAACCCGGAACTCGGAAGTGAGAGGCCAACAAGTAGCCGCTTTATCCAGTAGAGGGTTAGTAATTTGAATTTTATTTACAGACCCAGTCCGTACCGCGCAGTAAACACACTCCGTCTCGGTTATACAAACAAGTCAGTTAATGCTGTATAGGTACATAATGGCTGTTTGTTCTCAGATCCACACAAAACACATAAATACACTGCGCGGGCAGAACGTAGTATTTCTGAATGTTAAACATGGTGGTACATATAGTAACCACTGGGCTTTAATGGTTTAACATACGAGTAGCTGACACAAAGATAACGTCTTTAAAATTACAACCTATGCACTCTTTTTAATTGTAATACTAAATTATCCCCAGGCAAATTAATACCGTCAGTAAAAGCAAGCCCCTGGCTTAAGCCAGTATTTTTCAGCAGTCCTGGATTTTGCTGACGGCGTACTGTACGGGGAAACAAAAAAGTTGAAAGAAAACATCAAGGTAAAAGCGTTGTCCTGTTCTGTCCACTGTAACCGCAAACGCATAATGCAAGAGTCCGCAGTAACAGTACAATAATGCTACACATCTCTCGCGCAGCATATTTTAATTAACTTTAATATTTTTGGCGTAACGTGAAAAGTTTTACCGTATTTCTTTGTTAACAGACAGGCCTTTGGGATATTAAGTTTCCTGTCGCAAGGTTAGTGATGTGATCGACGCAGAACAAGTATTTAGCAGGTCCTCATGTCCGGCTGTCTCATTAATCTGTGCATATGTTACGCTCAAAGATGGAAAACGCTCATTGAGCGGAAAAAAACGCACACAACGCGTTGTGGCATTAGAGAAACGGCTACAACGCGAAATGTCTTTTGAATGAACGGTTTATAAGTTTAGTAATTTATTGATAAAAAAATACATGTAACGTAGGCCTAATGAAGAACAATGGCGAAGCTCATTTATTTTTGCGGGAGCTGTTAGAATGACACATAGAATTACACTTCATATTTTTCGAACGAAATTTGCACTTTTTATTGATGCAGTACCTCTTAAAATGACAGCTTACAAATCCCCGCTTACTTCCAGACGTTATCATTGAGGCTGACCGAAGAGATAGTGAACTTGAGGGCACATCATGTGCCTCGATGAAGTTGTCAGCAGTTGTGATTTCACTGCGAACATACAGCCGCTCAAGTTGGCCTTCTTTCGTGCCCAACAGATAAAGCCCAGAAGAGTTAACATCAACGACGACTGCTAGGATATTTCTGGGAGCTAGACGTCCTCGATCAAGGTCAGGCACCCTGATCACAACGTTTGTCCCAACATCAACTGCTGGAAGTCTTGAGCTGAAGAGAGAAACCATTTTTTGAGCTTGTTGTTCCTGACCAGATTTTGCTCCTTCTCGCTCAATGTTGATTCGATTATTCCTTACACAGAGGCTGCAAGTGACTATCAGTCCGAAACCTCCACTGTCTTCACTGTAACTTCCACAAATATCATAAACAAACTGGTCACAAACTGAACACTTGTGAGCGCCTGATGACTCCTTCTCACAAATCGCACAGTAAACTTTTTGTTGTCTTTCTTCTCTACTGTTTCTTCTGAAGTGTCATTGGTTTGATTTTCTAACCTGTTGGTTGGTCTCTTCCTTGTCTTCCTTGTCTCGACCATTATTCAATCCTGCATTAAAGAGCTGTTCCAGTTCTTTTTCAGTTTCCGTTCAAGAGTAAATGTCTTCAGTGAGCGGAGAATCCCCAAGACCGATCCTCTGCGCCGTTCCAAACATATTCTCATAAGGGCTTGTTTTGATGCCTGAATGCAGAGCTTAGTTTTTCTTGCTTTGGATAAACCGTAGTCCTTCAGACCAGGTTTTCGTGTTGTTGTCGGACATCCAAGCAATCAGCATGTCTCGAATATCTTGGTTGGATCTTATCAACTGATCCTTGACTTTGAGAATGTTTCGGCTTTCCATGCACGAGCTTTATTCCTGGCCACATATCAGTCAAGTTTTGTATTATTTTGTTCGCAAATTCGCGGCCATTGTCGCTTTGCGGTAGGAATTGGGCACCGAACATACAAAAGATATCCATTAGTTGATAGGCCACTTCTTCGGCGGTTTTGCTGTTCAGGGGACGATGAAATGTGAACTTGGTCAAATGGTCTTGATAGTTCATAACTAATCTGTAATATCCTTCTGGTTCAGACTGCATACCAATCAAGTCTACCTGGCAATGAGAATTCATGTAATGTGAAAGGATTGGACGTACAAATAATCCCCGTTTCGGTGTCTTTTTCTTCAGTTGACACTGCTCACAAAGTGCCAAATAAAGGTCTATCAATTGTCGAGCAACTTTGCAATACTTCTTTCTCAGTTCAGCTTCCATGACTGAAAGAAAGAAACAAATATTTAGAGAGGAAGAGATAAAGAGAATGATTTTGCGAATCACAAACAAAACAGTGTCTTGTACCTCTTGTCCTTTTGTGTCCTATGTTGACGTGTGCTGTTTCCAAGACATCAAACAGCTCCTCCGTCTTGCAGTAATAACGAATATTTGAATCACCATTTTCGCCTGCACCACTTTCAGTAAGTTTCTGCGTATCACCAATCTTCATGACATCTTAACTTTTAAGACGCCGGTAATGTTTCGAAGTCAGTGGCTGCTTATTCTTTCGCAATATCTGAGCTTCCTTAACTTCCCGTAAAATGTTATTGTAACGCTCGTTATCAAGAAACAAGTTCCTATGACTGCTTGCGTCATTCAGTTCCTTCACTTTGTTATTAATAATCTTCTTCACACTATCAACAGACATGGCTGTAAAAACACCAACTTGCAGCTCGATCACTCGCTAACTGACCAGACTGACGCTACCTGACCGTTCGGCAGGTTGAAACTTGTCTCACATCGCGTCGTGGCTATGAAAGGTAACGACCAGGACAACTTGTGGTAATTTCATGAAGTCCGAAATCGTTGTGGTCATTTCCTTTAACACGACTTTCGCATCATGGCATATCTTCACATGCCACAACACGTTGCGGTTGTTTCAAAACAGCCACAACACCAAATTTCGCGTTGTAGCCGTTTCTCAAATGCCACAACGCGTTGTGGTCGTTTTTTCCCGCTCAATGAGCGTTTTCGATCTTTGAGCTTAACACATATATCAAAATTCAACACTATAAATTCCTGACATAGCTGGGAGACATACCAAGGATTTCTTCACTCCGTGTCGCAAAACGTGACAGCCAGTAGACTGGGAGCAGCAGGAATTTGACCTATGTCACGAGTTACTCAGACACGTTGACTTCACATCGACGGAGGTCGGTGATGGCTCTAATCCCATAATATCCTGTGGAAGGCGGCAGCGCTTCTGACTGTTATATCTGATGGGGCTAGTGTGATTGGTGTTTAAGCTTAATGAAGGTTTTTCCGGTTAGAGTAACCTGCCAAAGTTGAAACAACTTAGGGCCAGTCTTATTCTACTGGGATGGAGTAATCAAAATGGAAGAATATTGACTTAAGTGACGCAGTGTAGTCTGGTAGAAATGAAACTTTCAGAGAAATTCACACCAAGTCACCTGACGTCACCAACCAAAAATTTTGTTTTTTGAATGCTGACAGCCTCCAGTGATACCAACGATTGTTTTCGGACAGTTTGTGTTGGAATATAAAGTGTGCAGCCGAAACGTCGGTATGTTCATGGTACAGCGACTGAAAGGAAACCAGATGGGAGGAGCATGTGGAAAGTGAGTGGGAGGGAACTTATACAGGGTTTTGGTGGGGAAAAGCTGAAAGAAAGAGGATTCTTGGAAGGCCCAAACGTTGATGGGACGATAATATTAAAATCGATCTTGGAAGATCGTGAATTTGATTCATGTGGTTAAGCAAAGGGGCAACAAGCCTGTTGTTGTGACTACCGTTATCAGTACTGCGGGATTATTCTGATGAGCTGAAGGAGGCGTAGCTGCTTAAGTAGCACCGTGCAATAAAACAGCCTTTAGGAGGCCCTCAACTGTGTGCAGGTGTCTGACATGTGACAGCACGAGTGCAGCTGTCAGCGTTAAACAGACACGTAACACTAAGAAGGAATGTTTATAGATTTTAGATTAGTGCATTTGTTGGTTTTAATGTGTGAACTGTTTATAGATGCACGGACGTGAATAGCTCTAAGATAAAATACATTTTTGTAGGAAAATATATCCCTTTAGGTGAAATTACAGGTAATGAAGCTAACTGGAGAGAAAAGATCAAACGCATGGATGAAGAAAGTGACCACTCTATATGAAAAAGAGACGAAAGTAGACCACGTACAAGATGGACATGGAGCCGTATGATTTGACGCTTCCGCCAATCTATAAGTGAGTTCCTGGATCTTCTGAGATATATCGAAGTGTTGATAGGAGGGTAGCGACGTTTCGGGACAGCCTGTCGGTCCAAAATTCGAGGGTCAAGCATTCCAAAAAGAATCTCCTTGGACTGCTTCACTCTTGAATATGGGGTCGATAAGCTGCCCCGAAATGTCGGCAAGTACCCACAAATCAATGCTGCACAATATCCCACAAGAGTGAAGATCGCAAGACGTTGCAATGTTATCCTCTCTGCTGTTACCGGGTTTTGCAAATGACCGCCTTCCAAAACTTTGCCAGCGTCATTATGTCTGTGGGCCACACGTTACAGTTCGTAGGGCTGACAACCACCTCAGAATTATGAAAAGAGAGGCATCTGGAAACAAAATAGTCCCACCCTGTTTTCATCTCAGTCAGGAAATGACAGAGTACAAAGACCCACTGCCTTGCTGTAAACATGCCAGAGTAATGTAAGGTCATTAATCATTCCAATTATGCTGACGGCTGCTCACGGAGTTCAGAACTTACAGCTCTCTTACAAATCGACTGGGTTCTCAGAAATCCAATTTGAATTTCGAAATGCTGCATACATTTAAACGGCTTAGTTATGAAATGCTGCATCAGTGAGACTAGCCAATGATTAAAAACTTGCCGAGAACAATATTTGGACCTAATAGAAATAAAGGGAACAACTGGTAGGGGACAAGACGCCCTGATGGTCTTCCTAGTCCTACTTGTCTCTCAGCCAGCATCAAACCAACTAAGCACACTTGCACATGGCAGTAAGAGCCTCATTTCATAATCATCAGGGAGTTTCCGAGTTTCTTTAGAATGGAATTACTGACTGAAGAGCAGCTGTGCAGGGCAAGTGGCATGTGGGCAGAGGGCGCCACGGCTTACTTATTTATGCATTCCAAATGCGGCCCTCAAATTGTACTTCGAAGCTATGACGTCATATACATAATGTTGTTGCCAACTGATCGCACTAAAATTTGGTTCACAGAAGTACTGCTACGTGTTTCGGCCACAATCTGTAACCATATATAGCGTTGTCACGTGACTTGTCGGTCGTATATGGCAAATACATAAAACAGTGTCACTCTACTATCGTAACAATACGTATTATTGATATTGTTATTACTGAAACTGTTCCAAACTGTAACACAAGAATAATATTGACAGTCGGTAATGCAGCTACCACTTGGCTGGACAGGCTGCACTTTTCATCGGGCTTTAATGGAGTGGAAAATCTGCAAATATTTAGATTAAATGTACTTGAAGTACTATTAAAAGTTACAATTGAAAAGTTAAAGGTTTAGTAACAGCAAATACAGCTCACAGTAAACAGTTTATACGAGTATGTCCGATATTTAAACTCTCCATCAACGATCATACTGTGCTGATCAGAGATGTAGACAGCTGTATATGGGCTGCTGCCTGACTGGTCAGATGGTCGTGCTTGTCTATATGTGACACTTGCACACAGCTTTCTGCTACGAGCCGATCCCTAGTCCAGAGAAATCCTACCGTACGTGTGAGTGTCACCGAGTGTGATCAGGTGCAAAAGTAACAGTGAGCAGGTAGGTTGAAAGAGCTCAGAAAAGAAAGAAAGAAAAAAAAACAAATTTGCATGGAACCTGTACAAAACTGTTTGCTGTGACGTCATACTTTACGAGGTACTCCTTCAAAAGTCAGAATTTCGACGTGATTCGCATTACTGTAAGTATAAAGTAAGAGGGCCGATCCCGGTGGCCCCGCGGTATAAAGCATGGTTATGTGGCCCCTCGATTGTTGGGATTGCGGGTTCGAATCTCGCAGGCGGCATGGATGTCTGTCTGTTGTGAGTGTTGTGTGTTGTCAGGTAGACGTCTGTGCGTCGGAAATATTGAAATATTGGAATAACACTTCAGAAAATATGTCTACCCAAAATTCACTAAACGAATAATACAAAACTATGTAACTGGTCACAATCAGTATTTCCTCTCACTCAATACTTGTTAATGTATTTTGTGTATTTGATGTTTAGTGAAACATGCAAAACTATATTTTCAAAATTGTTGTTGGAATATGTTGTATTTGGTACTTTGATGTTATCCGGGTTTAATTGCATGTCAGTAATTGCCGTGTGGTGACAATTTTATTTTTGTAAGAAGCAACCTCGAACCCCGATACAGCCGATGTCCCCGACAAATAGTGTGTTCTATGTCAGCATGTCCTAACGTCAACGAGCCCAAATGTCATACGCCATTTGCATTTCCATATTATTTCTACCAGAAGGACGAGAGGTCGAAGCCTGGGAACTTTTCACCTAAATTCTATATAAATATCCAGTCCGTACCACGCAGTAAACACACTTTGTTTCTGTTATACAAACCAGTCAGTTAATGTTGTATAGGGAAATAATCACTGTTTGTTCTCAGATCCACACAAAACACATATATACACTGTGTGGGCAGAACGTGGAATTGTTGAATGTTAAACCTAACGGCACGTGAAGTGACGGCCGGTTTTCAAAGGGTTAAAGGAATTCTTCTGTAACACGCAGAATGTCCTTCCTGCACTAAATTGAAAGGGCAGTTTTGACACCAGTGTAAAGCAGCGGGCAGGTTTAACAATTTTACGTATTAAACCTCGGTACTTTGTTTCGCCATCAGCACAATTTACAGCAATGTTCCAGCATGGCTGGTGGACTGAAAAAACGTTTATAAATGAAAGCCATGTAGCTAATACTTGATCGAATTGCAAGATATGGAGACACTCCCATAAACGTTATTAAAATCCATAATATCTCTGGATACATTAACTGAAATGGAGGAGTAGGAAGTGACGTCCTCCAGACTTATGGGCTGGAACTGGAGCGAGGGTTTGTCGATCAATACTACACGATGCAACGCCGACAGGGCGAATGGGCTCTGTAGCTTGCTATGTGTGCGTCCGGGAACAATGGGTAGGTTTTGATGCAACGAACTGAACAGAAAGTGGTACCTGTGGCAGGCAGCCCTACGTTACAATAAACTGGGATGCATTCTGAGCTGCTAAATAGACATTAGGTGACAGTGAATGACTGTCAGATACTTCAGCAGTGTCACACACAAGGATACGTCACATAATGACCATAGCTGTGACAGCTAGTGTCTTATACACTCCAGTTCTAGAAGCACTAAACAATAATTATTCCCTTAAAAATATCGATAGGTTATTGTCTGAAATACACAAACAATGAGGTGGAGATGAAAATGCGGGCCTGTTCGTGAAGCTAGTATAATACACAAAAAATGAAATTAACCCACCTAACCGTCTCATGGAACCGCGCAGTTTGGCGGATAGGCGTCAAAGATCATTACTATCGCCATCTTTGGGGTTAATTGATCTCATGAAATGTAGATAAGAAACTTTAAAATCTAAACAGAATTTTCTGTTAATGATAGGGCAACCCATGATGCCAAATTGTGGGCAATCGTGCATTGACTGCGCCTTCATTTGTTCCGTTTTGTGGCTCCGCGGATGATCGGTTGTATGACGTAATGCAAAGGCGAATGGCGCCGCAGTGTGTCTCAGCGCCACCGTTTCTGGACCAACCGACACAGCAGGGTGCTGCTGGAACACAGTCGACAGAGTGGCATCGCAAATTGTGTCTGTCCGGCCAGTTTTGTGGCGAGTCAACATGACGTAATGAAAAATAACTTCACCAGTGCGAGTGTTTCCTGCTTTCTTGCTTTTCTGTTTTGTCCTTTTCGCCCAGCTCTTTCTTTACTCCCTTCCTTCATTCCACCATATCTTTGTTCAAAATCTCTTTCTGTTTCTTCATTCTTTCTCGTATTCAACCAACTACAGCGCCCAGTTGCTCCTGTAACATCTCAAACTGTTCTGCGCTTCCAGCAATTTCGACTGATTGTTGTTTAATCTCAAAGTCCTCTGTGCTCTACAGACTGGCAAATATTTTGCCGACTTTTTTGGAGAGCGTGGTTCCTTCTTTACCTGCAAGCAATCCAATAAATCACTTATCTTGGGTCTGTCTGATCCTCAGACGGAAGAATAACTTTCCCGAAACGTCCGTAAATGTCCACCAGTAGACACAGCAACACTGACAGAACCTTGAATCTTGAACATCCCAGTAGAATTTCAAAAATTCGCTATCATTTTTACCCTTTTCTTAAAGTTAGCTAATGCGAAACAAAATGTGGAGTCGGGAATGCAGCTCCCTTCACTATCGATTTATCATTACTTTCAGCAGAGAAGTTGCCAGGACTTGGGTCCAGTCATTACCATATCTTTGAGCTTACCACGTTACGAACAAAATAGACATCTATGGTATAACAAATTTGAAGAGAGTGCTTTTAAAACGGCTTTTATAAATTCTGACTTCGTTCCAAGCCTGTTGCTATTGGCAGGTTTCCAGGAACATTAATGTCGCTGGCTTACAGTCGATAAAAACAGTTTTCATATTTCGCGCGGCTGTATGCAAATTGCGGTAATTGGGTGCACGTGGGTTCGTTGTGCTGTGTGTGTGGGGTGTGTGGGGTGTGTGTGTGGGTGTGTGTGTGGGGTGTGTGGGGTGTGTGGGTGTGTGTGTGTGTGGGGGTGTGTGTGTGTGGGGTGTGTGGGTGTGTGTGGGTGTTTGTGTGTGTGTGTGTGTGGGGTGTGTGGG
>Ga0123357_10010553_pt1 | contig 11764 bp, 5 predicted proteins | sample TergutEmb28metaG_FD_89873 | JGI IMG/M metagenome (GOLD analysis project Ga0123357, IMG submission 89873) | Embiratermes neotenicus P4 segment gut microbial communities from Petit-Saut dam, French Guiana - Emb289 P4 | ecosystem: Host-associated > Arthropoda: Insects > Digestive system > Gut ...
AGCCTATATTAATAGGGATGTAAGAGGGAGCTTTGTGGGTACGAACCGAGGAATGACACTGCAGTAGAAGTACGTTTGCGCAGTGTTACATTGATTCTAAAAATGCAAAAAAATACAAATATATATTTGTTACATTGATTCTAAAAATGCAAAAAAATACAAATATATATTTGTATTTTTTTGCATTTTTAGAATCAATGTAACACTGCGCAAACGTACTTCTACTGCAGTGTCATTCCTCGGTTCGTACCCACAAAGCTCCCTCTTACATTCCTATTAATATAGGCTCCACAAACGACCAGCGGTATGAGTTTGAGTGCAACTGGCAAGACCCAACATTTCGCAGAATATTATACTACAGTTGCCCATAAGAAGGTAATTGTGAATAGGAAGGGAGTTGTATCTGGATTGACATATGTTGGGGACACGATGCAATTACGATTGGAACCCATTTCATGTGGAACACAGAGCTTGTGGACTGGAGATACTGAAATATTTTGGTGTGGTGCTGTATTATACAAATTGTTGCTTACTTAATTAGATGTTCGAGTTAATTAATTTACAGTAAATTTATGAGACAATTTATTTTAGCCACTATGTGTTCTTTATAGCGTAAAGATTAAATCGTCCCCATTTAAATAGGAGATATTATGGTGCAATCAGTATAAAATTGGAAGGAATTTAAAAATCGAAATTAGATGTCGAAGAACGGCTTTCATCACAGGGTGATCATGGTATTGTTTGGGACCCAGAGCTACATGTGTAATCAGAGATGACATTAAAATTGAGCTAATGCACATAAAATTTGTTAAATGCGAAACTAGTGAAATTACAAAATATATAAATATATAAATGCTCTGTTATATGATACTGTCAGTGCCTGTACAAATGTGGCAGTGCTCTGGTGTGTGATACTGAGAGTGCCTGTACTAATATGGCAGTTCTGTGTTGTGTGATACTGACAGTGCCTATACCATTGTGGCAGGATTCGGTTGTGTGATACTGTCAGGGCCCCTACCTATGTGGCAGGTCTCCGTTGTGTGACAATGTCAGTGCCTGTACCAATGTGGCAGTGCTTGTTGTGTGATATTGTCGGTGCCTGTATCAATGTAGCAGTGCTCTGTTGTGTGATATTTTGAGTGCCTGTACAATCGTGGCAGTGCTCTGTTGTGTGATACTGAGAGTCCTTATACCAATTTGGCAGTATTCCGTTGTGTGGTACTGTCAGTGCCTCTATCAATGTGGCAGTGCTCTGTTGTGTGATACTGAGAGTGCTTACACCAATTTGGCAGTATTCCGTTGTGTGGTACTGTCAGTGCCTGTTCCAATGTGGCAGTGCTCTGTTGTGTGAGGCTGTAAGTGCCTGTCCCAATATGGCAGTGCTCTGTTGTGTGATTTTGTGAGTGCCTGAAACCAAAGTTGCAGTGCTCTGTTGTGTGATACTCTCAGTTTCTGTAACAATGTGGGAGTGCTCTGTTGTGTGATACTGTCATTGCCTATACCAATATGACAATGCTCTGTTGTGTGATACTCTCATTGTCTGTAACAATGTAACAGTGCTCTGTTGTGACACTGTCAGTGGCTGTAACAATGCGGCAGTGCTCTGTTGTGATACTCTCATTGTTTGTAACAATGTGGCAGTGCTCTGTTGTGATATTGTGAGTGCCTTTAACAATGAGGTAATTCTCTGTTGTATGATACAGTCAGTGTTTGTAACAATGGGCAATGTTCTGTTGTGTGATACTGTGAGTGCCTGTAACAATGTGGCAGTGCTCTGTTGTGTGATACTGTCAGTGCCTTAACAATGTGGCAGTGCTCTTGTGTGTTACTGTCAGTGCCTGTACCAATGTGGCAGTGCTCTGTTGTGTGATGCTGTCATTGCCTATACCAATATGACAATGCTCTGTTGTGTGGTACTCTCATTGTCTGTAACAATGTAGCAGTGCTCTTTTGTGACACTGTCAGTGCCTGTAACAATGTGGCAGTGCTCTGTTGTGTGATACTGTCATTGCGTGTTGTTGTATATTGGAAATAAGATTTGTTTATATACTTGCTTTTAAGCGACTGATGTTTCATGATTATTGCATATGATTTTGGCTTAGTGTACAATTGTAATACACTGCTGATTCATGTAAGTTGGACGTTGCTCATGGCAAAGTACGCCTGGTGACCAAGTACAGTGGTGAGGTGTGCTCACGCGATGCCCAAGGTCCAGCACTAAAGGACTATGAACTGTGATTAACCCCCAAACTTTCCATGAGTTAGAGGCTTCCAGAATACAGTAGCCAACTGACTTAAGACAGTTGATATGACGACTCGGACTCGAGTGGTCGCAGCTGCAAATAGCTCGAGAGGCCCATCACGGTTCTCCTAAGTCTTTCATTTGGTTGTATCTTACTCTTCAGTGCTTAATAAACTTAGTCATAGCAAGACTGTTGAGTTATCATTGCAATAAGTAAGCACACGTATACGCCCTAACCGAGAACGAACCCTAGCTCCTACCGGAAGTAACATCCACGATACGTTTCTGGCTGGGACCTAGGCTTGTATACAGCAGTATACAACATTGTAGCAATGTGGCAGTGCTCTGTTGTGATACTGTGAGTGCCTGTAACAATGTGGTAGTGCTCTGTTGTATGATACAGTCAGTGTTTGTAACAATGGGCAGTGCTCTGTTGTGCGATACTGTCCGTACCTTAACAATGAGGCAGTGCTGTGTTGTGTGATACTGTCAGTGCCTTAACAGTGTGGCAGTGCTCTTGTGTGTTACTGTCAGTGCCTGTACCAATGTGGCAGTGCTCTGTTGTGTGATACAGTCAGTGCCTATACCGATGTGGCAGTGTTCTGTTTTTGATACTGTCATTGCCTGTGCCACTGTGGCGGTGGTCTGCTGTGTGATACTGTCAGTGCCTGTACCAATGTGGCAGCGCTTTTGTAACGGAACGCCTCGGTACTGCGTTCCTTTTTGTTGTTCTTCAAGCCTTACTCTCACTCGCTAATATAGATTTCTATTCGCACAGTTTAATAGATGTGGCTTTTTAACAGAATTTCGCAGCCAAATTAGTTGTCATACGAAATTACTGTTACAGGCAAAGCAAAAATTATCGCGTTTTGCTTTCGGTGAATTCTAGTGCCCAAGAAATTCTCCAGAAATGACACGAAAATTTTACACAAGACTTGAACCGTTAAGCGAGATAATATTTATTGGTAATGCTATATCGTAAAATTGAACTATGAGCATTTCATATAAGGTGACAGAGAAATGTGTGATACGTACATGTAGAGCTGTTAAGTTGGGGATAGTGTGTATATTAGCGTATGTAGCTTTTGTAAATTATGATGACTATATTGACTATGGTGATGGTTACTAATGTAACACGCGTAGGAAGTGTTTTTAACAGCCAAAATATTTTCAGATTTATCGTTATGATGTCATTGAATACGAAGATCAGTGTCTTACAGTATGTGACGACGAGTACTTAGGCTGAAATTCAAGATCATTTTATTATAAACTGCTGTCTGCATTACGGATTGACATTGTAGTGCCTGAAAATTCATCCGTAAAATTCCCGCATATTGTGAGACTACACATCCGACTTAGACATGTTGGGAGATAATATTAAAATGTAACCGATAGATGTTGGGTGTGTATTAGATTTGTTCTCCTTTTTCTGTATTTGGGAACAAGTAGAGGGCAGCTGAAGACAAAATGAAGAAACTTCCTATACCAGAAAATGTGTGGAACAGCTGGAATATACAAAAGAATGCGATCATCTATAGAATGATCTTCTCCATAAAAATTGTTGGTTACTGTAACATAATTATTAATAGTGCCTGAAGTACACCTTACAGCCTATCGCAAGTAATCAGTAACTTGATATATCCTGTGTGGCGTGTAACATTTTCATATCACCATTTAGCAACCAAAACGTATACACTATACTGTGTGTAACCAATCAATTGTCAGTTTCCGCTCCGAAACGTTTCGCTGTCTACTGACGCCATCTTCAGGGCGGCCAGTGACACTGTCAATTCTGCGCAACTCAACAACTGAATATCAGCGCTTGCTGACCTTTCGTTGTAAGATCGCAGTTTTTAAGCACAGACGCACAGTTGCGAATATCGTTAAAGATCCTGCATTAATGTGCATGTCTAATGAAACAGTTACAATTTAACACACAGCTGCAGAATATTTTAAACACCACTGCATTTGATCTGTCGTATAAACGTGCAGCAGAGCAGTTAATAGTAAACGTTTCAGTCATAATCTTGCGAGATATCATGCGCAGCTTATCTCACTGACCATGCTGGTTTTAGTCCGCTACCTAAGGTTACTTACGGTTCTTAAGAAGGTCTTATATTCTGCAGTAGATAAGCTGTCACTAAGCAACACTTTTATTTATGTAATCAGCTCAGTGCCCATCCAGTGTGTGTAAGAAACTGCAGATATTAACAGCATCGCTGTCGGTTTGTTTGTTTTAAATGTGAGTGCTTTATACGAAACGATATTTTGCCAAGACCGTTTCCTCTATATATTTCACTGAAAGTTTCGAACGATGATAACTAAGGTCCTTAAATTTTTGGAATATTAGGAAGTGAAATTGCTAACATAAAGAGCCTGTAGTTGTGCATAGTGGATTTATCTGGCACAAGATAATCTGTATCAGCAGGTTGTTGTGAACACGGTATTGTACAGTCCGGTGCGATGTAAATAGCGAGAGTGTTTGCTGTATCTGAGACACTGTCAGCTTCTCTGGAAGGACTGTGCCACGTGGAGTTGCTTAGTTTAACAGGTAGTCTTTTTGTACGCTTTTTGCTTTAAAGAAACCTCACACCACACTTCAACTTACAGCCTGTCGTTTCTGTTGCCAATACCCTTTGACCAGCTGCGCACTAAGACGCTGCCGACGCTGTACCAAACTGCACGACGTAGAACAAGACTCAGAAGCAGTGCCTTCAGTGTGAACTGCCTGTTACCGTACGCTCGCTGTTCTGTCCACACTGATGTGTGCTGTATTTGTTGTAATTTATGGCAGTAAACAAACGGTTTTGAAACAGTCAAAAGAACTGCTAATATCTAAAGACAGAGTAACCCTCGTTAAATCTATGACAATGCCGAAAAAACTGCAGTAACTTCTATAGCAAGAAAACGTCCTTCCCCCTTGCAACTTCTCAGCAGCTACCGCCACTTTACTCTAAATCTTCGTCGAATGACACATTCAAAATCTGACCCCTCTTCCATCACTAACACATTTACCTTACTTTCCTCAAGCCGTCTCATCCAGCACTTAACGTAAGTGTAAGCAGGTTGTTTACATTAACTTTCCTGTCCGCATAGGCTGAAAATAAATACTTGCTATTTCTTTATTACCGCCAGTAACAGTAATGATACAGTATATGCCTATGCAACGTACATCAGCAGGCTGCCATCGGAATGATTGCTATTTACCAATAATTTTTAAATTATTTGCAATTCGAAAATTATGTTTGATAAATAACTGTTTGACTTACGTCCTCTGTCTCAGGAACAGAACTAGGGCACAAAACAAGGACTGCCTTATTAGAAACGGGGCGGGAAAACTGAAGAGACAGTTACGTTGAAATGCGAACTTTGGAATTCGCAGTTCGTTATATGTAAGATGAACAACCAATTAACTTTAATAGATCGGCGGTTAATAAGAAGAATATTATATGTGACACCGTGAGGTCCGATAAGAGGTTAATAAATTTTCTTAGGACAATTATGACTTTGTATTCAAGATGGACTTGAAGATAGGTGTAGCAGTTTCCGTAAAGCAGAAAATTCTACCAGACTGAACGGTCTAAAATATTCAACATAAATCGTTCCTGTTTACAGAGCAAGACCGATGGTTCGCCTTAATTCCTGGCCTCCATTATTGCTTGTGATTTTTATACTGACGCGGGCAGATGCTGTTTCTGATCAGTGCAGAGAGTTACAGGACGAAATTGTTGGTATAACAAAGCTGAATCACAGGAATGAAGTGCTGTTGGGCCAATGTTATGTGAGTAGTTATTATATTGTTCATGTGTCATCAATGTCGTACAGTTATATGTAGCGTAATTTTATGTGAGTGGTTATCATATTGTTCATGTTTCGTCACTGTGTTATAGTTATATTTAGCCTAATGTTATGTGAGTGGTTATTATATTATTCATGTGTCGTCACTGTGATACAGTTATATGTAGCCCAATGTTATGTCGGTGGTTATTATATTGTCCATGTATCTTAATTTGGAAACAATTAAATGTAGCCCGATGTTCTGTGAGTGGTTGTTATATTGTTCATGTGTGGTCACTGTGATACCGTTATATGTAGCCCAGTGTTCTGTGAGTGATTATTACATTGTTCATGTGTCGTCACTGTCATACATTAATATGTATCCCAATGTTATTTGAGTGGTTATTATATTCTTGTGTCGTCACTGTCATACAGTTATATGTAGCCCAATGTTATGTGAGTGATTATTATATTTTTCATGTGTCGTCACTGGGATACGGTTATATGTAGCCCAGTGTTATGTGAGTGGTTATTATATTATTCATGTGTCGTCACTTGGATAAATTTATGTGTAGCCCAATGTTATGTGAGTGGTTATTATATTGTTCATGTGTCGTCACTGTGATACATTTATATCGAACCCAATGTTATTTCAGTGGTTATTATATTGTTCTTGTGTCGTCACTGTGATACAGTTATATGTATCCTAATGTTATTTAAGTGTTTATTATATTGTTCTTGTGTCGTCACTGTGATACAGTTATTTGTAGCGCAATGTTATGTGAGTGGTTATTATATTGTTCATGTGTCGTCACTAGGAAGCGATTATATGTAGCCCAAATTTATGAGAGTGTTTATTATATTGTTCATGTGTCGTCACTGTGATACAGTTATATGTAGCCCAATATTATATGAGTGGTTATTATACTGTTCATGTGTCGTCACTGTGATACAGTTATATGTAGCCCAATATTATATGAGTGGTTATTATATTGTTCATGTGTCGTCACTGTGATACATTTATATGTAGCCCAATATTATGTGAGTGGTTATTACATTGTTCATGTGTCGTCACTGTGATACAGTAATATGTATCCCAATGTTATTTGAGTGGTTATTATATTGTTCTTGTGTCGTCACTGTGATACAGTTATCTGTTGCCCAATATTATATTAGTGGTTATTATATTGTTCATGTTTCGTCACTGTGATACATTTATATGTAGCCCAATATTATGTGAGTTTTTATTACATTGTTCATGTGTCGTCACTATGATACAGTTATATGTAGCCCAATATTATATGAGTGGTTATTATATTGTTCATGTGTCGTCACTGTGATACATTTATATGTAGCCCAATATTATGTGAGTGTTTATTACATTGTTCATGTGTCGTCACTGTGATACAGCAATATGTTTCCCAATGTTATTTGAGTGGTTATTATATTGTTCTTGTGTCGTCACTGTCATACAGTTATATGTAGCTCAATGTTATGTGAGTGATTATTATATTTTTCATGTGTCGTCACTGGGATACGGTTATATGTAGCCCAGTGTTATGTGAGTGGTTATTATATTGTTCATGTGTCGTCACTTGGATAAATTTATGTGTAACCCAATGTTATGTGAGTGGTTATTATATTGTTCATGTGTCGTCACTGTGATACATTTATATGGAACCCAATGTTATTTCAGTGGTTATTATATTGTTCTTGTGTCGTCACTGTGATACATTTATATGTAGCCCAATATTATATGAGTGGTTATTATATTGTTCATGTGTCGTCACTGTGATACAGATATATGTAGCCCAATGTTATGTGAGTGGTTATTATATTGTTCATGTGTCGTCACTTGGAAACACTTAAATGTAGCCCAGTGTCTTGTGAGTGTTTATTATATCGTTCATGTGTCGTCACTGTGATACAGTTATATGTAGCCCAATATTATATGAGTGGTTATTATATTGTTCATGTGTCTTCACTGTGATACATTTATGTGTAGCCCGATATTATGTGAGTAGTTATTATATTTTTCATGTGTCGTCACTGTTATACATTTATATGCAGCCCAATATTATGTGAGTGGTTATTATATTGCTCATGTGTCGTCACTGTGATACATTTATATGTTGCCCAATATTATGTGAGTGGTTATTATATTGTTCATTTGTCGTCACTGTGATACAGTTATATGCAGCCCAAAATTATGTGAGTGGTTTTTATATTGTTAATGTGTCGTCACTGTGATACATTTATATGCAGCCCAATATTATGTGAGTGGTTATTATATTGTTCATGTGTCGTCACTGTGATACAGTTATATGTAGCCCAATATTATGTGAGTGGTTATTATATTGCTCATGTGTCGTCACTGTGATACATTTATATGTAGCCCAATGTTATGTGAGTGGTTATTATATTGTTCATGTGTCGTCACTGTGATACAGTTATATGCAGCCAAATATTATGTGAGTGGTTATTATATCGTTCATGTGTCGTCACTGTGATACATTTATATGCAGCCCAATATTATATGAGTGGTTATTATATTGTTCATGTGTCGTCACTGTGATACACTTATATGTAGCCCAATGTTAAATGAGTGGTTATTATATTGTTCATGTGTCGTCACTGTCATACAGTTCTATGTAGCCCAATGTTATGTGAGTGGTTATTATATTGTTCATGTATCGTCATTTTAATACAGTTATATGTAGCCCAATGTTATGTGATTTGTTATTACCTTCTTTCTGTTCTTAGAATCATGCCACTTTATGCAGTTAACGAACACTTTTAGTAATGCTCGGTGGTAACTTTTCCTTGTGTACTGCCGCTTTATCATTTCTTTACACGTCATTTTTCCAACTACCTTGTAGCAGTGTGCACAAATCTCACAAACAAAAGCGATCGTTGCTGTAAGAATGTTGCCTGCTGTCATGTCTAATACAGAACAATGAATTCTCTGTGATGTAGGAACTGCTTATTTGTGTACTGGTTACATTAAGCGCCGGCGCAAACTTATGAAATATCTACGTTCAATAATATTACACAAAATATTTTATCAACTACTTTATTCGAAATCAGTTTTGTCTGTGTCCGTAAATGGCGATATGAGAGGCAGTGGGTGTTATGTACGGTTCGAATCTTGTTTAGACCGGTTTTAAAGTTTTAAAATGTGACTACTAGCATCGTCATGTCTGTCTGTACATTCACACCGGTTAACACGACTCCCAATGGAGGGATTTTCGTGATATTTTATATTTTTTATTTTTCGAAAATCCGTGTGTATTATATTGTCTAGAAGTATGGTGGAGCCAGAAAAACCACAGACGTCAATATAAAATTGCTAATAAGCTTTACTTGCCGTATAATTAAGGCTACAGACACATCCTCAGAATATGTAACACTGTTCTTTTCACGCCAACTATGGTAAATCTTACAATAACTCGGCAGGTAATTTCTGTACGTACGTAGACAATCCATAAGGAAACCGAACCTATGAAATAGCAAGCCAGTGAGCGCGCGCAGCACGCTAGCGATGGTGGCCTTGTGTAGCGGGTACTTTAAGCTTGGTTCTGATACTAGCAGCATTATGTCATGTCAATTAGTCATCGAGCTACACGCGCTTGAATGTGTGTGTGTTTAGTACTGTCGGCGATTTATTGCAAGTACGTGTAGATAAATGAAAGATCTTGATGAGCAACGCGTTTGTGTCAAATTGTGTTTCGAATAGGGAAAATCTTTTTTGGTGACTTTTTAGATGTTGCAACAGGCTTATGGGGAGGAATTTTTTGAGCCGTACGCAATGTCACGAGTGGTACCAACGTTTCAAATCGGGCAGAACGTCCATCGAAGACGACCCCAAATCTGGACGGCCTTCCACATCAATGGACGGCGATCACGTTGAGAAAGTGCTTGCTGTGATTGGTTAAAATCGTCGGTTAATTGTCCGTAAAGTTGCCGCAGAAATAGGAGTCTGTAAAAGTTCGTGCCACCTGATTTTGACAGAAAAACGGAAGGTGCGTCGTGTTGCGGCAAAATTTGTGCCACGTCTGCTGACTCGTCAATCCTTATCCATGAATTTCCGACGAAGCATGAGACGACTGCTGCCCCCAGCAGCCCTACTATCCACGTTTGACCCTGCCGACTTTTTCTTGTTTCCGAATTGGAAATCATCAATAAAAGGTTGCCGTTTTGTGACGGTATAGGAGATAGACGAAACTAGGATACGGGACTTTCGCGTTGTCCCACAAACACGTTCCAGGACGCGTTCCAGAAATGTAAAAAAAAGTTGGGAGCGGCGTACCGAGAGTGGAGGGGAGTACGTTGAAAGTGACGAGTTTGATTAAGTTGTAAGTAGAGCAATAAATTTTAAAAAAATTGGTTTCTTTGTGGACTGCCCTCTCACATTACCTCTCTTCTTATTCGAGGCCGCAAATGGTCGTTTATTATCTGGAAATGTAAGGATTAGTATAGTAGATATGATAATAAATTTATAGTTTTTAGTTTCGTGTGTTACTGTATTCCACACATTAAAATTATACCAGACAAAGACAATTATTCAACGTTTTTAATTTTGGTATCCAAAGTACATTACTTCCAACCAAGAAAGTGGACGTTATGACGAGAAGGAGATAAATAAGTAATGAGATTAAAGTGTGTTGTCTTTATGGAATGTGATTAAGCTAATGTGAGTAAGAGGATGAGTTGCACACAATATGTAACACAGGAGAGGTAATGCATAAATGGAATATTTTGGTTGAAATATATTCATGGAAGATAAAATTTGGGAGAACGGGGCATACACGGATGGACAGAACTGGCAGAAGCAATCTTATGATAGAGGATTTAATGATGCCAAGTAGATTGCAGTGGTTTTGGATAGTGTTTAGATTATGCGAAAATGAACATCACTGCAAATTTAAAGCTACCCGCAAGTAGTTGCTCAGTGCATCAAGGTTGTGATAGTGTGAGAGAATATATAGGGTCTTAAATTAATTTTGATACGTTACGCTAATTCCAACTCTGAAGGCAAAACTCTCTTGTCACATTTTCTGTTCCGTATTGAGGTGCGATACTTAACGGGAATATTCCCTTTAATTTGGGTCTTTAGTTTGGTGTTCTAATAAACTTGTTTTATGTTTTTGGACAATATTAAATTTTAAGGAATTGTATTTTCATAGAAGAGACATTACTTACTCAATACTCAAGAAGCATACATACAGAAAACAACTGTTCATATTACAGCAATTTAACTTTCAATTTTTCAAATCTGAGTACCCATCAGAAACGGGTTGTTTTTATTTAATGCACCAAATACAAAAAATTACGTCTCCCAAGGAAATGAGTCGCCAATAATGTATTTGTGTGTGTGTGTGTGTGTGAATAACGCTGTATGTAATTGTCTGTTATTTTTAATTGCAGGAACAACTGAAAGCCGAAACTCATATTTCGGAAGCTGCTTTTAGATCACTGAATTTGGAGGAAGTTGAGTTTAAATCTAAACTTCAGCAGACAGCGGAAGCAAACAACCGAACGGTACAAGAGCTGCGAGAGTGCCAGAAAGAACTGCAGGCGACCATCGATGGCCTAACAAAGACAGAGAAAGCAAACAACCGAAAGGTACAGGAGCTGCGAGAGAGCCAGAAACAACTGCAGGCGACCATCGGTGACCAAACAAAGATAGTGAAAGCAAACAACCGAACGGTACAAGAGCTGCGAGAGAGCCAGAAACAACTGCAG
>Ga0123357_10010554_pt1 | contig 11764 bp, 9 predicted proteins | sample TergutEmb28metaG_FD_89873 | JGI IMG/M metagenome (GOLD analysis project Ga0123357, IMG submission 89873) | Embiratermes neotenicus P4 segment gut microbial communities from Petit-Saut dam, French Guiana - Emb289 P4 | ecosystem: Host-associated > Arthropoda: Insects > Digestive system > Gut ...
AGATTACATCAGCCTGTGTGAAAATTGTACATGCTAACATACGCTCAATTTCTCGTCCAACCCACTTTAATAAAAAAAATGAGGAAACGTAATTCTTGGCCCTCATCTCATTTAGCCTGTACATTCCTTTGGACATAGATATGTTGTTACTCTTCTTGATATTTTTGTTGGAGGTTGGCAGTGTTTGGTACAGAAATTTATGATGACATAAGTGTGTTTTTTTTTTATTACCCAATCGTGTCAGGCTTGCTTCTGGCTTGTTACGGTTTATTTTCTTTTTTGTGATTACTTATTTCCATGAAGTACTGCATGCTGTATTTCCAAGATGGTTTGCAATGTTTGTGATTTGGGGTTAATCATGTGTGGAATGTGTATGTCAGTGTTAACTGTTTGTGGTTGTACTTGGCTACATTATCATGTTTCTTCTTGTGTTCTGTGGTAGCTAGTTATGACTGAACAAGGTAGAGAATAAGGAAGTCTTGTCCTTGCTGATCAGTCTTCTGTTAAATGTATTTGTAGTCTGTGTATACCTATATGTACAGTTGTTTTCTCTGACCATCTTAAAATCTCACTAGTAAAACTACTTCTCAAAAAAGGAGACAAATCCTGTGTAACAAACTATAGGCTGAAGATGAAAGTCTTGTGGGTTGTTGTGTAAGAAGTATTTCCCAGTAGTTCCATAGCTCATAGTCCCTTATCTTGTGGGTCAAGCAGTCTAAGATGATCCTTCAAAATGTTGGTAACTATTTGCCTAATGACATGGTGTAACAATTCAGAAGACCTGAATTTTCAGCAGCTTTGGTGGGAACTACAGTTCTTGCAAACTACAGGTGCACCAAAAACAAAAGAACAGTGCCTGAAAATTGAACTGTCACAAGTAACATCCATACCAGAAAGTGCAGCTCGTAAGGTCTCCACATTAAAGTATACATAAACTTGTAGTGCTGTTGTTTGAGATGACATCGCTGTTGTGTATTCAATCACAGTGTTTTTACTCATAAATCATGCACAAGTTGCAAAGCTGGGTAAAATAGGCTACATGTTTTGGCTTATGGAGCCATCTTCAGGCCCTTATTAAGAACATTAAAAAGATACTTCACGCTGTAGTAGGTGCAAGAGCTGCACCTTTACATAATACATTATAAATGTATTTAAAATTGATTTTAATGCAAGGTGCCTTAATGTATATGGTAAAAGTGTGAATATATAAAAAACTATCCTTTTTTACCTTTAGTTTATATATACACTTATACCATATATATATATATATATATAAAGGAATCCTGTATTTAAACCCCCATTTTTAAAGTATATTTTTAGGTGGATTATTAATGTCTGTTGTGTCTTTTTAATGTTTTTAATAAGGCTTAATAAGCTGAAACATGTTGCCTGTTTTCTTCTGCTTCGTGTGTTGTGTATGACTGTTTTGAGTAAAAAAAATTAGCAAGTGAAGTACAATATGTTCGAACATATACATATATATATATATATACCATATGTAAGGCCACCACTGAGTGTTGAGCACCATTAGTCGGAATGACAGAGAACAGTGAAACAGCCCAAATAACATTTCTGTGCTTCATACTCCACATGAAAAGAGCTCAAATCTAAAACGATAATATGTTTCCATTTTGGCAGTTACATGTCTTCTTACCAAGGAGCGATTCCTAATTCTGTGGTGCAGAACAAAACGTTGCTTTATATGAACTGATATTTTAGATTAAGATATTTTTACCAAAGGCCCAACTGCTGAAACTAGTAGCCAGTAGACACTAAGCACTACATATGAGGGGCAGTTTGCAAGTAATATCCCAAAATTTTTTTTTGTCTCAGAAACTATAATTATGGTTATGATGAAATTTAGATATATCGTGGGTACATCCTTTGCAAAGTAGATACTTTTTCTGTAAAGTGTCCATTATCATCACACATTTTCCCCCTTTCTTGAGATGCTTTATGCCAGTTGTGTAAAACGTTTTGCTGAAGCGTTGGAGTTCTTCACACATACCATGTTTCAGCTTGTCATCTGCAAAATGGCATTATCGGAGTGCAGCTTTCAGGGGCCCAAATGATGGAAGTCGGAGGGGTACTAAGTCAGGACTGTAGTGAGAATAGGGAAAACAGTCCACCTCTTGTTACAGTTGCTTCCATTGTGCAAAGACTGGTTTATGGTATGGCATTTTCATGGAGGAGGACTTTATTCATCTTAGTATTTGTGCAAAACCCTTCAAATTCGTTGTTTTAACTGGTTTATATATGTACATATCACTGTGAATTGTTTAGGGCATCACCGTCCAAGAATTCCACTTACTATTCTGTCACTGTCCCAGAAGATGCTAGCCATGACTTTAACTGGAGAAGTCCACTTTGAATTTTTTGTAGTGTAGCTACTGATGGTGATGCAATTCCATTGATTGCCTTTTCATTAGTGGTTGTAGTAATGAAACCAGGTTTCATCACCAGTAATCCTTGGAGAAAAGCATCTCTGCTGTCCCTGCTGAGCTGGCAAAGTTCTGCACAGCTGTCTTCCCTGGGTCTTTTTTTGGGGGGGAGGGGGGCGACGTTGAGCATTTTCGGCACCCATCTTACATAGATTGTTCTGTAACCAAGTTTACTGATGATGGCCATACCCGCCGCTTTTCCAGTCCCAATTGCAGCGTACAGTTCACTTGTGTTGTAGCAGTAAACCCCAGTTGGCCCATCAATCTTGCCTTTGGTCTTCGCCATCATGGCTGTGGCTGGTCTGTCACTGCAGGCCCTGTCGCCATTGTCCTTTTCACCGCTCTTAAAACTATGGACCCAGCATCTGAGATAACATCTATGATATCCTTATCATACACACTTCTCAGACGTCTATGATTGTCTTTCGGCCTGGGGCTTTCCGCAGTAGGAATTTCAGTCACCACTCTCAGCCTAATATGTACATCGACAACGTCTGCCATTTTTCCCTGCTCCTGTGTTGAGTGTACGTGACTGACTGGAACACTGGTGATCCAGGTGGAGTTGAACAGTTTCACTATTCAGTGGGTAAGGCAACAAACTACCTGGTGCCCCGTTTAAAAGAAAAACGAGAGACATTACTTTAGTACCAAACTTTATACTTTGGTTTGTGCCAATTACGTGTACTAAATCAATTAGGTGGCTACTCTATGATGCAAAATTGTGATAATATAGTGAGAGCTACTGTCCAAAAGATGCATATATCAAAGGAATATTCTCTCTTGTGGTTAAGGTATATGAAATCTTATTAGCTTAATTTCATTTTTTATGGCTTCTGAGTAACTGCTGTGAACTAGTTCAGGTCCTGTCTTAAAGATAGAAAACATGAAGTATAAGTTATGTAATGCAGCTCAACATTTCTTTTGGATCTGGGGATGAGTAAGACCTGGAGATTCTTGGGGTCAGTCCTAGTGTTTTGGTTTTGCAACACATAGAAGAATGATTTTTCTCTAACACCAAGTACCTCATGACAATCCATAACATTCTCTGATGAGTTCTGTACTACATATTGAGTACAATGAACACTATATAGGAGAGTTAGTAAATAGGAAAGTCCTTGGTTGTGAACCAAGTAGGTGAGGACAGGATTTCAAATGATTTAGCTTTGGCTAGCAGTTGGCAAAAGAGGTAACTGATATCATGAAACTTTTATGTAAGAAAAGTTTAATTTATTTACAGGACTCGAGATGCAGCGTTCAGTGAGGAGGATGGTACTGTACGGTTCTTTCTCCGTGGGCGGCCAATTGTCCTGCATGCTCCCACAACCATAGCTGAGAACTATGACGTGATGAAAGTGGCCACAGCACCCCAAACTCGCTTGAAACTTGAATGGGTGTATCCTTTGAAAGTTCAGTTATATTGTACATTTTGAAACCATGCTCATCAAACACAATGTACGCTACACCTTAAAATACCACCAGTTTGCCACATAATGTACTGGAAACATGATTACTCAGTCATATTAATTTAAAGATGGATATGACATATAATATTGTGAATAGTGTAATTTTCAGTGCTGAGACATCTCCTATAATGCAAGCTGCAAGACATGACAACAGTGTTTAGCAATTAATTGAAGCAGATCTTTTTAATACAAAATTTGAGTATTGATGTAGAGTTAGAGTACTAACAGAAATAAAATAGAAATAATATATGCATAAATAAATAGTAATTTAGGAAGTTTTAACATATTAGGTAACAAAACATAAATCAGTGTTTAATAGGTCATCGTAAACTTTATTGATTGTATGTAGATTTGTGTAAGTGTATTCCCTGATGATGGACCAGAAACATTGAAACTTGTTGGAGTAGGAATAAAAGGGAGGTGCTGTTACCACACCAATGTGTGTACTAAAATTATGAAGGTAAATTTTTGCCATGCACACATCATGAAGGCATTAATGGGAGGTTGGGGTATAACTTCACTCATCTCCAACCTCAGCACTAGGTGGACATCAGTGGTTAACTTTGTACCCCAGCTGCTTCAGCTCAGGAAAGAACTCTGGTACCCATTGAACAGGAGGCTGTCTGGACTCCAGAGCAAGCCTGGACATTTTAGAGCAGGGAGAAGTCTCATGCCTGTACTGGGATTTGAAACCCCAACTGTCCAGCCTATAGCTTCTTATACAGGCTACACGATCCCTGTTTCCCATGTGTATGTGGGATAGTTTTTATTTATGACATTGTAATTGAGGTGCATGGTAGATAATGAACCAATTTAAGATAATGGCAGTTTGGTACTAATAAGATGTTATACAGGTTGCAGGAGGGAAATGTGATGGCTTTGAAATGAAATGGACTTAAACCAAAAAGAAAATATTTTAACTTGTTATTGGTAGACACAATTAAGTAATTTTGAAGTGTTCTAAACACATTGTATACTTTTTAGCAGTGGTATCACTAATTGTATGGTGACTTCCATCCATCTGTATTCATTGTTATTCTGTGGAGTGTAAATTGTCCATTACTTGCCATTTTTTATCAGTGAGTGCTGCTGCAGTTTCTTCTCTGATATTCTGCTGCAGTTCAGCGGTAGACCTAGGGTTACAAGTATGTTGGTCCTAAGATAATCCTGTAAGGTAGCAGTCACAAAGGGACGAAGCAGGACATACTGTGGGCCACTGAGCATTCCCATTCCGTGAATCTCATACAAATATTTCAATTTTCAGCCTTTCAAAATATGGCTACAAGTATTAAGCAATTATGGCTCGAATAATTGCATATCTTTTATGAGCACTTTTCTGCATCTTGGATGGTGGTGAATTAGTCTTCATCATATGGCAGACAAAGCACACTTCTCTCTCAGTATATAAGTAAGCAGAACTTCAGTTATTTTGAAGAATAGAATTCCACTCCACCATTGATTGCTTCACAGTAAAAATTTGACAGTGGTATGATGCAGTATGCTGTGTAGTGATTGTTCCCTGCTTGTTTTGAGATGATGAAAGCATTACAGTAACTGTAACATCAGAAAAATATACCTGATTGTTAGTTCAAAATTTGCGTTTCCATCAAGATGGGTCAACGGCTCACACACTCCATGGCACTCAATGAAAGTTTTGCAGAAAGTATAATGTGGAATGAGGATGTTCTGTTGCCTGCAAGATCACCTGATTTGTCTGCATGTGACTGCTGCCTTTGGCAGTTCCTGCCATGTAAGGTATATGAGGCCTGATCAAACAGGACCAGGACTATGTTCATTTTTCTAATACCTTGCATCATACTGTGAGGTTTTTGATTGGGCCTCATATATTCTAGTCACCCAGTAGTTACCACAGAAATGGAATAGAATTTTAGGAAAGGAAATGGAACAATACTGGTGGAGATGGTATGGCAAGCAGTGGGGAATTTACATTCATAGTGCAACAGTGTGGTGATATAAGTGATGTCATTGACAGCCTGTGTGTGTAATGTGCTTTCTAACACATGGAATTTTGTTTAAAAAATAAAATGTGGAAGTATTAATCTTGCATGTATTTTGTTTAAAAACTCTTAGATTGGTCTGCCATGTTGTGTATGTAGCAGTAAGGCAACAATTATATGAAGTGCTGCTCTAAGGGAATATAAAATTGGTATAATGACAGCTTGTATGAGGATCTGGAAGGGCACTGGAAGGTTTTTATAAGTTTAGTTGGAAGGGATTGTGTGTTGATTGTGTGAATCATGAAATTTTGGTAACTTAATTATATTTCTTTGGAATTTGAGGAGTGTCTGAAGTGTTGTTCAGGTCAGATTGAACTAATAGAAGACAGAAAGTTGAAGTAACATCACCTAATTGAACTCAAAATTTTTTCGCTGTCTGGGGTACATTGAAACATGGAGTTCCCCAAGGATCAATTCTAGAGTCTGTGGTGTTCATAGTATATATAAATAGCCATCTCATGAAAATAAATTCTGTGTCAGAACCAATATTATTTACTGATGATAACTAGTGTCATAATTTCGTGCAGAAATTTCGAAGGTTTCTGTTCAGTGCCAAATTAAGTTCTCTCTGTGGTTTGCTACCAATAATTTAGTTCTCAGTGTAGATAAAATGAATGTAATGAAACAGATAACAAAGAATTCATCACATTCCGCATTACATTTTGGTTATAAGGAAAAGTGTACACTAGAAGGAACAACAAATAACAAAATTTTGTAGTTTACAAATTGATAACCACACAAATTTTAAGAACTATATTGAGCAAATGATTCCTAAATTAAGTGGAGCATATTATTCTGTTAGGTGAATGGTCCATGTCAGTAACATTAACACTCTCAATTCAATTTACTATGCATATTTTCATTCTGTTATAAAATATGGAATAATTTTTGGGTGTAACTCTTTCGACAATGGGAAGGTTTTTACTTTACAAAAGAAAATCATCAGAACTGTGGCTGGTACACAACCTAAAACTTCATATCGAAGTCTGTCTTAACAAGTAAAGATTCAGCCTGTTCCATGCCAGTATATACTTTCATTAATGAACTTTTTTATTAGTAATCAGGAAATTTTTTAAACAATTTTGTCTGTACACAATATTAATGCAAGGAACAAGCATCATCTTCATAGACCAAATGCCAACCTATCTTGTTTTCAAGAAAGGACAAGGCAAAATTTAAAGCAGTCTCAAGAAAATACATACACACTATTTTTACTTGGTAGATGAATTTTTTATTTGTTAAGATTATATGTAATCCTGTTTTTGTAAAATATTTGTAGTATTTTATGCTGTAATTTTGTCTATATTTGTGTATTTATAAGTTGTTCCACATTCTGCTGTCTTTATGACATGGAATGTATGTATGCATGCATGCATGCATGTATGTACTTGATATCCACCCTTCTCTTGTTATTGTGAGATATGAAGTTCCCAGGGTGGTGACAGAAAATTACTGTCATTTGAGATGTGATGCTGCATTGTCTGGTAGATAGACATCATTGTTTCAGAGGTGCCTGCTGCCTCAGTCCTCTGGTTAGTCTCATTTAGTCTTACTATATGTCAAAACTGTTGGTATGAATATAAGGATCTTAACAGCATACAGGTATGGCTATCGAGGTCGTGACTGCCGTTCCAATCTGTATCTGCTTCCTACAGGAGAAATGGTGTATTTTGTGGCAGCTGTAGTTGTTCTGTATAATGTAGAGGAACAGTCTCAGAGACACTATCTTGGCCACACTGATGATGTTAAGTGGTGAGTCTGCTAGAATATGAAACTGCATTTATCTAGAGGTATGGTATATGGCAGGATTATTTGAAAGAGAGTAAATGTGTTGTAATTTCGAGACCATTTGATTTCATGTTGTTATGAGTCTATATTGTTGATCAGAAAATAGTTTACACAGCATACATCTTGAAGTTAGTGAGACAGTATTTATTTTGGGTAAAATACATCATCATTACAGGAATTGTAACTGTGTTTCTATGTAGACCCTGCAGAGACTGAGGCCTGTATGCCCTCGCGTAACCTTTCTTATCCACTGTCTATATACATCAGTTTCTTTTCCTTTCAGCCATCATTTCACCACAGTTCCCATGTCATCACTTTTCACTTCCAGAAACTGCATCATTTGCATGACAACACATTATGAATTAATGGTCTGGAAGCAGCAGTTAAGTGATAGTTTGTAAAAGCAAAACACAAACATATTGACAGGAGGAAGGGAAACTCAAAACTACAATGTTAGATTGTTGCAGTCTTCGTAGGTACTGTACTGAAAAATAGCTCTTAACCCAGTGGTTCATATTACATACTGACTTCATAACTTTTTGAGATACATGGCTGTAAACTTCCTTTTTGACTTTCTCTCATATAAGAGAGTTATAATGTGTTAACTTCTATTGGATTCCAGAACATTGACTTCAGGACATGTTTGTTGGTCTCAAGTGTGCCACTGTAAGTTCTGTAATACAGTAAAAGATTGTTTTGCTTGTAATGTAAATTAAGCTTCTCTGTTTTGCAGCCTTACTGTTCACCCCAACAAACTTCTTGTAGCCACAGGGCAGGCTGCTGGGCATGACAGGAAAGAAGGACGGGTTAGTAGCTCAGATATAATGTTAGTGATGTAATCACAATGTAACCTCGATATAGTGAGTTTTTATAAACTCATGAATGGCTGTTATAATGGGCTCTCACAATGTGAAGAAGAGCTAAAAATACATGATTTGCAAATGTAGTGTGTGTACCTCGATACAGCACTGAACCACTTAGTTTTGGACGTGGAAGTGTTTCTTATTTTTTGAAGTGGTTATTTTGATGAAAGCAAAGTTGCCCTCATGCATACCATGAAGGCATGTGGGAAATGAAAATACAGTTCCGGTCATTCTTAACCGTGGCACCGAGGGTGATTGGTCAGCTTCATTTCCCACCACTTGCCCTTGGGGCAAGTGCTCTGGCTCCCGTTGGTAGGAAGGTGGGTGGTCCAAAGAGCCAATATGGACATTTTGAATATGAGAAGGATCTCGTACCATTGCTGGGAACTGCATCATGATTCCTTGGAACATAATACTATGTGAAGTGTGCTATCTCAGCTTTCAGTTTCTGTGGAGATATGAAAATAGCAGAAGTACAATTCAGTGTTCTGTACTTACTTAGCATCATATGCGCAGAGAATTTAGATTTTCTCATATTTACATAATCTCATACTCACAAGCAAGCAATGCCAACCCATATCATCCTTTTACTTCACTCTTTGGTGAGCACCTGACTTCACAGTTATGTAGAAGGTATCAATACAGGGGTTATTATTACTGTTGTCACAACTTTATAACTAATTACACTATCACATTAAGAATAGCAACATGTTTCAGCCACACAAGTCTTCATCAGACCATCAACTGTTATGAAAATGTAAATCTTCAAAATACCAAAAATTTGGGTTTCCAGAAGTTACTGGTGTATGATTGAGATCTCAATTTATATGGTATATATTGTATAAAACAAAATAAAATTTAGGTATACATAACTAACTTCATAGAGCAGAGTCCTTTCTGAGAAGCTAACAGGTCCTCAGTCAAATTCCCCCCTTTTTTTGTAGAACCTGAAGGTTCATTACCATATTCACACACACACACACCCACTACCTGTCCCTAACCTAAGTATAAAATACAGGCATTGTAAAATATTACTATTAATTAAAATTTTATACTCCACCAGATTGTTGATGTTTCGGTAGCGAGTGGTGTATAAAACCCCGGTAAAGTTTGTGGTTCAGATATTAGACTTTACAAAGTTATGGTTCAACAACTGTTATTATATAATAAATGTATTCTGTGTGTTTGCATTTCATAGGTTCCAATCTGAAGAAGAAAAATGAATAGTATAGCGTGTGCAGTTAAAGAATAGTAGTATGTGCACTAATATTGCAAATTATGATATAAAGCATTGGTAATCAAAACCACTTATTGTTATTATATTAGGCAGAGATTATTGTACTGCTATTTCTGGGCAAATTGGTGTAATGTTATATAAATGAAGTGAGGTACTTGTACATCATTCAAGGCCATAGATGACATGCGGCTCCCACATAAATATAAACAAACACCCAAGCAAGTTGCTAGTGGGTGGTTGAAGAGCACAACTGCCATTAATGTAAGTATCTATTTTTCAACGTCTACATAGTTTGTATATAAAAATATTGCCTGCACACTAATTATTAAGTCACTAAACTTTGTAGAATGTCAAGTCACTAAACGCAGGAATTACATTTTATATCCACTGTAAACAAAAACCAAATTAGTGTTAAAACAATTTGCTGGAAGCAGCAGTATAATATTACCCAATGTAATTACAGTAAGTGTTTTTGAGCAATTAACCCTTTAAAGGCAAAGCACAGACTGCTTTGTTTAAAGATGAAGTTTGTACCATGCAGTAAGCACTTTTCATCTAGGTTATCAAAACAATCAATTATTTTGTATGGGGCAGAAGTCACTGTTTATTTTGAGGTAAATAGAAAACACATATATACAGTGTGGGCAAAAAGTACAATTATTGAATGTTAAACCTGTTGGTGCATCACATAACCATTAGGATTTAAAAGGTTAATTTTCGTACTGTAATTTTTCAGTGTTGTTATGGATACTGTATTATCATTTAACTGTAGTAGACTGGAAACTCTAATATACAAAAGTATGCAGCATGTTTTTATACAATATATGCCAATTTGTTGAGCTACAGCAGTATAACAACCACTGCCTGATATAATAACAGTAATTGGTTTTGATTTTCTAATGTTCATTGGTGGTTATTGGCTAGGGCTGAGGCTGAGATTATTTTATGATGAATTAGAAGGCCTAGTAGAATGCTACTTTCAGCACAGCCACTCACCCATTTATGTTTAGCATATATAGCACAGTTAAGTATTCTCACACAAGTTTGTATTCTGCTCGATGATGAAAGGGAACTAATTAATCATGTGTTGCAAAACCTAAATTCTTAATCTGAGTCTTCTTGGCGAGGCTTAATTGTAAAATATGGATGTCCGGTACATACTTTTCACTGATCTTGCTAATGTTTGTATTAAAATTGCAGATATTAAATTACAACATTCACAAGTGTGGGTTTTAAAAGATAACACTGGTTATGAAAATTCCAGCTGTTGAAACATTACAAAATGTAAACAGATATTCTGAGTCCTTTAAACCTTCTGTGGGCTGCAGTGGCTGCAGACTGGCCCTTGATCTCCCTGAAGCTATTGTCTCACCATTCGCCTTAGCTGCACTGACTCAATGGGCAGCATCTGGATAGGGCACAGCCCTCTTGCTTTCAACAATGCTTAGAGTTTGTTGGTGAGCATTTTAATTTGAAATGATTCTGTATTATTTTAAGGAATGTACATATCTCCTAACAAAACTATCATTCAGATATTTAGTTTTAATTTTCTCAAAATTTCTGTTAGGGCTGCAGGGCTGCAGCCCTTATGGACTAGCCGCCCCTTCTAATGTTTCATGTCCTAATTTTCCAGTATTGCTGTGTATACTGTACTCTTCTTTAACTATTTCAGATTGGAACCTATGACATCCGAACAAACAGCATACATATGTTATACAACAACAGTTACTGAACCATATCTTCTTAGAGTCTAATTCTGAACACAACCTTTACTGAGGTTCTATGTGCCACCCACTACCAAAACAACAATCTTGTTGGAGTAGAGAATTTTAACAGTTAGTAGTGTATATTTTATCAAATCCTATATTTTGTTCTGTTTTATAATATATATATATATATATATATATATATATATATACATATATATATATATATATATACACACACATATATA
>Ga0123357_10010555_pt1 | contig 11763 bp, 6 predicted proteins | sample TergutEmb28metaG_FD_89873 | JGI IMG/M metagenome (GOLD analysis project Ga0123357, IMG submission 89873) | Embiratermes neotenicus P4 segment gut microbial communities from Petit-Saut dam, French Guiana - Emb289 P4 | ecosystem: Host-associated > Arthropoda: Insects > Digestive system > Gut ...
CACACACACCACACACACAACACACACCACACACACTACACACACACCACACACACACACCACACACACACACCACACACACTCCACACACATACCACACACACACCACACACACAACACACACACCACACACACTACACACACACCACACACACACATATTCTCTCTCACACACACTCACTCACACACACTTCACATCATAAGCACTTTTCTTTCCCCGCACACTCATTTGAACTAGACATTTTTTGTAGGGTATTTTTGAATTAGGAAATGTCAATTGGTTTATGAATGCAACCAAATTAGTTAAAGGAAGATAGTAAAAGGCAACACCATAATGAAAACATGTAAATATAGAATATCAATAGAACAATGTAACATATCTTCAGTGCAATTTTATTATTACAATTTAGTACATACAGTCATACATAAATACATACGTACTTACTGTGTATATTTGTATATTCTGGTAATCATATTGTACATTTGTAGACTGTAAACATGAATATGTGAATCACTTTAATTTATTGTCCAGTAGGATCTGAGGATCTCAAATCAACAAATTATTTCAATCAATCTATGACCCAAATGCATTGAAACCTTGCATTTTTCTCCACCTATAGTCTGTGTAATTTATAGCGACTGTACTGGGATTTATTTCGGGTGTGTGAGCGAGACAAAAGAAATATTAAAACATCAAAACCAACAAACAAAGTCTGTCAGTTCGTAAGAAGTTTGTGGATTTAAATTCCGCTTTGATGAAAAATTAAGGAATTGGTGTTGCAGTAGAAAATAAAAGGGGATATTTGTAACTTTTATTTTATTGCTTGAAATTTTTTGAATTCAATTAAATTCAATGAATTATGACAGTGCATATATTTAACTTTTGAACACTTAACATGCAATGTGTTACAGACACGCAAAATTAAATGTCATTACCGTAATTTAAATGATAAAACTTTTTTCCGAATATACAGATTTTTTAGTAACTGAAGGAAATGAAGACAATGGTTTAAAATTCAATTTCTTCTTGCTAGTTCGAGATCAGTAGGATGGGAACTTGTTCTGCAAAAGCAGGTTAAGTAGCGTTTGAGATGCTGTCTGAACTGAGAACTGGTACAGATCAGAGCGACAGGATTGAGACAGGGATTGATTAAAAGGAAACAGTTTGAAATTAGGTACGTGTACTGAAATTTGTTACTCTGATTAACAAGATTACTTTTAAATTTCAATAACAAAATTTTTTCGCTCCAAATGAAATAGGTCCAGAACACGTGATAAGGCACATAGCTGATCACAAAAACAACTGTCAGTCCCACCACAATCTTTGCAGAATTTCTGCGTGTTTGGTGTTGAGGATTTTGTGTCCCCTCAGATATAGAACTAGAGCTTTCTACAAGATGGCGGGCGGTCATGAAGTAAGTGAAGGCAATCACACACAGAGGAATGACACAGGATAATAGGAGTACAAAAATAACCACATATTTATAATACGATACATTACTTGAAAGGTTTAATGTTTCAAATAAATACTTCGATAGAGCTGATGGAACGGCGAATAATGCAGCCAAAATCCATACTCCAAAAAGTGTAGCCACAGTAGAGCACCATGTTGCTTGTGAAGAGACATGGACTTGGAAGGGATTCACTGTTACCCTGTATCGCTGGAAGCTAAACATTGCTACAGAGTACGCTGACAGACCGATACACATTCGGCGGCAAAATGGAAGGAACATGCACATAGGATCACCAACTAACCACATTTCGGATATTGTATTTGCACTAGCTTCGGAGAAAAGTACCGTTAAATAAATGATATCACTTATAACCAAGTTAAGGATGTACATATTGGGAACAGTTCGCATGTCCTTGTTGAATAGGATAATGATGAGAAGGATAACATTGGCGGTTGTGCCAAATATAAAGGGAAATGCATATACTGGTACTTGGTACTGCTTGAAAATACGAACATCATAATCATAATATTCTTCGACGATAATGTCAGTTTCGCTGTAGCTTGTACTGTTGTAGTCTCCACTATACTGTATATTACCCTCTAAGCACTGCCCTTTCTCTGACACCCCCCACCACTTCCTCTCCACTTCAATCGGTTTATCACATTTCGGCGCCCATACCTCATCCAGTCTCTCATACACAGTCCGTATGTTACGATCCTTACACCATCGCCACACTTCCTGCAGCTGACAGTCACACTGTAGCGGGTTATCATAGAGAAACAGTATGGACAGTTCTGGCAATGCTTTCAATATATTTATGTCTACAGTCTCCAGATTATTGTCACTCAGGTCAAGCCGCTGCAGTGCACTGACTTTTTCAATTGTTTCAACTGACAGTGAACTTATATTGCAACCTGATACACTAAGTTCTAACAAAGAAAACGAAACAATGAAATTACGGTCAATTGGTAGTTGAAGAGCCAAATTCTTATCTAGATTTAATAGTTGGAGTCTACTTAACCCTAAGAACGTATCTGGATGTAGAGAGTGCAGTTTGTTGTATGACAAATATATATATTTTAAGTTAAACAACCCACTGAACACACCTCTATCCAAGTTCTCTAATTGGTTATTTACTAAATAAAGAAGGTTCAGACTGTTCAAATTCACAAATGTGCCCGGAAATATTTCACTTATCTCGTTATTTACTATGAACAGTTCTCTCAAGTTTGTAAGCCCGTTGAATGCTCCCAACTCTATTGTTCTCAGTCCACAACCATCTACAAATAATATATCCAGCTCAGTCAATGAAACGAAACTGTCCTCCTCAAAACACGTTAGGTTGTTGTTAAAAAGATAGAGCCTTTGTACGTCTGTCAGATGTATTAAGGAAACAACAGATATTGATGAACCGTTGCAGCGGATCCTGTATCCTCCTGGGTCACACCGGCATTCCTCAGGACACAGCATTGCCACTCTTACAGGCACGATCACCAACCATAACCAGAAAGCAACAGCCGTTGAAGCCAACAGCAGCAACACCAACACGGCAGTCAGTCTTGATGGCATGGTGAGCTGCTGTGATCTGCAGAGAGATAGGAAACAATACTGACTGTTACACTATTGGTAGTGAATTTTGGGTTGGGTGGTAAAATAGAGAAATTGTAGAGGCTAGCAGGACATTGTTGTCATAAACCACGCGCTTAACAAAAAATACATGCACTTCGCAAGATATATGTAAACTATTTCTCTAAATTATACAAAATTTCCCCTGAATGCACTGATTAATGTTAACTTCACTGTCTTTATGGGTTTATGGTTACTGGTGTGTTGTGTGACAGCAGGGGATTTTGTGTGTTTATGTTGTAATTTTGCTTGAAAGTTTGAAGAAATTCCATCCATTGGATCGTATTTTTATTATGTTATATATGTTATTTTATCTAAAACGTAGATACGTCATATTATATCCTTGTACTGTTAAACCAAACCACAGAGCTGAAGGCACTGAAATATTAAGCAAATCACACAATTTCACAAAAGTCGTCTTGCCGTGTCTCAGAGGTTCAGTCAGAGCAGAGGCTCGTGTTCGAGCACGTAACAATAAATGTGGCAGGAGTGATGCTAAAAATTTGCAATGTGGATGGTTTTCGCCTGGTTCTTTCCATTCTCCTCTCAGTAAACTTACACCAACTCTACGTACTCACACTATAAACAACGTCCACAGTACAGAATCACACAATTCGATTCCCCTATCGGTACTCTTACACTAACACTGAGGACTCAATCTAAAATAAACGTCCACACTAAACAATCTCACAATTCCATTCCCCTGTCAGTATTCTTACACTAAAAGTAAGTTCTCACACTATAACAACCGTCCAAAATACACAATCTCACAATTCCATCCCCATGTCAGTACCCTTACAATAACACTATGTACTCACACTATAACCACCGTCGACACTAAACAATCTCACAACTACAATACCCTGTCAGTTCCCTTAAAATAAAATTAATACTCAAATTTTAACCATCGTCCAAAACAGACAACTTCACAATTCCACTCCCCTGTCAGTACCCATACACTAACACTAAGTCCTCACACTATAACCACCGTAAACACTACACAATCTCACAATTTTTCGCCCTGTCAGTACCCTTATCCTAACACTAAGTAACCACACTATAACCACCGTCCACACTATACAATCCAACTATTCCTTCCACCTGCCAGTACTCTTAAACTAACACAAGGTGCTCACACAATAAGGACCGTCCACACTACACAAACTCACATTTCTATTTCTCTGTCAATACTCATAAATTAACACTTAGTACTCACACTAGAACCACCTTCCAAACTAAAGTATCACGCAATTCCATCCCCCTGTATGTATAATTACACTAAAATTACGCACTCACACAATAAAAAACTTCCACACTACACAATAAAAAATTCCATTCCCCTGTCATTATCCATACATTAACACTGAGTCCTCACACTTTAACCACAGTCCACACTACAAATTCTCACAATTCAATCCCCCTGTCAGTACTCTTATTCTAACATTACGTACTCACACTATGACCAACGTCCTCAATACACAATCTCACATTTCCATTCCCCTGTTAGTATCTTTACATTAAAAATAAGTATACAAAATATAACCACAGTCCACACTACACAATCTCACAATTCCATCCCCCTGCCTTTACCCTCACACTAATACTACGTACTCACATTTTAACCAACTTCCACACTACAAAATCTCAAAATTCCATTCCCCTGTCTTTACCCTCACACTAACATAAAGAACTCATACTTCAACCAACTTCCACACTACACAATCTCACAATTCTATTCCCCTGTCGAAACCCTTACACTAACACCAAGATCTCACATTTTAACAAAACTTCCACTTTACACAAACTCACAATTCCATTCGCCTGTCAATAACCACACACTAACACGAAATACTCACACTATAACCACCGTCCACAGTACAAAATCTCACAAATCCATCCCCCTTTCATTACCTTTCGCTAACACTATGTACTCACACTATAACCACCATCAACACTAAACTATTTCACATTTCCTTCCCCCTGACAATACCCTTACACTAACACTAAATTCTCGCAATATATCCACCGTCCACACTATACAATCTCACTATTCCTTCCACCTGCCAGTACCCTTAAACTAACACAAGGTGCTCACACAATAAGGACCGTCCACACTACAAAATCTCACATTTCCATTTCCCTGTCAATACTCATCAATTTACACTTAGTACTCACACTAGAACCACCTTCCACACTAAACAATCTCGCAATTCCATCCCCCTGTATGTACAATTACACTAAATGTACGCACTCACACTATAAAAAACTTCCAAACTACAGAATCAAAAATTCCATTCCCCTGTCATTACCCCTACATTAACACAGAGTCCTCACACTTTAACCACAGTTCACACTACAATATCTCACAATTCAATCCCCCTTTCTGTACCGTTATTCTAACATTACTTACTCACACTATGACCAACGTCCTCAAGACACAATCTCACAGTTCCATTCCCCTGTTAGTACTCTTACATTAAAACTACGTACACAAAATATAACCACCGTCCACACTACACAATCTCACAATTCCTTCCCCCTGACTTTACCCTCACACTAACATAACGAACTCATACTTCAACCGACTTCCACAATACACAATCTCACAATTCCGTCACCCTGCCTTTACCCTCACATTAACACTACGTACTCACATTTTAACCAACTTCCACACTACACAATCTCACAATTCTAATCCCCTGTCAGTACCCTTACTCTAACACTAAGTTCTCACATTTTAACAAAACTTCCACTTTACACAAACTCACAATTCCATTCGCCTGTAAATAACCATACACTAACACTAAATACTCACACTATAACCACCGTCCACACTACACAATTTCACAATTCCATCCCCCTTTCATTACCCTTCGCTAACCCTATGTATTCACACTATAACCACCGTCCACACTACACAATCTCACAATTCCATCCCCCTGTCAATACCCTTACACTAACACTACGTAATCACACTATAACCTCCGTCCACACTACACAATCTCACAATTCCATCCCCCTTTCTTTACCCTTTCCCTAACACTATGTACTCACACTATAACCACCTTCCACACAACACAATCACACAATTCCATCCCCCTGTCATTTCACTTGCACTAACACTACGTACTCACACTATAACCACTGTCCACACTACACAATCTCACAATTCCATCCCCCTGTCAGTACCCTTACACTAACACTAAGTACTCACAATTTAACCACCGTCCACACTACACAATCTCACAATTCCATCCCCCTGCCATTTCACTTACACTAACACTACGTACTAACACTATAACCACCGTCCACACTACACAATCTCACAATTCCATCCCCCTGTCAGTTCACTTACACTAAAACTACGTACTCACACTTTAACCACCGTCCACACTACACAATCTCAAAATTCCATCCCCCTGTCAGTTCACTTACACTAACACTACGTACTCACACTTTAACCACCGTCCACACTACACATTTTCACATTTCCATCCCCCTTTCATTACCCTTACTCTAAAACCTCATCCTCACACTGAATCCTCTTTCCACACTACACAATCTCACAATTTCCCACAGACTTTATCTATAACATCTGTCTGTGCCTTTCATAAGCATATCAATTAAGAACCCATTCAGCTAGTTTGTGTTTTTATACCGAAATTTCAGGATTTTTTTCTGGTTTGAATTTCTGTACGTGGTTACATGATCAGAGAAGGAACTGGTACATAATTGTACCGTTCTATTTTTTCGCATGCATATCTTTCTTTTCTGTTTGTTAAAGTTAGTTTGAAACGTTATAGAAAGAAGTGAATTCGGTTGAATTATTAAATTTTTTATATATAGTGATGCAAAAATGTTGTAACGGTCGTAGTGCAAACTGTGAAAGCTTATAGAGGGAGTAAAGATATAGCTCCAATCATTCTTAACCTGCCACTAAATGGCGATGAGCGGTCAGATATTCGTCAGGGCCAGCTTTTGTCAGAAGAAAGAACCAGTTGTAACCGTCAATTACATGTTTTTGGCATTTCAGTTGGCTGCGTAGTAAATAATCGTTTGGTAGTTTTTGGGGAATTTACGGCTGTGTGTTTTGGCAATTGTAGGAAACACAAGTTCTGATTTTGTGGCAATATGGTGTTTAATGTTAAAGTGCTGGCACATAACGTTTAATAACCACTGTGCCTTGTGGAGTTAAGTGAGACAGGCTTGTGCTGTACTGCAGGTTATGTGAGTGTGGTGAATGTAGCTGTTATTGTGAGTGTGGTGTGTGGCTGTAATTGTGAGTGTGGTGAGTGTGGCTGTAAGTGTGAGTGTGGTGAGTGTGGCTGTAATTGTGAGTGTGGTGAGTGTGGTTGTAATTGTGAGTGTCATTGTGACGGTTGTTGTAACATGAAACATTCGGATATGAAATTAAGATCTTTATTGGAAGAGTGCTAGTTAAATAAAGTTACATGTGACTGTGTGATGTGCCACATATTTATTAGCTTGATCGTTGTTGCGAAGTTCTGAGTTGTCAATTTAAATTTTTTTTTAATTCACGTGTGCTTTGGACTGTGTATTGGACTGATTACATCAGACTGGAGAGGGCGCAGTGCATAATGTGGCTCATAAAATTAAAATGGATTAAAATACAAAATTATTTTTTCGGAATTAAGTATGTGTGATTTGATATAAATTACTCTATGTATTTCGGCCCAACTCTCTGTCATCACCAAGTACTGTTCATTGAGAAATATTACTTCTGTTCATTTAACATGTCAAAAAGAAATTTATCTCACTCTTTACCACTAACATTCACATTAAACAGCAGATATCAACCGATTTGTGCTGTCAGTAAGCAGAAATTTTTGTACAACATTATTTGGTAATATATAATGTTACAATTACTATCAATACTGCTGCCTATATTTGCATATTTTAAGTTTATATACCCAGAAATACTTCATTTTCCAATAACCCTCCATTATAAACACAAGGAAGTAATATAAGTGTGTTATTTTGTTTACATTTACATATGTGGAAAAATTTGAAAATAAAAACTTAAAATAAAAATCTCGTCATACACGTAAGCAAACAGTAAACACAATGAAGCATTCAATCATCAATTTATAGAATTCAAGAATGTTTCTGCACCAGTTAGGAGGAATGTCTTGTAAAATGTTTTCATTCAGTTTGATATCTACAAAAACCTATTTAGGTCAATAAAATTGTGTCATAGTGACACAACTAGCATATTCCGCGTAGGCAAGCATCTGTCTACATGTCTATGTTAATAATGGTTTGAAACAAGGAAACGCTATTACAATTTCTTTTCAAATATATTTTGAATAATCCAGTAGTAAAGTTCAGGCAAATCATGTTGGATTGAAATGAAATGGTGCATAATAAATTTGGCTTAAGCTGACAGTTTTTATATATGGGAGGAAGCCAACCTACCGTAAATGTAACACACAATCTTCGGTATTGACTAATAAGCAGATTGGAAAAGCTGATGAAACTAAGTACATGATCATGTATCGAAGTAAGAAGGAAGACGAAGTGACAGTATATAGTTTGATAATAATTATTTAGAAATATTCATATAGTTTAAAAAATTTGGGACAGAAAAGCAATCAAATGTTTCATAAGAAAGAAATTAAGAGCAGGTTAAAGTCAGAGAATTTTGCTGTCATTTGGTGCAGGACATTTTGTTTTACAGTGTGCTGTACAAAAAATTAAACAGTAAGACATACAGATATACATTTTTGTGTTTTGTTTAGTGTGGGTGTGAAACTTGGTCGCTTACATTGGGGGAGGAACGTAGGCTGAGGTACATTGAGAATAGGGGTTGAGGGGAATATTTGTGATAATGACGGATGGTGAAACAGCAGGGGCAAAAGTTAAAAATAAGAAGCTTAATTATCTGCACCACTCACCCAATATAATTCAGGTGATAAAAATCTATAAGAATGATATCGGCAGGGCATGTAGAACGTATTGGAAAGGGGGTGGTGTATACATGGTTTTGGTTGGGGAAACCTGAGGTAAAAGACCAAATGCAAGACCCAGGCATAGAGGGAGGTAAATATAAAAATGATTATCACTAATTGTTTTGTGGTGGTATGGACTGGATCGAGCTGGTTCATGATAGGGGCAGAAGGTGGGCACTTGTGATTGCGCTAATGGAACTCCGTGTTCCATAAAATGCAGGAAATGTCTTGACTAGCTGAGAATTGTTTAAATTTTGAAGAAGCACTGTGCTGTGTTGGGGAAGTGAGTGAGTAAATTTCGGTTTATTTATAGCACCAGCATTTAAATATACTGCTTTAAATATAAATGATATTTGTGAACAGTGAGAAGTGATTTTGGTTTTGATAATTCAATTTTACAGCAGTATTTGATGTGCGAGATATTTTTAGTATAGATTTTAAATCTAATTTTGTGTTTAATTGTTGACTGGAATTAAAGAGTATTTTGGTGATGGAAATATTTGGTGGTAAGTTGGAGAAGTTAACAGGAGAATGTGGGAAAATTGCAGTTTAGGAGAATGGGATTTGTTGTGCAGATGTAACTTTTCTGAAAAACTAAATTTACGGGCAAAATATTGACTAAAGTTCTGAATGCAGTTTGTAGCCCTAGGTTCAAGGAATAATATAAGAACTTACCTTAAAAATTTCGGCAGTAGCATGTCAACTGGATTCGTCTGACTCAATAGAGTTGGCAAAACTCTACCAGTCAGAGCGATGCTGTCAGTCCGTGATACTATATTAGCTGCACACGAAGTTTCGGCTGAAAATGAACAGTGCAGCTGCACAGTGCCACTGGTCCTATCGAACACTAAGCTCTTTCTATATGAGCAAATGAAGAACATCCGGTCGAGAGAGACCAGCGGTGTGGTGACCAAATTGACCGGAAATTCTCAGGACAGTTACCCACAGTTAAAGTCCCACGCACTTTATGTTTGTGCTGCGTGTTCAGGCACTCCATGCAGTGCAGTGCAACTTGCTATGTCTTAATGGTTCAAGTAATGTACATATTACGAAACACACTGATCCATTGTCATATTCAGAAAGCTTGCCACTGGTCAGAGATATAATTAGAAAGGTAAAGTACCCCTCTTAAGGCACTGAGTCTCAGTACAGTCTGTACGGCTCACAGGGGAGTAGAGGTATAGCTCTATTCTTTCCAGACCAAGGAATTAGATGTAGTTGAGGGATCAGTGACATGCTCCGGCTACTATTTAACTTCAGGAAATACCCGATAGCTATTGCAGAGGAGGTTTGGGAGGGACGGTCTCTATTGACGCGAAAAAATCTCGCACACCACTGGATCCGATCCGCAGACCGTTCGGCCCAGAGCCAGTCGCTATACGCACTAAGCTACCGGCCCACGGACACAGACATTATAATCATAATTATTAACCCTTTGACGCCTAACGACCACTATAGTGGTCGTTAGGCGTCAAATTTGCTATCTATTTGCAGTTCATGTACAGACATCAAATTACGCTCTATAGCGTCAAGTGATTGAACGTCAGTAAACAGTGAAATGGAGGTGCATTAAAGAAAGCGGCAGTAACGTAATTTAAGGTAAACTTACTATCACAACACTTACTGGAGGAACTGAGAAAAAGCAAGAAAACCGTGTGTCAGGCCAGTAGAAGTACCGAAAGAAATTTGAACCAGCACCTCCTCAGTGCAGATAGATGCAAATAGATTAGCGGTGCGGTACGACCACTATAGTGGTCGTACCGCACCGCTAATCTCTAAACGTTGCATTTTATAAATATATTCAACAAATATAGATACTGAATATTTTAAACACGGTGTATACTCTCCGTTTCTTTCTCTTCGAAATACAGTTTGTTTCATAATTCTAAAGTATTTGGTTCCTGTTTCATTCACATTTTATATACAGGGTGTGATAAAATAAAAAAAATAATTCCGGCGCCAAAAGGTTAATATAGTGAAAGGTTCTGGATTGTTTTGTGCCTTTCGAATAGCCATAAGTTATTTGGGTTGATAAGGTATCTAAGTTACTTAATTATTTCAAAACATTTTTATAATATCTTCCCTTCTGATTGATCACCTAAATTTTTCAACTAATGCTTCACTATTCCCACAATCCCTTCCTATCCGACGCTTCACTTAAACCAATCCCCTTAACACAATCTGCTATCAACACAATTCCCCCACTCCCTTCTCTTCCCTTTTCACCCTTGATTAAATCGCCCTAAAACAATCTGCTTCCAACACACAATTCCGTCAATCCCTTCCCTTCCCACACTCTAACCACTCCCACTAACACACTATGATCTCAACGCACAATTCCGCCACTCCCAGTCCTTCCCAAATTTTTTCAATCCCCCTAACACAATCTGCTCTCAAATCACAATTCAGTCTCATCGTGCCTCTCGTGCGGTGCAGACGTGTTTTTGTTGCTCCGTTCGTGAGTGAATAGTGTTGTGCGCCGTATTCTTTTATTACCACTACAACAGGGAGTAAGACCTCCCGCGCCCGGCCCCCAGAGATGGAGGATCGACCGTCTCAACTCACACCCACCATTCAATGGTCAGCACTTTCAGACAACAACCGGAACCACCAACTACCACAACAATACCAACGAAGACATTCACCACGCCATCAAACCGAGCCACGCCATTTCATAAGTCCAGCTGATTCATATACTCCTCCGCAGGTTAGTG
>Ga0123357_10010556_pt1 | contig 11763 bp, 8 predicted proteins | sample TergutEmb28metaG_FD_89873 | JGI IMG/M metagenome (GOLD analysis project Ga0123357, IMG submission 89873) | Embiratermes neotenicus P4 segment gut microbial communities from Petit-Saut dam, French Guiana - Emb289 P4 | ecosystem: Host-associated > Arthropoda: Insects > Digestive system > Gut ...
AAACCAACAAAAACCACAAATTGAAATGGCCAAAACAAAAAAAAGGGGCAAATGGGAGAACAAGGGGATTCCCCCCCCACTCCCAAGGGTCGGAAAAAAAATTTCCCCCCCCCCCCTATATTTGGAAATTTTCGCGGTATTTCGAGGTTTTTATCTATTAATCCACGATTTCTCGCGGGATTCCTAACGACATTCTGCGAAACCTTGGTTGGTAAACACTAAATTAAGCAAAAACATAATACTCAGCTCGAGTTCATCAGAAATGGCGACTTTTACATTACATGCTCTCGCAAATTCTTTCCACAAATTTATACGGACTTACTTTATACTTATTTTCAACACTAAGTTTAGAAGTAGGCGTGACAAAGATAACCTCCAAAAAGGGGAAAACCGACTATGTACATATAAAACTGCCAACCACGCGAACAGTCGCTGGGGCTGATGCGAATTAAGCGTCACAGCTCGTAGGACTGGTGATTCGTTGTGGAAACACTGCTGATAATTCCAATAAACTGGTATAATTCAAAGCCACGCGGTATGCAGAGAACAAAAGATACTCCACAGTGGTTATAAACGTACGCATTAGTAATACGACGGTATGACGTGTCTTCAGGCACATTCATAGGTCAAACATGCCACGTAATTCAACGCGTTGCGTCAGAGAAACGCACTGAATTAAAAAGAAAAGACGCTAAAGCAGGCTTCTTTGAGCAGTTCGTAATTAGCCTGTTGATATAAAATACCACTTGTTACGCGTACAAAAGAACAAAGCAAGGTGGCTAGGAGAATAGCACATATGAAACAGCACCTTTTCAATCACGAAACACCTCTTAAGAAAGTGTAACGACCATTATAAAGAACGCACTCTCCGAAATCAGGAATTCGGTGCCCATGCACGAGTGGGAAAGCGATCCATGCCTTCGGTCAGCGTACAGCACTGACCTTTTTATTGCAAAAGAGCATTTGAAATTCTTCAAAACCTGCGCGGGCCCAAAATCAATGTCTGACAGTAAGAGTCTTATTTTTTCAATGCAAATTTACAAGCGTTCGTGCAACCATTGTTGCTGTAGAAAAGCAATAATTATTACACAACCTATGTCATTTGCAGCCTTGGGTATCCAGCATGCAATGCACATGCGCCATATTGTCATCTGTGGCCTGCCCCGGTCTACAATATTATTTCAAATTTTCTCATTAACGGCAGGATTTTCGAAAAAAAAAAGTTACTGAACACAATGTGTGTTTTCTCTATAACTTCTATTTGAAATATTTCTCATTCTAAGAAGAAGTAAGCGAGGCATGAGAAAAACAATGTGTATTGGTCGTCATGTAAAGTACCCTTTATTCTTGTCCGATTTTAATGAAACGTGAATTTTCTCGACAGATTTTCGAAAAATCCTCAAATATCAAATTTCATGAAAATCCGTCGAGTTGGAGCCGAGTTGTTCCATGTGGACGGACAGACATGACGAAGCTAATAGTAGCTTTACGCAATTTTGCGAACGAGCCTAAAAAGTAACAGCAAACTACAAAGAAGGATGAAGGACACCTGTAAGAAAGGGCAACTTTGTTCATAACTGTCCACAGATAGTACAGTATCAGCAATACCCTTAAGCCACTCCTTACTATTTGCTGATTTCACATCATTTCACTGCTACCAAGAAGGATTAGTTTTGGTAACCAATTTACAAACAGTACTGTATAACAAAAAGATCCCTCTCAGTACAGAGGTGCTCTTAGTTTAACCATGAATAAAGCATGTGCTTGTGGCATTGCCCTCCAGTAATTCTCAACCAACATCAACTTCAATTGTGGTATTAATGAAGGCTAATGCGCACTGCCACAGCTCCTACGCAGCAACTCAACACTCTAATTGCTGCAGGTCCCATCTGATGACGTATGGAATCACTTGTCCATTTTAGTTTGGAACTCCAGTTCTCAAGATTGCTGTAAACTGGGATGTGATGCCATATGGTCTGGTGCAAGTGCCCACATTTCAAGGGCTCCTGCTTCTAAAATGCTGAAACACTTCTACCAGACTACACAGTGTCACATCACACAAGACAGCAATCCCCCACAGTCACCAACATGAACAATCTCCAATCAACTTAAGTCATGTAGTGAAAATTACAAAACACAGTTTCATGAGAAACAAAGAACAAATTTTACAAAATATAGACACAAAATATTCTGTATTAATGGGTTATAAGACAAGTGGGGGGATTTGCAAACACATCAATGAACCTTTTTAAATGACCATGATTTGATGATTCATTATGAGAAATACAATCAACATGTGCATATAGAGATATGTAAATTTATAGTAGAAGGCACCGCTGTTTATAATACAATAAATGTTCATATCTGCACATGCACTTGTTGGTCATATTGCTCGCAGAAATGAATCTGGGTTCCATTAAGAGGTGATGAATTTCATGGGTAACTAGGCAATCAGCAGCTTCTCAACACAGAATCCGCAGTATGAAGTTAAGAGTGTCGGAACTTAAAGCCTCCAAAACCATTACTCACAATCATAAGATTCATCACGCCCCTTGTGTTTATAATAAACTAGACTGGAGTGTGTATACTTGTCTAACACAACTATAGTTGTGTTAGACAAGTATACACACTCCAATTTAGTCCATTACTCACAAATGTACAATGTTTATACTACATGTAACAACATACAAAATTCATATATAAATAACTGTGAAGTTTCAGGCTGAAATAACATGGCCCACAATATTTGTTTGCTCCCAGTTTTATGAATGGAAACCACCCTCATAAAAGCCTATATATTTCATAAAAATCTATCATATGACTCACACAAGTCTACAGTGAGTCACAACAAGTGTATCAGTCACACATATCTGCATCATGTGTTCAGATCACTGACGTCTGGAGTTCACAGAACATTTTATGACCGTCTGCCAACAAAATCAATGATACTGACATGTCACCAGACACATAGCTTGTTAACTAATGCAGCACCACAGAAAGTGTTCCTTTGGAATAATGAAACTAACTTCATTCAGCATTAGTCCTCCTTGATAAGATAACAGATCTCCAGCTGATCTAGCAATTCCCAGTATTTTATAAAACCCAAAGATACACCAACATGCTCATGACAGCCTGCCACTGGTCCCTACCCCAAGTCAGACAAATCCAGTCCAGACATTCCATTCTACTTTTTTGAGATCCCTTTCAATATTATTCCTCATTTATGCTTTAAACATAAAACAGAAAGAAATGGAAGCATTAATCAAAAATGAATGAAGAAAAAATCAAACTGAAGACATGTGAAAGAAACAGTCCATTTTAATGTTCTAATCTTGTTTCAAAGCATCACACAGTAAGTGGCATATCTTCCTAAATTTTGTCTGTTAAGGAATACAAGAATCTTTAAAATTCCGTGCTTAATTTAGATTGTGGTCTGATGTCTGACATCTAGGCTTGTGGATGGGTTCCAGAATTTCAGAGAAAACAGCTCCAACCATTTCCTCCAACTCGTTAATCTAAGTAGACGGGCAAAAATCACACCATTTGGAAGCAAATTACAAGGTCTGAACACTCTGGAGGCTAACAACTTAATATCTACAAGAAAAAAGTTTGGCAAAATCATTGTTTAATTTGGTTCACTCTGGCCAAAATCGTGTCTCAGTCTGCGATGGCTACGTCCTAACAAAGTTAACATTTTATTCTTGCAATGCTCCATTTCATGACATTTCAACACTTAGCTAGTCTGCATATGACTTGCACCTGGTTGACTTCTTGCACAACCTACAGCAGTGCCCTGTGTGACAGTCCGGAGTTACAGCAATGAATGTCCATCTAAAGACTGAATTGACACATCACACATAAACTTTACAAAAAGTCATGTTTTTATAACTTCTTTTATTTTAACTACATACAGTAATGTGGTTATTTCAACTGTCTACTGTTCTTACATATTTCACTACCTCCTCTGCTGTGGTACCTCTCCCTACTTCCAAATAAGACTACCATTTTTCAGTAAATTTGACCTAACACACGCCTGGAGCAGTTCAGCTGGAATTTAACTGATATCTGGAGATTCATAATGTTTCAGTCTTAACAATACACCCAATCTACACACTTATTAAAACAATAAAGATCATATACTCACGCTTCACAGTAGGGCTGCTTGTTGAATCCTTTGTAATTCCTCATGTTCAGGGTCATGTTACAAACCTGGCATTTGAAACATTGTTTGTGCCAGACCTGAAAAAGACACTCATATATACAGTTCTGTACAATCATATATAAAGGTCTGTGGTACAAAATTTATATTGTAATTATGCACAGCCTACATTTTGATTTCCCCTCTAATACTTTCACATGTGCTGCCAATGTCCACATTACCATCCACGTTCTCCACAGCTGCAACCCTGTTTTAAGACTTTATCTGTTCTTCAACTTCCAAATCATTCACCTTCCTCACACACTCTACCTGTATCAAACTTCCATTTGTTTATCAACAATATCTCCCTCACCAATAGCCAAGTGGTAATCAGTACCATAACCAGTTCCTGTGAAATACTAAGACATCAAGCATAGTTCAATGCCATCTCCTATCTGTCAAGACATAATCAGTTTAATGGTTTGTTTTCCCACCAAGGGAAGTCCAAGTGTACTCGTACATGTTTCAATATGGAAATTCACTGCACTTGACTACTTGATTTTTGGTCTTGTCAAAGTTTACTCATCTATCATCATTACTTACTTACTCCATGGTGCAGAGTCCTTCCTGAGAAGCTAACTGGTTTGCAGCTAGTCAAGAAATTCCCCGCATTTCATGGAACCCGAAGGTTTATTACCGCACTCACAAGCATCCGCCACCTGTCTCTATCCTGGGTCAGCCCAATCCAGTCCATATACCCACATCCCACCTCCCGGAGATCCATCTTAATATTATCCACCCATCTACACCTAGATCTCCCCAGTGGTCTCTTTCCCTCCGGTTCCCCCACCAAGACCCTATACACCTCCCTCTCCTCACCCATACGCGCAACACGCCCAGCCCATCTCATTCTTCTCAATTTTATCACCCGCATAATATTGGGTGAGGAGTACAAATCATTTAGCTCCTTGTTATGCAGCCTCATCTATCGTCATTATCACTACCAATTTCACATCAACTTTCATTCCCTAAGTGCCCACTTTCACACCTACTTTTCAGTTGACATCTTCTAAGAAAGTTTATGTGTGGTCTCCTTACTGTAGTTCTTATAGATATCATAATCTGTATCACTTTTATTCTCTGTTGGGGCATGTGCACACAGAGCAATAACATCATATTAGTAACATCACAGTTGTATATACAACATCCTATCACTAACAAACCCTACAAGTCAACGTGGTTCCCTATATGTGCGAAAGGTCTTGTCCCTAACTGATTTTCATTCCACTGAAAAATTTACAATCGTCTGCTCGTTCACTGCCAACCTTGTCCCATCTTACCCCTTCACTCCTACTAAATCTAACTTTATCTTGCAACTGTTTTCAGTGTACTGAACGGTGAGATTCATCAAACCCAATGTTCATTTTCCAGTGTGTGGGTCTTTCCAAATATTCTCTCCAAGTCTAAGACATTGCATAACATTCTGTAACATGTTGAATTTTAAGTAAGAGTTGCCATAATTTAACCAACACACAAATTACAGGATTACCACTAGTAGATCTTCTTAGACTGATTATTCAATGTATACATTCATATACACACACACACACATATGCTACGTTGACAGCCACATCACTCATAAAAAAAAAAACCTGAAATTAGTTTCAGCTGAACTATTTTCCATTCCCTCACATCACATAACAGAGCAGAACAGAATTTATTTACACTCCACAGATCATTCACTGGGCAAGCCAAAGAATGTTGAGTATGTCACAATAGAAAAGCAAACCATCTGTAACATACAAACTCCAGCAACTACTAGACACAATTATATACATTAATATATGGTTGTAGTGGTGTTGATACAGGCACTGTGTAGTATGACACAGTACAACTTCACCAACTCCTTCACATACAAAACAAGAGTGCCGGTGTTTAACATACATTATTCTGTAGCTTGTCTTACGACAGGTCCATAGCCTTTTCCAAAGTTACCTGTCTAGAGTGTGCAATCTAGTGCTTCATCTTTTGATTCCCAGTATTCTCTCTATTCCTTAAATTCATCCAATAGCTGCTCATGTCTTCTTCCCCATCTTCCCATCACTACTATCCTTCCATCTATCTTTCCTTCAATAACCTGTTTTAGAAGGCAATCCCCACAAAAGATGTGACCAATCGAGTTAGCTGTCCTTTTTATCATATGCAGCATACTCCTGTCCTCCTTGACTCTAAGTAATACTTCTTCATTTCTCACAAGATCGGTCCAACTGATCTTCTCCGTCCTTCTATAATACCACAATTCAAAACTTTCCAGGTTTTTCTGATCTACTTTAAGTGTCCAAGTTTCAGCAGCACCATACAAAGCTATGTTCCAAACGTAGCACTTTACTAGTTTCTTCATGAAATTTAAGTTAAATTTGCTCTTGAAAAGAGACTTCTTATAGGTGAATGCCACTCTTGCCCTGGCAATCATAGATTTAATTTCATATGTACATCCTGCTACCCATAGAGTTAAAATATTCCACACTCTCCAGTTGCTCTTGATCTATCATAATCTGTATTGGGGATGCTTGCCTTGAGATTCTCATTACTTTAGTTTTTTCCACATTCATTTCCATTCTATAGCATCTTCTAACTTCAATTAGTCTATCAATTATGCCCTGTAGCACTATTTCTTCCCTAGCCAGTAGCACAAGGTCATCTGCATATTTCATAGAGAAAATTACTACTCCTCATATTTTAAAGTCTTCATACCCTTCTAATGCTTCCTTGGTAAGGTACTCACTGTACAAGTTGAATAGAATTGGTGACAAACAGCATCCTTGTCTAATGCCTCTATCAATCTTCACACTTCTTGTCTCCCCTTTATCCAGTCATGCTTTAACACTCTGATCCATATACAATCTCCTGATCAATCTTCTTCTGAACCAGTCAATACCACTTCCCTTTATAATCAGCTTTACATACATGTAACTACATAATTCTAAAAGCTACTTACTAACACCATCAAGAGCAAACATACAGTACTAACTAAAGTCATGAGATGTGCTTGGCTGAGAAATGTTTTACATATGTCTTAATATAGTTTAAAACATGTTTAGTTGAGGTGAATTCATCAAGAGTGTGACAGACTCATTCAGTGCAGGCTTCAATACCTTGATATCATCATTTAATCTTTTATGTCTAGTTAGAATATTAATGAATAATTTGATACCTGTACAGCATACTCCTTTTTCATATCTTGTGAGGTTATAATCTGGCATATGACAATCCAATTTATGTCTTGTGTTTAAATTACCAACACCTAATTTCTCTTAAACTTTTTCAAGTTTTGAAAAACAAATAACAATAACCAGAGTACAATGTTGATTCCAAGTAGAAATATATTAAGCTGAGTATATAATTTTGCACAGAAACCCGTATTTAGTTCTAATGTTTGTCCCTAAGATATTAAATGCTGTACTTGTTTCTGTTGGATTTAACCAGAAAGACAGGCCCATACAACATGATGCAGTGGAAATTATCAGAGTAAGCTAATTGTAAAGCTGCTTTTATGAATGATATGATCTCCTCATGATAAAGTATACACAGATAAGTTCAATGTGTTTCTTCCAATTGAAGCATACCAATGATTTTATGGGCTTCTACTTCCCCAGTCAATTTACTGTCATAATCTACACCTACAGTAAATACACATCTTGTTCTCAGTAACAAATTTCATGCAGTTCATTGTATAAAAAATTACAATAATTTTCAAGGAAATTCATGAAACACTAAGAATGTATCATATACACAAAATTAACAAATCACTGTAAGAATGGCTGGTGTCAAATGGCCAGTCTCTTGTGGAGAAATGTTTATGAAATTTAACATTCTTCTGCCTGCCAGTGAGTACTCACTGTGCATTATTATTTGCTGTACGCAACTTGAAAAAACTTTGCAATTCAAACACACACAAACACATATTCAGAGATATATATATATATATATATATACACACACACACACTTAAAAGACAAGAATATGGCCTTCACATGCCAAATACTAACATCACAGTAAGGAGTTCACGACAATAGAATAAAGTGATCCAAGCATATTCCAACTACCATCAAAACTTTAAAACATGATATAAAAACATTTAAGTGCTCATTAAGAGAACATTATCTCATTCCTTCTGTGTACAGGAATTAACTTCAATGAAGCATACTTAATCATTATGGGAACATGTACATACATATGATGCTGGTTCCATGATAAAAACTACTTGTTGCTGAACACCTTAATATATATTTACTACATATTTACTTTAAGTAGTACACTGGATGATGACATATTCCACATCCTTGGTTTAGTTCTATGAAAAATCTATAGAATGTACATATATTCACTTCAAATCAATGTTACATTATGTATTATCCAAATGCGTGAATGAACTACTTCCATCAGATCAGCAGCAATAAAATAAATTAAATTCAGCAAGGATAAGAAAACGCTGTGGATTCAGAACTTCACGTCTACTTATCCTGTGGGTCTGTCAAAATACACCTAAGATTTGCAAGAATGGTGTTAACTGCTAAGCTTTCCAAAATACTGTCGCTAGAACACAAAATCTGATTCAATAAACTCTAATACAGACTCCAATTTTGAAAACATCGCCAGGAATGTAGCAGCAAAACAACATTATGATATTACAAGCATGACAACTAGCAACACACAATATATCCATATTTGGCGTCACTTTCGCAGCAAACAAGCAAAACCAGTTCCCAAATCATTCTGTAATTATATGCACCTGGATTTCCATATATAAACGCATTAACGAATGTCAATCAAGTACGACGATAATAGTAATGTGGCTTCTGTCAAATGTAACAAGGCCATGAACAACACTTACGATACACTTTGAAATTGTACCTGCTGTACATAGAGGTAATCCTACAGCACAGCATGAGCAAAATCACAAACGAAAATTTGCACATGACTTTGTAATGCAATGAATCACTTATTAAAAAATAAATGAAAAGGCTGAAAATTTGCTATCTCACCTTGTCCAGGCATTTTAATTCCTCAATGGGATAAACTGTTTTCTCACACCTCGCACACTTTTTACTCATATTCGCAAATATAAAAATATACGCAAATGGATTCAAAGTTTCGTATTACATGAAACACGTGAACGTTAATCTTTCTCAATCGTCATCGAAAGCGTGATCACCTTAACATCCGCTCAGCACGTTACCAACAACCAAAAGTCGCAACTGTTGCTTCGAAATCTGAACACGCAGTGAGGAGGGGCAACACTACGTAAGTCAAATTGACCTGCAAACGTGCCATAGAATAGACACATTTTGTCCATACGATATATTTCATATAAAATAAAGAATGTCATGTATTTTACAATAACCGTGCCTCTGATTTTAAAATTGTAATAGATCTCATGGTTTCTGAAACTGGTTCTTCATTTTTCACCGAAGGTCATGTGGATTGGTGAAAGATGGGTATTTGTCCGCCATCTTTTGACATTGCTTCAATACAACAGTAATAAACGTAACGTACCCTTTCAAACTGAACTTGGCGTATTACTATAGTCCTGCCACGACATGCAGCTAGTCGCTATTTGACCAACGAAAAAAATGTCAACCACATTTGAACGTAGTTATGTTCACTGTCGATAAAAATTACTGATATTCAGCAACAACGAATTATTTCAAATGCAATAATGGGCCAGGTCCAGTTCTATATCACCCTTTTGGTACTGTATTGTCCTGAATTTGTCAACTCTTACAGAAACATCTTTTGAGGCATTATCTCTATATTATTGAACAATGGTGTTTTTGTTTAAAAAAAATATATAACACATGCATTTAAAGTATTAATCATACGGAAAAGTGTATTTTGCATTTAATACATCTATTATTGTAAACTGAATAATATACTAGTAATTTGAACCAACATAGTTTATGGTGAAATTTATTTTAATTGCCGCAAATTTAAAAACTTTTTACAGTTGTTACTTATACCTTCTGCATTTTGTATAATAGTTTACTGTACTCACCAGTGTAAAATTAAATATTTAATTTTAAAGGTTCTACTGCCTTTCCATCAGCAGAATACACATATTTAATGCCTTTCTTCATAAAGTAAAACTGCGGTCCTATTAAGAAATGAATTGATATAGTTTTTGCATTGGTTCTCAGATCCTAATTACAGTAAAAGTTGGTTTATCCAGTAACTCTGGATAGAAATGGCTGTCCGATATTGCAGTTTCCCAGCAATTAGAATGTTATAATGCATATCTTAGTGTACCTAACAATTTAATGTACAGCATTAACCACCCAATATGTCACTGTATACACTACTCTGCTCTCCCCACTGTACTTTCTATTCCCTCTCTATCATTACTTACGTAATGTGGCATACACATCATCTATAAACTAACACGATACCAAAACACATTTTACTTTCACTGTCTTAACCGTTTACTTGTATAACTTCATGCTGTAAGGTATTTCTTGAACAAATTTTGCAGTCTGAACACTTGTAATAATGGTTGGGTACTGCTGGTAGACGGAACAGTAAAACATGATGAGCATCTGTATAGTTCCATTTAATAAAGATTTCCAGATCACCCTGTGCTGAATAAACCAGCTTTTCTTGGGTACACTTAGAAAGTTCATTACACTTCTGGGGGAAGGAGATTGAATTCACTCTCTTTCTATATTGTTTTGCTACTGTGTAATGACTGACTGAAATTAACAGCCTGTCACTGTGAAGGGCACAATATTAAAATGATGTATACATGTCACAATTTTCTTCCATCTTCGTAGTGAAGAGATCAACAAGAGTTAACTCCTCTTCTATCCAGCCAATGACAACTGTGACCATAAAACACCAACCCTGCTAAAACAGTAATGCCAAACCAATCCATTATCTGTTTATGATATTCAGTCCAGTAAACTGCAGACGTAATTTCTTGGAAAATGCTTCCAAAGGACATTTATGAAAAATAAAGGCAAAAAGACACTGAAAGCAACAGAAAAAAATCTTAATTCTTTAGCATGTCAAAGCTTTAACTTGATATGAAAACTCAAAGTTGTGACTTTCTTTCAGACAGATGTCAGAACTGTAACTATTTTGCTGTGGGTTTATTTCTGGGTGACAGGAATGACACAAAGAAAAAAAAAAAATTAGCACTTAAAGTGATTATGTCCCATTATTTATTTTTCCGCAATGATAAATGTTTTAGAGTATGTCAACTAGCTTCGAAACCAATCAAATAACTCTAGTCAAACTCGGTTATAACATCATCCAAAGGACTGGATATTTTGTCATTATAAAAGAATTTTATGGTTAACAGCATGCATCTGATTGATAATATGTGTTCAACTGAAATTTTATCATTTTTTCTTGATTGAACCGTAACATAAGGGGATGTGTTCTATGAAGTTAGACTCCACTAGGCAAGCCAATCTCATCATTCAATGGATAACATAAAGCACAAGGTTCATAAAATAAAATTTTGTTTATTTTGTGCCTGAAATTGAAGATTATCATGAATTATGCCAATATCAACCTTCCATAAACTTCCCCTGCTACAAAATTCCCTCAACATATACTACAATTAG
>Ga0123357_10010557_pt1 | contig 11762 bp, 8 predicted proteins | sample TergutEmb28metaG_FD_89873 | JGI IMG/M metagenome (GOLD analysis project Ga0123357, IMG submission 89873) | Embiratermes neotenicus P4 segment gut microbial communities from Petit-Saut dam, French Guiana - Emb289 P4 | ecosystem: Host-associated > Arthropoda: Insects > Digestive system > Gut ...
GTGGAATTTAGAAAAGGGTTCATGAAACATCCACTGGCTGCATAATTCTAACTGTAATGTGTTCAGTGACATGTCAGGGGTTCGTGGATTTTAGAAAAGGGTTCATGAAACATCCACTGGCTCAAATAATTCTAACTGTAATGTGTTCAGTGACATGTCAGGGGTTCGTGGAATTTAGAAAAGGGTTCATGAAACATCCACTGGCTCCATAATTCTAACTGTAATGTGTTCAGTGACATGTCAGGGGTTCATGGAATTTAGAAAAGGGTTCATGAAACATCCACTGGCTGTATAATTCTAACTGTAATGTGTTCAGTGACATGTCAGGGGTTCGTGGATTTTAGAAAAGGGTTCATGAAACATCCAGTGGCTGCATAATTCTAACTGTAATGTGTTCAGTGACATGTCAGGGGTTCGTGGATCTTAGAAAAGGGTCATGAAGTAAGGAAAGACATTTTGAAGGGCCTTTTTACATTCTGTCTCATTTTGATGCATTTTGAGAAACAACAAACAAGAATGGCTGCTGGTTGAGGCTGACCAAATATTCACAATTATTGCAAAATCCACAAGGATGTTAGTAAGTAAAATTACCCTTCAGAAGTGGACAGTTCACTTTGAAGTAAACCACAGACAGTCTCATATGCCTAGAAAAATGTTTAAGGCAGATAATTTGAATAGGAGTTCTTTTTTGACAAAAACAAAAAATATTTATAATACCATGATGTCATGGGAAAACGTTTCCCTTCTTGGCCATCAAGGATTACATATTGGGGGAAATGGTTTTCACATTAGGCTGATAAAAGTTCATTGTGAAGCGGGGTGGCTATAGGAGGCAGTGTGATTGCAGTGCTAGTCAGAAAAATCTTTGACTTGCTGGGAATCAAACCCTTCACCCAGCCATTAGCTAGTCGTGTTAATGATCGTGGTACCATGCTTCCCTCATTGGATTTCATTTTATGAATTAATTAATTACTCTCACCACCCAAATGTGTTTCTTTACCCACCTGGTCCTTAGTCAAGACACTAAGCCAGTTGAGCTATGAAAGAGACATATCTCAGTAGTCTGTATCTTCTGGTGAAGAAAAAAGTCCCTGTCCATGACGAAAATTGAATCGTGTTTATGTAGGACAGTGCCTTTATTGATTGCACTAATAATAGTGCAGTTGAATAAAAGTTTTATAGATTCGATGATGACAAACCAAAAATTAAAGTCGAATATTGCTTTATCTTTCAGACTAGTGAAGACGTTGCCAGGAATGAATTTGAATGGTGAATCACGAGAGAATTGAATAGAAACCATTATCTGACTAAAAAGATGTCCTTATAAGTTAGAATGCAAAGATAAATATGAAGACAAGGGATATTTTGGGATATTTTTGGGCTGTTTTCTCACAACTATAAGAGCCTGTTTCTGTGGTTATAAATACACATATGTTTCTTGATGGATGTCTCTTCAGATTTGTTACAGGTCCCCCAAACCTTCAAGATGCATCTGGAAATATTGGCAAGGTTCCAAAGGTTCACATAACTAATGACATGACACCAGAATTAACTCACTTGGTTGTCTACAGAGCTCTGAGTGCAACAGTGTGTTTGTTTATTGAGGGTGAGGAGGATAGACATTACTGTGAAACACTAAATTGATATTTAAGAAGCAGAAATGTTGTAGCACAGAGTAATATAAAACCAAGCATAAATGTGGAATTCATGACAGTTTAGGAATGTGTTTGTGTAAATGAGGAAGTGAAGTGGTAACATTTTAAATTGTGAAAGTTTAGGTTCTCATGACAGTGACCTTGAAAATTATTCTGGATGTGGCATCATGTTGCCTGTTAGATAAGAAATCTGTCACTTTCATTTACAAATTGTTTATCCCTGAGGATAGAAGCAACAGACTGTGCCAAAATGTTAGTGTTTATGAACCAGGGTGTATGTTGTCACATTCCAGAAGACAATATTCTTCAACATTTTGCCTGCCTGTCTTCAATATTCTGTCATGACCAAAAATTGTATTGTCTCTGCAGTGTTAATGAGACACATTGTACAGTGTAAGTATTAGTACACAACATGATTATTGTGAACATACCTAAACATGATTATTTTCAGTATAAAATGCATATCTTTCTGTGGTACTGCGATTGAATAGATGTTAATGACAACCCATGCTGGATATTTGCAAATAAAACTTATTCAGAAGGGTGTAATTCATGATATAAATCAATGGAAATCCCCCATCTATGAAAGTATAAGAAAACAAAAGAGTAATAAGAGAATCAGAAATTGTGCATGTACATTTTTGCAGCTGTGTTAAAATGTATGTGTAAAACTAGCAGGTTTTTTTATAGGAGGGGAAAAGAAAAGGAGACTAGCTGTGTGTATGCATCATACACCCAGCACTAAAAACATCTGATATGTTGTTTAGTAATATGCATACAATTTTAGAAAGGAAAGAAAATGATATTTTGTACTACTGTGCACCACCAGATAAAGGAATTTTTTTTTAAACACTAGGCAGAATTTGTGAACTCGTATAATACTTGTTTGCATACCATGAACTGGGGAAACTTGTGTTGTTCTCACTGAGTTTTATGCAGATTGCATGTTAAAATATTGTAAAGAATAAAGAGGCTGGGACAGTAGTGAATTGTTGTTTATTATTTCAGGCTCTCTACATTTAAATCTTGACCTCTTCAAACATCTGGATATTTTCCTGGGTCCACAACTAACAAGTTTAGTCTCAGAAGTAGCTGAACATTGCAGTCGGCAGGCAACTACTAGTAGCACACATTCTGTGGATCCTAATCCAAAGTTTGTGTATTTCAATAAGCTTAATCTGGCTCAGAAAAGTACAGTGCATCTTGACAACAGAAGAAGTGGCAATGTGGCAGTAACCCCAGAAGTCTTGCGATTACTTGCAGATATCAACGCTGACAAAGCAAGGTACAGTGTGCAATTAATATTTCCTTGTAAGTTTCATTTTTTTATATATGTGTATGTAAGTTATAATGTACTGTCATTTATATAAGTGTCTGTGGTCTTGTAGAGTTTTCTCACAAGGCAGGCTACCTTAAATATCTTATTCCCTTGAAGCTGTGTTATAAGAGAGATTTGTAAAAAGAGTAGAAGACAATATAAAATGGGTGTGAAGATGTTGCTAGATACAGCTGGCTTAGGATACGATCTGTTGTGGGCTGCTGTGAGTACAATAATGAACATATGGGTTGCATAAAAATCAGGGGATTAATTCTCCAGCAGACTTACTGTCAGCTACCTAACAAGGCTTCTTCTCCTTCATGGACATAAGAAAGTAGATTGAGAGTCTCTCAAAATATACTTGTTTGGATAAAACACCTAACAAGTAAGAAGACTAAATGGTGTACTCTACAACATAGTACACAAACTATTTACCAAAGCATTTTTACCTTCAAAATGTCATTCACTTTCATGGTATATGCATAATTTCACTTATATCTCTAAGAACAGTGTGGCTTTCCCTGTGCCAGGTTTCACAAAACTATCAAATGGTCAATAGCATTAATATGCAAAACTCTTAGACTGAATTTCACCCACATGAAATTCATCCCCACACCCAAGTAGAGTATGGCTGTTACTGTGCCAATTTTAATGAAACTCATAATGGACCAGTAAAGTTTTGTGAACATCTGTACTACAAATCACACACAGACAGACATGATCTACACATACAATTTTTTTTTGTTCTACTTTGTATTAACTGCCACATATAATATTCACAATGAAAGCATGATGATGGTGATGACAATGATGACAACATTGGTGATTGTGATGATGAATTCTAGAAATGTTTTTTCCAAAATGCTGAAAATTAGGATATGCAAAACAGTTTTTTCAAGGTATTTTACTTGGGTGAAACATGGTCTTGCAATTTGAAGGAAGAATGCATGAGTAAGTTAAATAAGAATTTCATGGGAGAGTGTTCAGTGCATTTGGAGTGATTAACCCTTTTGAGCAAGTGGTTACTACATGCACCACCTGCTTGAGCATTTAAAAACTCTGGGTACTTTACCCCACAGTGTATTTGTAATATGGGCCCTATGATTTGGAGAATGAACAATAATTATTTCCCTAGTAGTACTGATTTGTCATGGAGACTGCTTTCTAATACTTGACATCTATTTTCAAATTTGATTTACATTAACTCTTTACTTCAAAGAGTTGTTAGGTAAGAAACTATTACTCTTTTTAAGTTTTCTGTCACATTCTCTTTTTTTACTGTTTGTTTTTCCATATTCTGAAGTAACATTTACATTGTCATTTTATCTCCTTTTGAGCAGTGTTTCCCAGCCACCCCCTTCCCCCCTTTTGTTTCTTGCTAAAGAAACCCTCAGTTTTGAAAAATCTTGATTGATCCAGGCATCAATGGAATACATACAATATTAAGAATGGTGGAATACATTTAATCAAAGGAAAGTTTAACCATACACACTGTAGCATAGTGTAATCAAAATTAATTTATTAGTATGAAGTGACCCTGTGCCAAGTTTGATTTGTTTCCCAAATTGTAGCCATTGAATTTCTTTGATCATCATCCTCATCTCTCATGAGTTAGGCCTTGATAGACCTGTTTCAGCTTCATCTAGTAGTCTCTTTAGACATCTTCCGAGTTGAATTTATCCATTTGGCATCCTGTTATTGTTCATCCCTGTTACATGTCAGGGCCAAATTGATTTGTATCTTCTTAGTTTCTCATCAATTAGTTCTCCTTTGAACCCTTTCAAAATCTTCATTTCTTTTGTGGTTAAACTGGGTGTACCTGGCTGTTCTTCTGAAAAATTTATTCTCAATTGATATCAATCTTTTTTTAACCTTCCTCTGAGGGTCCTAATTTCACTTCCTTGTAAAAGAATAGGTAGAGCCAGTGCATTATATACTCTTATTCTTTAACATTTCTGGACAGAATTGCTTTAAAAATTCTTTCAGAACCATTAATCTGTAAGGGGTATCAAATACATTTTACTAGAAGCATTGCCTGTTCAATATCGCACGTCAGACATGTTCCTGTTGCGCTTACAGAAATGTCACATGTCCAAAATCTATTAAAAATTAAAATTTGGCATTAGGGAAGGTGTCCACAGATCCCCTGGAAACCCTTTTTGCAGCCCTAAGAACAGTTTGAGAAACACTGCTTTAGGTGATATGGTTCAGACCACCGTTGCTCAATTATTCTGGTGCCAGGAATACCTTACAAAGTCTGACTAATTCTGCAGACCCTGTACCCAAAATTACCTCAGCCTGTAAACACTGTAAGTGTAACATGTGGTTGCTTTTCAGGTTGGAATCTTCAGAAGCACATACATAAACTGTAAAAAAACCTTTATCAAAACAGAGCAAAAATTATTACAAACTCAATTTCCCTAGCATTAATGACATTGAGCTAAGATGATTAGTAAAAGCCTAAAGGGTGAGGGAACTTTGTTCTGCTGAGTGGAATCTACTCAGCTTGCAGATCTCTGGTTGAGAAAAAACTGGTTTAGAACATGACGTAACTTCTAAAAATTCATGTGAATGAACGGCAAACATAATTTGTACAGCTGTTACCAGTGTCAAGCATCATCAGGTAATTTATCACCACAGTAGCCAGTTGGGCCAGGACAGTGTAATTGGTATTCTGCTCACTACAGGCTGGATGGTCCTGGGATCAAATCCTGGTGGGAGGGGGGGTGAGATTTTTCACACCCATCGAGACCAGACCTGGGGCCCAACCAGATGTCTGTACAATGAGTACTGGGGCCATTCCAGGGGGTAAAGCAGCTGGGGTGTGAGGTTAACCACCCACCCCCATCTAGTGCTGAGGTTAAAAAAAGGAGTAGCGCTATACCTGTACCACCTCTCTGTGCCTTCATGGCAGGTTGTAGGATGAACTTTACACTTGTAGCCACTTGTGCCAATCATGATTAGAACCATACTGCAGTTTTACATATTTGTGAGCCTTTATACAATAAATATCCTATCTTTCTTTCTTTCCAGAATGTCAACAACAGGAGAAATAATACTGAAGACAATGAGCGATTACTGGGTTGTGGGTAAATTGTCAAATCTCCGAGAGTTTTATGTTGTCATCCATCAAAAGAATGCTAACCTCATAGAAATAAACGGTAAGAATATTTAACGAAGCCTGTATGTAAACTGAGTAGAGAGAAACTTTACCCTCTCACAGTTGAATATCAAAACATATAATTATAGTACCTACTGCTGTTACCAAATGTCAGTTAGTGCTCCTTTTGCTGTTCTCCACTTTGCAAATGATGCTTTTTCTCATATGTAGATATTTAACAGTTTCATAGTTTTTAAAGTTAATTTTAGTAATGTATAAAAAGTAATGAAATTGTCTGAAAAAAAAGGAAAGGATTTATAAATTGCTAAAGTGGATCTTGTTAAAGTTATTCAGTTATGCATGTTTCACGAAATATTAAAGGCAATGGAACTAAAAAATACCAAAAACTTTTAGTTATGACTGCTCTTGGCAATGCAATTAACAAATAATTTGAGGGATGCCTGTATAACACAAAGCAAGAGGTTACAAGACTTGAGGAATAACATAGTTTATTTCATGCTACTTTCTTCACATTGAGGTCTATTGTAGTCAGACTGATATTAAAATACAAAGACCAAGTAACTAGATACATTTTTTAAACTTAATCCACAGTAACCTCCTGTCCACCACAGAGTTTGAGTATTCAAGTTCTTCATTTGCATGCAGGTTTGCTAACCACAGTATTTGGTTTTATGTATATGTGGGAAAAATTGGTGTCATGTGCCCCACGTGCTGGGGTCCGAGCTGTAATGGCAAACTGTCCACTCCGCATCCTCACACCTTATTTATGTATGATTAATTTTAATATTATCCTCTCAGCTATGCCCAGATCTGCCAAATGGCTCCATCTTGTCAGATTTACTGACTAAATTTAAAGTGTACTTAGGGTTTCAAGAGTTTAAAGAGTAGAAGCAGTTCTTGTATTCCTGAATTTCACAAGTGCCCATCTTGCCAGTCACAGTATTAACAGTATTATTACAAATGAAACACTTTGAGTTTATGAGGCATTACTTCATATGGTATTTTCTAATAAACAAGGTGATTCATGACTTATGGACATTACTGCAGTTGATTTCCTAGGTCTCTGTGATTAAAAAACGTTATATAAACATGTGTCCTGTTTTGGACGGTTGCAGAATAATGGCTGCTTAGAACGTAGAATAGAGAGTAAGGAGTGTTGAAAATAAATGGAACAAAATCATAAATAAGCATAGTACCTAATAAATTTAAAGCATAAATTTGACTTATATTCATGAAATTGCCTTTAGTTTACAATGGTTTGTGCTGTAAGCAGGTTTTCAAAAATGCCACAACTCCACTGCTGGTCAGTTGTAAACATTGAAAGTTGCGAGTTGCAGGTTCTGGTGACTGTTCCATCTAGTTCAAGGATGCGTAATGTGATCTGCATTGCGCGGTTTACAGGAGGGTGTTTACTGCAATTAAAGAATACCATAACTCTGTAACCACTGAGAATATGACCCATGCTTATAATTAACTTTTTTGATTATAAAGGCCTAGGAAGTCATCATCTGCAGTAATGTCCACAAGTCATGAATCATCCTGTATTTATGTGTGTGTGTGCAAGCTGCACTGTAACAAGTACACTTCTTGCTTTAAAAAAAAAAAGTTTTACTTTACCAAGCATAAGACCACATATGCCCATTCCAAGACTCCATACTATTTGTCCCCAGATATTTCAGTTTCTCTTTTATTTTTGGGCCTATAATAAAATGCCATCTTGGGGTAACTTTTGGATTTTTAAGTGCCTGAGTTTGGAATTGCACATAATATTTAATTGTAATATTTATGTTTTCAGATGAAGTGAAGAGGCTAAGTGACATCCAACTTAAGAGCATATTCTTCCATGATTAAAATGAATTTCAGTTAGTGAAATTTTAATTTGAACTTTGCTATGACGAGGAATTATCACATCATGTGAAGTCATGTGTACATTCTAACATCATTTGAAGTCACGTGTACATTCTAACATCCATTCCAAGTGAACTTACTGTAATTATCTTACATCCCTTTTACTATGTAAATATGTTGTTATTTAAAATAAATATTTTACAGAATGCACCGATCATATAACTACTACAAAGATGTTTTGACTGATTGATTATACATGTAAACTTAGCATCCAGGAACAAACATTTTGTATCTCCTGGTTTTCTGAGTTTGGTGGCCATATTTTTGATCGGAGGGAACTGCATGCCTTCAGAAATGGCTAGTAAATCTCACTCTGCAGGGCTGGCAACCATACTTTACTTTGTAAGTAACAGTCTTAGTATTGTAAAAGTTCAGTGCTTAGTCACCCAGCCCACACAGATGCCAGTGCAATAATATGTCTCTTGGCCCTTAAAAGGTTATTATGAAAGAAAAAAGAAAGATCACCTCGCATACCACTGAAGTGCTTGAATCTTATGGATGTCTTACCCAGAAGTAGAGGTCTAATGATTAATATGTTCCAAGATCATAAGCAATTTTTAGCCTCCTTTCCTCCCAAAAATTGGAGTACTGGGTTTTGAGATCAGCATACTCTTTGTGTGTCTGCTCCTTCAAAAACTTGGTATGAACCTTATGCAATTGGAGGAGACTCCAATGCCATACTTTTTAACTGACTACAATCAGTAACAGGAACATAGTGAAACTGTGAGGAACAAGAGATCACGAACACCACTTATTTTAGGTCCTTAAATTATGTATGATAAAAGGTCTTCAGAATTTCTGTTAATGTAATATTTTGGTAGAATGTAAAATAACAGGACAGTGGCTGTGAAAAAAAATGTCTAGCTTCCAGTGTGGTGGAGGTAACGAAACAAACCACTGGAATGTGGAATTGGATACAGAAATAAAGCATAACACCTGCACATTTACATCCAAAATATTAGTTGCATGTCAATAATTAAAAATGTGATGTTACAAAACTTTGTCATACCTGACAAATTTATCATAATCTGTGTTGAAGTAAGGAGTTACTTAAAAAAATAATAAAACAATAACATTAATACTAATATGTATGGAGAACTACAAATTTATGTTATAGGAAAGTAGAATGTGACTTCTGTTAACTGTAAAGCTGTGACACATTAAATAATCACCATCAATTTACTGACAGACTGGAGGGGTGACCAACCAATCAATTCTTCAGACCTCACCCTTTAATGCCGAATTAAATCCCTTCATGCAACGGCAGCATGCCGAGATTTTTAACTGGGGATTTTAATTTTTAATGCTTACTCTTAGAAAAAAAGGCATATCTCATAGGCTTTTCGTTCAAATGTAAGGAAATAAAATTTTGCACTCTGTTCATGAATTGGTTAATTCAGGAAAAATGTTCACCTATTTTTATAACAAATTTGGGCCTCTGAAGTGTATGCATTATATAAAATATGGTGTAAATAGTTCATTACTCACATAAATTGGGTTGCTGCAGAAGTCCTGTGGTACCTGGATCACTATTTTATCACAACACACACTACTCACAATGGGGGTGACTTATAAATTTACTCTGGTGTGACATTCCACGAAACAAGGCACCATGCACAGGCCGACGTCACATCAGGCGTACTTACACACTGTGCCCTTTCTCTGGCTGTGAGATGAACAGACTGCAGCAGAGCCTGGTGGATGATTTCACTGGCCATTGCTGGTTATGGCGGCTCTCAAGTCACACATTTGTTGCAGCCACACTTGGTCTTCCAACCAATCTGGAGGTGGGGTGATCTTGGCTTTTTCAGCTTCTTCAATCTAATTCTTCACCAGGAGCCTGAAATCTCGGTGGGTATACTTAGCCCTACATGAAGGTAACAGAAGCCAACTGTTGAGTACTGTTAGTTCCAGAAGGTGGAAAAACAATTTCGTGGTCCATTTGAAGGTATGTTGACTCATTGAATAGCTGTTGGCCATACAATCAGAACTGTCAATATACCCCATGTTCTTATAGTACCTACGGTTCCATGATGTGAGGTTTCATGGGGTGGTTGCTGTCATTAAAAAATTTTCCTTCAGCTGGTGGTGGGTCCATGTTAATCAACATGTAATCTTCTCATCTGTCCTTCCAAACTAATACGGTCCAGCCTCCCCTGTTCTTTGCCCTTACTTCACCCCTTTTCAATTTCAGTTGTTTTGGTCCAAAGTCACAAGGCATGTCTTTTTCTACTGGGCCATACTGTCCCGCAAGAATTTTTTTACCTCTGCCCAAATCATAAAACATCTTGGGGATGAAAAGATATTGTCCATAAATGTTTTGTGTCCTAAGCATGTCGTCAGTGGCGGAGTGTGAGTCTTTACCCAAGAACACTCTCATGTCATATGTATACCCTGATTCATCAGAGTTCATAAATTTTGATGCCGAAACAGTTTCTTTTTTTTGGAAAGTACTGCCTGATGATAACCCTGCCCTTGAATTTTACAATTACCTTGTCCACTGCCAAATGGTTTGAGGGGTTATAGAATTTAGCTTAGGCCTTGTTCAGTGTGTCAAAGACAGTCCTTTGTTTCCATAGTCAGTCATATTCTTCGCCTTTGTCAGGTCTCTGTGCATTGTCTGCAAAATGCAGAAAACACAATATGTGTAAAAATCTGTCTCATGTCTTGGTCTCACCAGTAAATGGAGTGTGTAGCTGTCTACGTCTCGACCAGTAGTCGTGTAGTGTGTCTTTCGTGTACCATCTGCAGAGCTAAGGCAATGAAAGTCATGTCCAGCAATGTAATGTCAGGCAGCTGGTGGCTAGGTCCAGCTTGTCCAAATGTCAGTAGGATAAGTTCAGTTCCACCAGCAGATGAAAAATTTCTGTGAAAAACATCAACACAGACAGTGTTGAAATCCTTTTGTTGATGTGAGAAGCCTTACTTATTTCCACAAAGGATGAATATTTGTGTTCCTTCCTTGAGGCAGTCCCCAGGTTGGTAATCCTCCGCCACTTGTTGCAGCCTGTAGTTAGTCTTCTGCTGAGGCTGGCTGTTGTTGCTGTTCTTCTTCCTCAAATTCATCTTCAACATTGCTAGCCTCAGCACCTGATTCTAAGTCAGTGTGAGCAACCAAAATTTCACTGATGGCTTCCTCCTCGAGTCTGATTTTTTTTTGGCAGCCATTTCCCAACGCCTACAATGGTCTGCCTTGTTTATAATCCACTGTGTGACTGGGCACAGTTGCAGAAATGTAATGCTACGAAGATATGAGCTTCTTCTACAATGACAGCAAAACAGATCTACGAAGTTTGTAAATAAAGTAATGAGACTGCCTGCGTATCGCACGATCTGGCAATACTGCGGGCTTGCCCTTCATATGAAGGTTAGATAAGAGTCTCATAGACTTCTAGTGTGAGTTTCAACTCGCTAGCATAAACACGCTAATTTTAGTGCGGTTTCTTGTGAAGCAGTTTTTGTGTGTGTGTCACGGAAATGGCAGAGCGCAATTTCAAGCAACGATGTGCAATCAAGCTTTGTGTCAAACTTGGGGAAACCAGAATTGAAACTTCCAATAAACTGAAACAGGCCTATGGGAAGCATGCTTTGTCGATATCACAAGTGTTCAAGTGGTTTAAGGCATTTTCAGAGGGCTGTGAATCCATCAAAGATGAACCCCACTCTGGAAGACCTTCAACTTCAAAAACTGATAACAATGTGGAGATAGTGGGAGCCCTTGTGCGGTCAGACCGTCGACTCACAGTGCGAATGATCGCTA
>Ga0123357_10010558_pt1 | contig 11761 bp, 8 predicted proteins | sample TergutEmb28metaG_FD_89873 | JGI IMG/M metagenome (GOLD analysis project Ga0123357, IMG submission 89873) | Embiratermes neotenicus P4 segment gut microbial communities from Petit-Saut dam, French Guiana - Emb289 P4 | ecosystem: Host-associated > Arthropoda: Insects > Digestive system > Gut ...
CTCGTGAGGTCAAACTGAGGAGCTACTTGAATAAAAATGTAGCGGCTCCAGGTTCAGAAAACAGAGATTAACGGCCGTGGGGACCCGTTGCGCTAACCACGTGACACCCCTCTATCCGCAAAAAGTTAGCACTAACTTCGCCCACCGGCGGCGGCCGCTCTGTCGGTATGGTTCGCTCGCGGACTAAAGCCACGGAGTTAAGTTAAGTTAATGTATGTATGTATGTATGTATGTATGTATGTGTATATATATATATATATATATAGAACGTACCACTCCGAGCTCGTACTCGAAGGGAGGAAGAGTGCGCGTTTCGATTTTCAGTTGCGGCCGGTTCTCCGCATGGAATGCTTCCTTTCAGTCCTAACACGGGGATTTGGCCATCTTCAAGTGGCACGATTCTTTTAAAACCTTTCACACCAGTCTAAACCTCACATGGCGCTCTCAGATGACATAAATGTGGCCCCGTGACCAAACCAAGCCATCATCACAATTTCACCAGTGATGCGGAAAATGTCAACCACGAAGGCAAGCCCCCCACCCTGCCGTCGTTTCCTCACCGCAGTTTGTGCAGTTATATCGGGAATGGTGAAAAATCGAAACGCTGGAAATTTCTTAAACACTTACGAGGGACTTAAAGTGATAAAAAAGTATTGTTTTAATAATTTAACTCAATGTACGATACTTCGTTTGTAGTTCGCGGAAGTCACGAGCGGGCCGCCGCACCATCACGACCGGCGGAACACGCGTAGCCAAACGCTATACTAAAGCTTCACTATATGAAGCCAAAATAAAGGAACAGTAATTACGATTACGGCCATAATATTTCCGAAATTATTTCTGTGCATCTTTTTCGCTTCAACTGAACTATATGGTTCAATATGAGGAGCGGGTCTCATTGGCATTCCTTATCTGTTTACCACCGCCACAAATCACTTCACAAGAAAATTAAGGTTCAAAAAGCTGCAACGTATCAATTTCGTGGTAGATCCAATCATAATTTTCACCATTTTTGCTTATTTAAACAAATTTTTTTGAACTCTTATAAATAAAATAACGCGTACAACACTAACCAATATAAATTGACCTTAGCAATCGACAACTTAGTTGAGTAAAACATTTAAAAAAATCGATAAATCGAGTTCCTTCTTGACCGTCTTTAAGTACCTTTATCCCTCTTTTCAATCCGCAGTCTCAATCACCTCCCTCATTTTCTCTAAATGCTGTCATCACATCCCTCCCCAGTCTCGAATGGTTACGTCTGTGCAGAACATCGAGTGAGCTGGTGTAGCGGTGATGCTCTACACTTGCTTTCAAGACAACGGCCTGGCGTCTCGATCGCCGCTTAACCTAACAGATTCATGACTTCCCTCGATCCCCTAAAGCGAATGTTATCCGAAGGCCAGACGAGCTTCTCCTTGGGGAAAATGCGGGCAAACAACGAAGCTACCCATTAACCTTCGTATAGTGCAGAGGTTAAATTGTGTGCAGTGTTGTGCCTTATATTTCCTTCGTGTATACGCACTCGCAGCGACCTTATGTCGAAATTACGATCATCAACATATGCAGGCTCCACTACAGAACAACAGTCAAACCGTTAACATCGCATTTTTAGTACAAAACAGTCCAGTCGTTTTACTTCACAGCGTAAACTAACTTTTATGTCCACTCCTTGATTATACACCAAACAGAAAATATTACATCACAGAAGTGGTACTAATGTCATAGACCTTCGAGCAATGTCTTCGGATAATCTGACCTAAAGGACTCAACGACGACCAAAATACGCATTCTATTGCCCGGGTTACCTAACGTCGCCGGTAAGTTACGATCGAACTAACATGGAGACCGAAGATGTGGGCCTTGGAAATTTTCTAAGTTTTGACTTGAATGTGAGGATCTGTGTTGATTTTCTCCCCACGTTACATGGACTGTACAATAGATGAGAGATAACCTTGCTGAAGGGTCGATTTCTCCGAACCCGAAGCCGTTCGACACGCGATGTTCACATTGTAACGCACGATCTCTAATTTGCATCAACCACTTACCTGAGAAATGAATACCCTCGAAAGTTCGATTTAAGCTTTGCGGAACATTGGACTACCGGCAATGTTTTGAACGAACCCTCTCTCTCAAATAATCAAAATCGTGTGTGTGGTTTCTAAGGTAAAACAGGCCTTCAATTCATCCACTTTATGCTAAGAAGATACGAAAAACCCATCTATTTTTCTTCAGTTCGCGTTCCGTCCCGTCTATCACCATCAAAATTAAACTACAATACTATCGCATTTGTAGGGCGGGTAGCACAGTCGGTATAGCGACTGACTATGGGCTGGACGGTCCGGGTTCGAATCCCGGTGGGGACGAGATTTTCCGCCCGTCCAGATCGGCCCTGGGGCCCACCCAGCCTCCTGTACAATGGGTACCGGGTCTTTCCCTGGGGTAAAGTGTGGCCGGGGCGTGCTGCTGACCACTCACCTCCTTCTACCGCCGCGGTCATGGAAGAGCAGAGCTGTACCTCTACCCACCCCCTGTGCCACACCGGGCCTGTAACGCGATCACTTTACCTTACTATCGCATTTGACTTATGCCCAATGCAAGGCACATGGGCGAGGAAAATTTAAAACGAAAGTATCAAAGTTACGACCCAGTTCCAAACAACTTTACGCATAAAAATTGTGGGTTATATTTACACAGTGACTCAAAACTGAAAGCTTTAAATTAAGGATGTCATTCACTGTCGGGTATATCATTTGAACACAAAGTCCGAAGCTCAGATCTTACATAACTATGCATGTTCACACTGCAATGCGTGTTGGCACAAGCATGCGTAACTTCGAAACGAACTGGCAGCTATGAGTTTGTTATCTCCCCATTTGAACCAGCCAGTAGAGACGTGTCTCGACCATCGCTCTTTTGTTCCATGGACTGATCAAAAGTGATGGTCCCGTGGCTCACAACATTGGCCACCACGATCTCCAGATGGGAACCGCCCCCAGATCTTTGCTGGTGGGAAGGGAACATGTAACATATGGTGTAATGGTAAATAATGAAGACACAAGCTGGAATGACTGTTGCACCGTGGACGATGTATCCCATGTACAGGACAATACTAATGAACTGACGATAGCAACAAGTTCGACTTAAAAAGTCGTAAAGGATCTGCACCGAGGCTGACGATGGCCACTTTTCAACATCTACTGCAAATACGGCAGTAACAGCTTAATGTCTATTCTCCCTCATTCAGGTAACCATAAACCCGCAACCCTTGAGAATCATACCCATGTTTGTGACATTTACGACTGGGAATGACCACAGGACTAAGGCCCACGTCACATGTCATCCTATAGCATGCCGAAAAGAATAAACGTCATCCTCTCATCGTCTACAGAACACGATGTACATCCAGCATGGCCGTCAACTCGTCTGCATTGGCAATTCGAACTCTTGTATGCACTCTACAGAGCAGAATTCATGCACGGCCACACCCGTCTTCATTTTCGCCAGTACCGTCATATTAACTAGGCCGGTGTTCCACCAGTACAGAGCGACGCGTCGTAAGACAAACATGAGTCAGTCAGAGGGATATTGTGCGGAAACTGAGTATTGAGAAGATACACATTAAACAACACAGGCAATGTACGTATGACGTAACACTGAAGTGCATTCGTGCAACCACTGTTGCAGTGGAAAAGCAATATGTATTACACATCCTGAGTGTGTGTTTGTAGTTTCAGGTGCCCAACTTGAAATGCGCATGCGCCGTATTTCCATCCATGGCCCGCCCAGATCTACAACATTTTTCCACGTTATCTCATAAACGGCATGATTTTCGGGGGGAAAAGTCACTGAAAACGAAATGTGTGTTTTCATTTTCTGTACAAGTTTTGTCTGTAACATTTTTATTCTAGGAAGAACTGAGCGAGATCTGAGTAAAAACGTATATTGGTCTTCTTCATGTAAAGTACTCGTTATTCTTGTCAGATTTAAATGAAATTTGAATTTTCTCAACGGATTTTCGAAAAATATTCAAATATCAAATTGCATGAAAATCCGTCCAGTGGGAGCCTAGTTGTTCCATGCCGACAGACGGACGGACGGAGAGATATGACGAAGCTAATAGTCGCTTTTTGGAATTTCGCAAACAAACTACACGTACAAATTCGTATAAAGGATATATTTCTCTGCTGTCTTGAATTCTGTCGTTAAATTTTAATCTCGTCACGATGATCTGAACTGTGCTGAATTAGCTCAGGATTTGGCGGTCAACAACGGTTGTTGCAAGAAGAAATACACTTGTACACACAATAGGCTGTACGATGTGCTGTATTTATACTTGTGGTTACGACTGTCTTCTTGGCTTAGAGACGGTTCCCACTAACACACCTCGCATTTTGGTTAACTTGTGCTCAATCAACTTAAATTATATATAAATATGAGAGAGATGATTCAGTTCCGCGGCCCTTATTTGAAGTCACTACTGTCACCATTTTTATATCTTAATTTTATTATTACACTATTCTTGTCTTGAGGAGGAGCAGGCCAAGCGTGGTAATCTGCTAAAATAGTGATGTACGTACTGTCTCCTGCCAAATGAACATGACCCTCATTTCTCCCTTCTTTCCCACTTTCTTCTACTCTTCAACCACAACTTACGACCATCTCTCGCACTCAGAATTTTAGTTTTCCAAAGGTTAATCATGGCAATGGAATACAATTATGAAGGTGAAAAGAGTCCCATTCCCTAACCCAATAAGTGGCCAATTAAAACAGAATATGTTAGATCCTAACAATCTGGTGGCATGCATTGTGACAATAAAGAAAACCAGGTCACGAATAATGTGATTGCGAACGTCAGCGACCTTTTTAGATTACAATTTGGCACGCGAGATTTGATTAACAATAAAACAGAACTCCAAAGCCACGCGACCAATGCTTAAGGCACGACACGGAACAGTCTCGGACCATCCACTGTCCACAGTGTAGCACGGCCACAACTACTGACAGGCGGCTTAATAATAAACAGAATTTCGAACTAATTACAGCTCTCGGGTCAGTGCGTCCAAATCTGTGCTCCACGGATAACCACTACTCGTGAATGATGTAGTCACAATTAACTACAGTCTGATCTGCTATAACGTGATAGTTGCATTCTGGTGAAATCTCGCGTTATAGAAAACGCAATAAAAATAGGATCAAATCCGAAAAAATGTGGCCCGTCATCCAGCCTTACATCTCCACAATGGTCGCGGAAATCGCGTACCAGCCAACACGCGTATGCGCCAGTACGCGTTATAGTCAAGTCGTGTTAACGAAACAGCCGTAAAAGCAGAACTGATTAAACTTATAATTTGAAATTGCATGTGAATGATGCTGACGGGAATTTTCGAGTTATGAGTAAGGAGGGCAAATCCATAACTGCAAACTCAAATAAATTAGAAATTTATGGTACATGACGAGTTCGAACATACGGAATACGACAGTACATTGATATATCCGAAATAACCTTCATAATAAGAATTATGAATAACGCAATGAACAAATGTCGAAATAAAACTGTCTCAAACACATATAGTGTGGGTACGTGGTGCAGGATGAGGGAGTCAGTGATCAGTCGTCGGCCGTATGAAGAACTGTAGGACATCACTGGAACAACAGACAGTTCGGTTCGAAAAGGAGTCGCAAACAGGTCTAAAGTCCGATTTCAAGTTCTCACAGTAGTGCTGACGAAGATTCAAGTCTTCCGAAATATAACGCCGTGTCGACTGGTAGACAGGTTTTGACATTTCGAAGACACTACGCTTCTTCAAAAGTCGGTAACTACTTACCAAACGACACGGCGTAATTCACCACAAGACACGAACCTTCAGGTCTAATACCCTTCAAGAAGAGAAGCGGGAGGAAGAACTTAGGTTTATTTAGTTTTATGCTCTAACTAAGTGTCTCAAGTGCGAAGGTTCGTAAGAATTTGGAATAAGACGGCAACAGCCCTATTTCAGGTACTATCTGGCATTTTTCTGGTCTGACTGACGAAAACAAAGAAAAAGCTCAGTATGGAAAACCGTCCGTAATCTGAAGCTGCCATCTGAACCAACAACATCCGAAACACAAGTCTAATGTCTACTACGTAACCTGCACTACGAAAATCGCGATAATGAAGGTGATTATCACCAATACAAGGAAGGACTTGAAACCGAAAAAGTGGTGTTTTCCAAAAGTATTAACGGCCATTAACAAGTAAATTAAAGACGCAGCAGGAGCAGGATAAGGCCGCCAAGGCACAAGTGTCCATGGCACCCAGCACTAAAATTCCATTTCTTACCAACTGCGATTCAACAAGATTGAAATGAATGTGCTGATCCGAACTACTGAATTAGTAACTGATCGATTTCTGACAAATAACAGCCGCTGAATGCAGTACATCAGAGTGAAATCTGAGTATCTATCGGTCATTCTGTGGCCATATAGGCCTCCCTATGACGCACACAACTGACATGCTTCTTACTAACCGTCACTATCTTCAACTCGAAGAGTTTCTGTTCATATTCGTTCTTGCGTGTACACGTGTATCAATCCCCACCCCCAACCCCTCCGCCCAGAAAATTAATAAATTTCTAACCGACTGCGCACCTTTAACATAAAGAGTGGTGTAACCTCTTTTAGTGGACATTTGACTATGGTGTTAACTGACCACTGGGCCACTCAGGATAGGCTTACAGTTTTTAAAGTGTCTAATCGAATGACACTTTCGAACGCTAAAATTCGGCGACTCACCTACGAACCATGACAAGGGCCCTACAGTGTCCACGAAAGTCGTATTTATAGAACAGAAATACAAGATAGGCAAAGAGTCACGTTCGTGTAATCATTGTTGCAGTAGTAAAACAATAAGTATTACATATTACGAGTGTGTGTTTGTAGCCTTAGGTACCTAGCGTGAAATGCACATGCGCCGTATTGTCATCGGTGTCCTGTCCGGCTATACTATATTTTTCCACATTATCTCATTAACGGCACGATTTCCGGGAAGAAAAAAGGTTATTGAGCGTAAAATGTGTGTTTTGATTTTCTCCACTTTTTTTTGTCTCAAACATTTCTCATTCTAAGAAGAACTGAGCGAGATATGATTAAAAAATGTATTAATATTCGTGTTATTCGTTATCCTTGTCAGATTTTAATGAAACTTGAATCTTCTCGACAGGCTTGTATGTTTTAGATAAAAATCGCATAAATGCAGCCTGGCAAGTGTCAGCCACCATCCACTTGAGAGCAGCACCGACCTTCGGTCAGCTTAATTAAGTAATTACACACATCCCAGCTGTGATAATTGGCTTTCATATTCGAATCTCAGGCCACAGATGCCTAGTTTTCGAGATGACTGTTATTACTCTAATAAATCTTAATAAGTTGTGTGGTTTATTTTACAATGTCAATAACTCGGAGTACAAAGCGTCGAGGGTAAGATGACTGATGAATGGGAAAGAACTTGGAAGGAGGTCGTCGTAGTCTAATCAGGGCACTAAGCCTGGTATTTGCCTGGACGGTCAAATTATGGGACAACTGTATATGAAGAATTAGAAGTATAAGGAAGGAAATGGTGAATAACACCTGTGCCCATACCATATAGATGTAGGAAGGTAAAGTGCATGTATTCTAGACCTCTGTAATAGACGATATCTCCTGCAGAGAATTCAATTGACGAATAATGACGAATGCTTGCAAGACTAATAAAATTCTTCTGATCACCCGCCGTGTCATAGGATGCAATTACGTTGCAGAGATATTGTCCAATGAGGCTCTCACGCAATCACCAGATGCTCATATTCAACACACAGTATTACATGCGCATCATTAAACAGCGGCAATAAACGGATCGACGGATACACGTGTTCAAGTCCCTTGATGTACTGCGCAAAACGGTATGCAAATCTACTGCATATCAGATCGAGATATTCAGATTAGCAGCACTGTAGACAGTAATACAACCCTTCGAATCGTCCTTCAATCGAAACAACGCTTATGGATGTGGGATCCGACGTTTCGGGCGAGCTTACTGCCTCCATCTTCAAGGCAGTCTTAAAAGAATGCTATTTCGTTGCTGACGTTTCGAGTGGCTTACTGGTTCCATCTTCAAGTCATTCTAAAAGAATGCTATTGCGATGGTAACGTTTCAGGTGAGATTACTGCCTCCCATCTTCAGGGCAGTCTACGAAGAATGGTAGTTTGGTGCCGGCGTTTCGGGGCAGTTTAAGAAGAGTAAATGGCAGGAAAAACCCCCTTTTCATATAACCTAACCAATAAAACGACTCTTTCCTTCCAAAGCCTTGCTTACTTTCAAATCGTGATGACTGCCCCATCTTATTCAGCATTACCCCCGCAGTCTGAATAATATTTTTAAATAGTTCTTCAATCCTTCGCTCTCTCATTCACTCACTCAATGTTAACATCTGGCACCGCAGAAAGTGGAACAGAACCGAAACAGTAGCGTGTCCAACAAGGTGCCTACAACAGCTGGCACACACAATGTATCTACAGGAGGCTCCTACACCACAATAAAGCTTTAAAATAGAGTAGTTACTGTATGTACCATCTAGTTCAGCATTCAAAACCTCTGCACTTTCCCCACAGAGAGCATTCATTGCTTCAGAACAAATTTCAGAACAAACAAGTCATTTCCATCACCATTAACCATCTAATCCTTGTAACGAGTAAACTGTTTTCTGTGGAAGTAGAAGCTCAATTTCTTAACCTCTAGAAGAGTTAGCTTTTATGCGACATGACGCTGTACAATTTGGTAAATAATTCCCGGCGTTTCGGAGAAACCTTTTGCCTACATATTCACGGCAAGGACAGATATAATTCGTACTTCATTCAGTTAAGCATGAATTACATGAGACCATCAGTACTGCAGAGCGCAGTGTCTGTATTCATTAGTACATTTACCAAAGCGAAGACATGTACATGGCGAGATACTGATTTAATATTCTATTAAAAATGTTCCCCAGAAACAAAAGTAAAATAGTTATTTACTTTGAACACGCTGTGCAGACAACCTAAAAAATGAAACGCGAAGAGAGCACTGTAAGAATTAAATCAGCGAACAGTGTCACTTACAGCAGCTACGTTAACAGACATCAAGTAAGATGTGAGGGGCAGGTATCTGGTAGCGGTAACCACAGTTCTGTGGGCCCAGTTACTCTTCTTACTGCGTCGGTAAAAGAAAAATGAATCTGCTAATTGCAGTTGAGAAGAAAACAGACTGGCTGCCTCGCACATAATTGTTAAAATGATCTGAGCAGCCAGTATTTATGCCTTTCTTCACTGGTAGGCCTACCGGGTCTTCTCTGTAGCAAGTAACTATGTTGGGCAGCTCCCATGTGCCCTCCATTGCTGTACGCATTTGTTGACTTTGAATGCATATTCAAAATTTTCCGGCGAATTTAGTTTCCTTCCATACACCTGTACACTCAGCATAACCGTGACGTAACGTTCAGTATAAAATGTAAATATCACTTTAAAAACAGGCACACCATACAAACATTTGGTACACGATTAAAAAAACATAACCTCATTCAGCCTGTAAGTTTGAATAAAAATACTTTTGGACCTGGTAAATATTTACCGAAATACAATAAACACATCCATGAGGCAGACTTTTTGGGTTTCCACACGGTGTAGGATCATCGGGTGCCACGGACGTTCGGAGTTACAGTATGTGCCACCTCTACATTCATTGTGACGGAATTGCATCCAAGTGGAGGCGCCAGATGCCGGCCTGTAGGGTGTCTAAACTTAACCCTTTGGCCCTTGAGCTGGACATTTACAGTTTAGCACACCATTTATGTACAATGTAAATATTTTATGAACCAAGAAGGGTAACATTAGGAAATACACGGCATTTTGTGGAAGAATAAACGAAGATGGTGAAAGTCTAAAAAAATAATTAAATAATATATTTGTTGACTAAATATTTAAAAAGCGTACCCTGGGGAGTAGCGGTATGCCTGTCCTATATATAGGATGCATGGTGCCTAAAGGTTAAACCAGTGTCACTGGAGCACTACCCACCCTGAAAGCCTACAAAACATTCTTGCACTTTTATTTCAACATTAGTACCGTGCATCTTTCTTTTTTGTATAATGAACCAACAAATGCACAATTGATCAACACTTTAACATACTGCTCTTTATTGCACTGCCCCTACAGGTACTGACTACATACTCCCTGAAAATGACGCAATAGCGTCGAAACATGTAGGGGCAGTGTAATAAAGAGCGGTATAATAGTGCTGATCAATTGTGCATTTGTTGGTTCACTATACAAATATTCTTGCACTATTTGCAGCGCGATATCTGTAGTACTGTCGCTTTGTGACAAGACGTTCGTATCTGCATTTAACGACCACACCTATAACTAACTGACTCTATGGAGGAGAGTCCTTCTTGAGAAGCTTACAAGTCCTCAGCCGGCATTTTATGGTACCCGAAAGTTCATTATCGCATGCATTATTAGAACCCCCCACCTGTCCCTGAGCCAGATCAATCAAGTCCATGGCCTCCATTCCACTTCTCGAATATCTATTTTAATATTATCCTCCCATCTACGCCTAGGTCTGCCACGTGGTCTCTTCCCCTCAGATTTCCCCAACATACCGTGTACGCATCTCTCCTCAACCCGCCCCGCCCATCTCATTATTCTTAATTTGATCAGTCGAACTATTTGGTAAGGTGTACAGGATCATAAAGATCGCCGTATGTTGTTTCCTCCACCCCCTCCCTCCCCGTTACTTCGTCCCTCTTAGGCCCAAATATTCCCTCAGCACCCTACTCTCGACAAACCTCAGCCTATTTTCCTTCCTCAACGTCAGAGGCCAAGTTTCACACACACGCGAAAAACACGAAAAATTATATATATATATTTATTTTTTGAATAGCAAACTGAAAAACAAAAGATTCTGTCCCGAATGATAGCAAGCATTCCCTGAGTTCAATGTGCTCTTAATTTCTTCCTGAATGCAATTCTGATTTGGTAGTGTTGTTCCTAAATACCTGAAATGTCCCACCCTTTCAAAGAATGTGTGTGAAATAAGGAACAGTCCGGTAGATACATGCACTGTGTTAGTGTGTGTGTGTGTGTATATATATATATATATATATATATATTACAACTCGTGTGTATGTGTATGCCTGTCAGAAATATCCTTCTGTTCACGTATGCTAAAATAGTTCCTCAAGTTTAGAAACATTCTCAAGTTATTAATTACAAGTAAACTTGCGAAAATGCCTGAGACAAAGGGAGCTTAAATATTTTTAAGTAGACACTGACTACTGAGGAGTGGAATTACCTGCGAAATTAAACAAACAAACAATGAATGTCAAATGCACTGCATAATAATGAAGTGTGCTGGTGTGGAAATGGAAAACAGACAACTAACAATTAACACGAATCAAATGGACAGAGCTCTAGGAATCAGGAGCGTCGACATCCAAAATAGGTCAGTTCAAGACATATACAGACACAGCAAAAAAAACTGTGAGGGAATGAGACACGTATGATCTTCAGTCGCGCAGAAAAAGTGGGAAGAAAACTACATCAAAAGTTATAACATTTTTTTCAAATCTTGTTTGGTTCTATTTTTGTCCAATTCAAAATAAAAGTTCACTGGTGCTCTAAGACCTCATTAATGCAACAGATATGCTCTTCTAAAATAATTCTACACGGAAGTTAAATAGATAACTGGAAGAGCAACACCATGAACAAA
>Ga0123357_10010559_pt1 | contig 11761 bp, 5 predicted proteins | sample TergutEmb28metaG_FD_89873 | JGI IMG/M metagenome (GOLD analysis project Ga0123357, IMG submission 89873) | Embiratermes neotenicus P4 segment gut microbial communities from Petit-Saut dam, French Guiana - Emb289 P4 | ecosystem: Host-associated > Arthropoda: Insects > Digestive system > Gut ...
ACATATTTCCATAAACAGTCTACTCTGCAACCTTCCTCTCGGACATACTTCCATAAACAGTCTACTCTGCAACCTTCCTTTCGGACATATTTCCATAAACAGTCTACTCTGCAACCTTCCTTTCGGACATATTTCCATAAACAGTCTACTCTGCAACCTTCCTTTCGGACATACTTCCATAAAGTCTACTCTGCAACCTTCCTTTCAGACATATTTCCATAAACAGTCTACTCTACAACCTTCCTTTCGGACATATTTCCATAAACACTCTACTCTGCAACCTCCCTTCAGGACATACTTCCATAAGCAGTCTACTCTGCAACCTTCATTTCGGACATATTTCCATAAATAGTCTACTCTGCAACCTTTTTTCGGACATATTTCCATAAATAGTCCACTCTGCAACCTTCCTTTCGGACATACTTCCATAAAGTTTACTCTGTAACATTTCTTTCGGACACACTTCCATAAACAATGCATTCTGCAACGGAAACCCTGGATTGGTCTTGGTGCACAAACGTATCTATTTCCACTAAATCTGCACTGGAAATGTGATTCAATGCTACACGTTCACTGCACGGATCCGTAATAAGAGACTCCCTCTTGCAGCAGGGTGGTTTAAGGGGTGGAGCTGACGTCTGATGGGGTGGAGTCTTGATAACCTGGTCCATTGTTCGCCACCGGTTATCCTTCAGATAAATCCCGCCTCCTTTCCCATCTCACTGTCCGACTCTTCCAATCTTCAAATATGCCACGGCCTACAGCAACCGGTTTAGAACACGAAAGCACTGGTTTTCTTTGTCCTGGCTATTTAGAGCAGCAATGACGCGTCTGTTGGCATGCGGCAGATATCCCTTCCAATCCCGATAATGGACCTACTATTGTGTACGTATGTACGTGGGAGAGCGATATGGTTTGCTTCAGTTTCTGTAAAGGAGAGCGAATTCTCAGCATGGAAAACAAGTAAGTTAACCCATCTCACTGCACAAATTTTGTGGTCAGTCTATCAAAGTTATGCGATATATCACAAGCAACATTCATTTATATGCTGCATCAAAACACGAACCGAAATTGTGCAGGTCGTGGTTACGACAATGGAGACTTAAAGAAAATTAAATCTAAGGGTGTACAGGTAAAAATGTCCCTGGCTTAATTTACCGTTTTGCGACGAAGACACGTGAAGAGGGAAACGTTCGGCTGTGGACAATCGCGAATGGTCAGCTTCACGAACCTGGCACCTTAGCCCCGGGGGAAAAGCTCCTGGTGCCCGTAGGTTAGGGTGCTGCGTGGACCTCAGAGACGAATAGAACAATTTCTGCCCTTTAAGCAAATCAAACCGCGATTCCTTGGTAGTCCAACCCGTAGACAATTCACTGTATTTCACTAAACTGTAATTCTGAAATCATTTAACATATATCATTTTTAAAAATGGGCCTTATTTGTGTTAATAAAACTTATTAGACCATATCACTGCTTTGGGTAAACCTTGAATTCGTGAAGTCAAATAGGTAACAGGTCTTAGTGTTTAACTCGAACGGATACACAATGTTTAAGGCTACAACAAAAAAGACAAATTTTGGTATGCGGTGTACCCCGTCATATTTCGCCTTACAAGTCTGAAAGGAGACGCTGGCTGACACAGTAGGCCGAGTACCCTGAGTTGGAACTATACGTCCCCGCGCAGAGGAACAGTTCTCTACATCGACGCGCGTCACGAGCTGCTTACGTATACCCGACTGCTCCTCGACCAGCAACGTAGCTCGCGCATACTCCTGCCATCTGGTGACACGAAAGAGTACCTCGGTCCCACCTCGGTGACTCAGAAGGAAGTACGTCGCTCATAGGTTGTGAAGATGCTTTAAAATTAACACGTGCGCTAATTGTGTTTGTATGCACGTGTGTTTTCATGGCAGTTGGAAGTTTCCGTTGTTAATAAACCAAAGTGGGTGTAATAAAAGCTGTTGTTGACGATATCTTGAATTATTTTACTGCAGCTCCAACAAATGCATAGTGACAAATTACATAAAATTATTTTATAATTTGTAAGGATGAAGGTACTTTTTTCTCTTAATGCTGTCACTGCTAAATAATAACTGACTTCCGGAACGGGTTACTGTAAGTTAATGTCTCCGAAAGTTCTAGCATCCAAACGATTGTACATTGTTGCTAGGCGTTACGAATGATGAACTGATGACATTTAATGATAAGGTAGTGGCCTGTTTATTTTGTTGGACGGAATAAGGAAGGTCACACAGAATTTAAAGCAGTAGGTCTCGGGTTTGAGGTGTGGAACTGGCCAATTCATTGCAGATTTTTCTATTTGTTTTTCCTTATCCTTATTCCCAACAAAGGAAAAACTTTGTATACGTCTCTGTGGAGACTACAAGATCTCTGCTGTCACTCGGATTCTCTACAGCCCCTCTCAAAAGATCATCACCTTCTGCATTGTTGTCTGTCATAAGGGATAAAAGGGAGTGGCTGTCCGATTGCTAACTTCCCTCTCTAGTCAGATGGACGAAGAAAAATACTGTTGAAGACCACAAACACAGGATAACGGCCCTTGGGGTTGAAGTCCGTAAGTCCAGCATACGTGACAAGAATTTTAATATTTTACAGTGACTGTGCACTCCATCGCACAAAACTGAGATTGGGAAGGACCAACTGTGTAGCAAGCTGCCAGCCCAGTAAACTGTGAAGGGTTACATGTGACAGAGGAACTTTCGTACAATGACTACAGTTACAAAAAAATAACCTCCTTGACAGCTGTTATTACAGTTATAATTTACATGGTCATCTCGCTGCATACTATGTATGCTTAAGCAAATTTATTTAAATAAAATGATTTATAAATTTTCTTTTATCTGCAATAATAGAGAATACAAACTTTCGGGGCACTCACAGCGGAACTCACGGCGTACCCCTTGAGAACCTCAAAGTTCCTGGGTGCGAAAAGTATGAAAACGACAAGGGAATAGTTGTTTCCAAAACAGACGATAATCTCCTGCTTGTTTTTTTCGATCTCTCTAATTTGGTCTAAAGTTACTTCCTTTTTCTAACCGTGTACAGCTCCACGGCAGATTATGTACCAACTACTGTAATATTAAGAAATTATATTTCTTTAAATGTTATGTTTCTGTGTTGCACATGATTTAAAGAACAAGAACTTTATAAGAATGATCTTTGCTCTTGATCAGGAAAGTATATTGTCTTCTCTGTAAGGCAGGTACTGAAGTTTTATACATGACTTAAATGAAAACCGGTCTTGAAGAGATGAATTACGCTTCCGTATGTTAGTCCAGAAGAAAATGTCTAATATCCGGCCGTAAAATAATGCCTCGCCTTCCACATAGCCAATACAAAAGAGTGGAATATTAGAATATATTTATATGTGATCATAAACGCGTACCCGCGATAGTGAGGAGGCTTTGGTCTACTAGGGCTCTTGCGCCATGATAAAAAATTATACGAGTAACATGGGGACAAACAGGGGCTAGAAGAAAGTGTGACTCGCTATGAAGTATGGATTTGAAAGTGCGGTTTCTTTACTGAAGGGTAGGGAACTTCAATTATTATGTAATAAGTCATAGCGCGGATTCCGTGCTGATCCATTAAGCTTGTTAACCCTCATATTCGTGCCCTAAACACTCCCCCTCAGAACGCACCTCGCTTCTACGCAGTACACCGTAAAACTTACGTTTTTATAGCCTGTGGGCAATCTTCTACTGAGCCTGAACTTTTATCTCTTCTAGCTACTGATTTTCCTGTGCAAGCAAATGATTTTATTCACATCGTTCCAAGACAGCAGAGAGATTAGTGGAAACTGTTGTCATAAGAGGTTTGATATGAGTAAATTACATAGCTTTTTATTTTAAACTTCTCGTAATAGGCTTAATGCGAGTATCTATTATTTTCATTTTAGTCTATTACCACTAGACGTAGGAACTAATCAAATAACCACGACGGTAGAATATTCCCATTCAAAGAACCGATAGTAGCTTAGCTAGTGGAAAAGTTCCTGCCTTTGCTAGAATCCTGTGGTTTTCCCCATAGTCTAATTCTGAGCCAGATGGGTCCACTCCACGCCTTTACATCCTACTTTACTAAGAACCTTTCCAGTATTACCCTCCAACCTAGGCATCATCTTCCCTCAGAATTTCTGATTGACAGTTTAGATGTAATTTGATAAATGTCTATTCATATTCTCCTTGACTTGATCATCCGTTGATATTTGGCAAAAAGCACAAACAATGAAGTTCCTCATTAAGCAGTTCTTCATCTTCCTCTTACTTCGTATCTACTAAGTAGGCCCGCAAGTATTCTCTTCACACGGCCTTCAAACACCCTCAATAGAAAATAAAAATAATAAAGATATACGGAAGTAGAATTATAATAAACCACCTAAAATCTGTTACCAGAACCAAATTTTGAAACATCGTGTAGGTAAAACATACCTCTACCCAACTGACGACATAATTATGGTTCACAATCATCTAAATTTCCAACAGAACATTGTGACTTCTTCTATAACACCATACTGAATTATTCGAACATTGTAGCTTTCCCCGTAAAACTATTCGTATTATGTAGCATACACATATCAACGTGTTCTCTCCACTCCTACAAACCATGACACTTGCTATTGTTTTATTAATAACTGTCACTCCATTAGGTATGTAACGATAGGTTTACTGCCTGCCATCTGTCCAATTACAGCTAGGAGAATCTGGAAGACTACAGCAAGAATTCGAACCTTCTCTCACAGCGTCATGTTACACATTAGTCACATTTCCTACGCAAGTATTAAGCCTAATAAATTCTACAGAAACAAATACGCTTTCTGTAGGCTGCGTTTTCAAACACGTATACTTAAAAATAACGACCCTTCAGGCATAGGCAAAGATTTCCGAACATTCAGCAATGCTTTTACGAAAAACACGCAAAGAGCATCGAACTCTCTTATTCGCGACAAATTTTAGAGTAAACTTCTTCCAACTTGAATTCATCAGTGAACGCGTAAACCTGTACACGAATAGGCCTATGTGTTTAACCGAAAATAACTTTCACACTACAGCGCTAGTGCTTCTACTCTCTGTGATTCTCTGTATAAACATAAGAAATATTACAACTTACCACGATAAATACCAGAGCATGGAAATTAACATGTCGTCCTGCCGAAAGCGCCTATTAAGCGAGTAAATGGCGCTTTTAAAATCTCTCTCTCTCTCTCTCTCTCTCACACACACACACACACACACACATATATCGCATGATTTTATCCACGATGTGTTTGTTATGTGAAAAGAGTAATAACGTATCTAAAATGCATTGATATCAGTGCGTTTCTTTTTTTTTTCAGTAACCAGTTTCACGCTGTTTGTTAGAGTATCAAAACTAATCCAATAATCGAAAATCAAGATGCAATAAACAGCAAACCCACTAGATGGGTAGCCAAACCTATATTTTGTATATTATTCGCATCCAAGCAGATTCACTCCAGAGCAAGGAAAACACCACTACAGCTTAAACAATAAATGAGAAGTTTCGCTGAAGTTTCAATGGACTTTAAACCAGTTTAAATCACGTTTCTACTTGTGGGGTGAAACACAGTTCATGGTAATTTACTATCTCATATCTGACCTCAGAAATTTAGTATCACAGTGAATGAAACAAAACCTTATAAATATTACCGCTAGCTACACAGAACTACGGATACCCTTCACTCTCTTTCATCAGTTCGTAACAATGACAGAAGTAGAGATTCTCCATTCATAATTCCAGCTTGCTTTAATACTTTATAACCTGTCTAGGACATACCGTACTGAAAGTATGCACGCATGTTATAAAATGACATGAATGCCAAGAACAGGTTCATTGCATGTTTGCCTGAAACTTATCTCTCGGAACGGAGTAAAGGAAGTTAATAGCGTTTTCTGTGCCCCTGTGTTAAAGTGACAGTATTAAAAGTTTGATTTATACTTTTTTTCACGTTACATGCACTTTGAAATAAAGAAAGACGAATATTTCTAATTTTCTCACATTATTTATAGTTTAAAAGCCGAAACTAAGCAGAAGTCCATGCGACTGGCACAATGCTTAATGTCCTAAGTTCAATATCGGCATGCGATATTAAAAGTACCATTTTACGGGCGTAAAACCTGGTCTCTCATGATCAGGGAAGAACACAGGTTGGGGATGTCTGTCAATGAGGTGACGAGGAGAATATTTAGACCTAAAACCGAAGTGACCGTAGGACGAGGAATAGTATATTTTTGGGTGTTTCAGAATTTCTATTCATGAAACAAAGAAGTTGAACAAGGAAGGGGAGGTAGATTTACGTAACTTTGGAGCTAGTACTCATGAGCCCAATTACGTCCCTTGTATTTTGTTCCGATAGTTTTGGGCTTTACCTTCATACGCTGCAAAAACGGATTTATAGTAAGGACAAATGGCTGACCGCTAACATTCACCTGTGTTTAAGTAAGTTTATACAGCGCCCTCCAGCACGTGTTACTGAGGAAAGATATTTCTGATTGATGTGAATATGCTAGGTATTTACGAACTAATAAAATGAACACAACTAGTCTAGCGGTAATGCATAAACGGAAGGCATAAGAGTAAATTTCTGTACAAAAAGCAATGTTAAGTACGGTACTGAATTAAGGACATGTGCAAACAAAAACTTCTTCCTGCGTCCCAGTAATTTATAATTGTAATGTAATGTAACGTGCAAAACAAAACAGAATGTGAAGTTACATGTTTTGAAAATTGTATACATTCATTACGCTTACGTCGTTTTACAACTGACGAGTTTGGGAATTAAAAAATCTGGATAGAAAATCCTGTGTTATTAATTTTCAAACATCAGAGGGTATATTTCCTTCAGTTATTGCTGATGAGAATTCTATAAGTGTTTAGCAGATACATCGCCTAATTGCGCATCCTAACAATTACTTTCAAGAGACTGTACTTGTTTCGCAATTTTACTGTTTAAATTTACTACTTGAAACTTCCTTATTGTGATTAACGTAACTGTCAAGAACCCTATGACCAATACGTCAATTGCAAATTTTGTGGTGTATTAGTGACAAAATTGAACATTTTTTTTCTCTAATCCTTTCCTGTCACGATTTAGAGCATAATCCCTAATGAAACTTTTGGAACCTTGACGGCCATTAGGACCCACAAATTTTCTTATGGTTAATGGCGAATGAGATTAAAATAAAATAAAAAATTCTCATGCTAGTTTATCATTTACATAAGATTAGAGGAGAAGATCTCTGACAGAAACATTTAATGTCTTACGTCTACCTCATAATTCATGAATACTTTTGAAAACATGAGTCAAATCATCCTTTACAATTTTTTTCTCTCATGAATTAAATAATCTTCCCTAGACGAGAAATCATGAAACTTTTATAAATTTTTGATTCCGAAAGCTTCGCCTCCGGAAAATCCTTCGTAAGTCTTCACAGTGTATAAGAGACTTGGGAGGTCTCGCGAAGCTGTGCGATATTCTGGTAAAGATGAAAATTCTGCATCTGCCAATAATTTAACCCCGATTATCAATCCGTAACCAATTACGTCACTTAGTAAAAAGCCAAAAAGTCTTTAAAATTTAAAACGTGGGGCCTCTAGTGTAATTACAAGTAGAGAAAACATTAGTATATCCAACATATTATAGTTCGCACAGATCGTAAATTGGCGAAGTGTTATTTTTTTCTCAATTTCAATTAAAATAATTAAGACATACGTTGAATGGAGACATGACACTCTAAAAAATTCAGCAAAAATCAAGGAGTATGGGACAGAAGAGGGAGGCATGTTTCGCCGTCATTGGCGAGTAGCAGGTCCTTGTGCTCCTACCTGCAATGCGCTATGTGTCTGTGTATTAATATTAATCTCCTATGAGATTTCTAGAAGGGATAATTACCCGCACGACTCATTCAGTACCGCCCCCTGTTCCATTAACATTCAACATTATATACGAGATGGGGGGGGGGGGTTGATGGATAGAGCCGTGCCCGAGTTGGCAGCCTCCACACTGCCTGGGGGAATGTTCACTTTGTGACAAGTAATTAGACATGAAAGCCTTTGCAGCAGGCAACAAGCTAACTCCATTTTGGTGTTGAGATCTGGAAGTTGAGAATGTCTTGTCCTCTTTTACTATGCAATTTTTGTCGTATTAAATATACCAAAGGGTTGTCTGCACGAGCTTTCCAGAATACAGGCGTGCTCAGAAGAAGTAGAGACGGTTGTAGGTGCCGCCATTATCTCTATTTGAACCCGTGGTAGTTAAAAACTATTTCAAAATCGCTCAAGCATACACCAGTAGAAGGAATACGTTCAAAATCAGTTCAATGTAAATAATGTTTACCCAGTCACTGCATCCAACAACATAAAATTAGTCCAGAAATAATAGACAAAGTATTATTGACAGAAAGAAGTTGCATTCTTACATTGCTCTTAGCTGGAAGAAGCCGAACTTAATGTGTGCCGCTGACGTCACGCTCTGGGCTGCTGCTCCAAGCGCAAGCATTTAAATCCCCAATACATTGCAACAGTACGATGCGCCCTTCGACGTAATCGCTTCCCCGTGCCGTTTCTATACGCAGTAGGCATAATCGGAAAGATTTCTTTGTGAGTGGTCTGCATGCAGCAGGAAACGTTAAATATCCGCGCAACTGTAAAGAATTGTTTAAAAAGAACTTCCGTATTTAATTTGAGGCTGTAAGCGGGGTTCACACCCGGTATATGGCTGCCTCGTCCCAGGTACTCACTCATTACTGTGTCGTCTAGGTAAAGTTAATTAATGGATTTAAAGACGGTTCATTTTCACCAGTAATACTTCAAAGTCAACTTAATTAGCCTTGCGCTTGTACCCAACCAATAGGCTAAATAAAATGCAGGCCTATAGACAGAGTGGACGTTAGGCTAAATTTGTGTTTTTAAATTTCGCACTAGACTGAAGAAAGCAGTCGGTTTTAACACCCCCCTCCCCCCCAAAAAAGAGAATCTATTATAGTTATCTATTGATAAAATGCAATACTTCTATAGCAGTCTAGTAAATTTGCGCTGAGAACCATGTTTCCCTAGAGAAGAAAGGAAAAAGCTTTATAAACAAGTCTATGTGTGTGCAATATTTTTGCCTTGGACTAGTTTTGCTTGCCTATAATGCAACAAAATATATTCCTTTCAGTCGTGTAATAAATATCTCTTCTGAAGGTTAATTCTATCCATAGTGACGCATCAGCCCAGAGTGTTAAACTTTCATTACGTTGTATTGATTTTCACAAATGGAATAGTTGGGGGACCATCAGACCAATCCCTTTAACTGCCCAGAACACAATCTAGACTCTACTATACCCCGCCAAGCCCCTTGCCTGTGTACCAAAATTCCATACAATTTATTGAAAAGTTTGTGGTCTTAAAGTTTTCGATACTATTCGCTTCCACAGGTGACTACCAATGTTCACTTGCATTTATACCCTGAAAACAGATGCAGCAGTTTTCTCCCCAGCATTCATAAATACGAAAGAAAGTTCACGGCGTCATGGTTTCCACAAGACCACATCATAACTATTCTCGCCTATAGACACGAAGAAGTCACGGTTGTCATTAAAATTTGCGTACATCCGGGTCTTCGATAAGAAAAGGAGCATCGTAATATATTCTTCCGTCTTTACCACCTCTCTCTGTCTAATGAAACAATTTTTACAGACACCATGAAATTTTAGGGCCTCAGAGTAATTTACCCGATTATTTCCATGGAAAATAGAACTAGAACTGGTGTGCTTGTATGAAGTAATATTCGTTAACATGTATATATGTGAGATATATTGCCACTGGCTTGAGATTTCCAACAAGTAAGCAGATTATGAAAAGAATCGAAGTTTGTCTGCTGAACGAACCATCTAGAAGTTAAAAAAAAAATCCATACTATCCTTCCAGGCGCCATCAAAGGGTGCGTGACGTGTAAAGCGTTTTAGCATTACAATCACACAGGCTTATAGCCAATGCTTACTTTGTGGTATGCACCTTGAAACCGCTCCAGTAAAACAAAGGGTACACCTTTCACCAGAACAACCTGATAACTTCTGGCGACAGTCATGGAGTTCGTATTCAAGTCTGGATAAAAAAAAAGAAAGCTTTCAGAAGTTCTGACATGGAATTCTTTTCAAGAAGTTTTAAAATGGATTCACATCAGTATAAAATAAATCTTTCTTGCGTGTGGTCGAATGTGGTGTCCATTCTACTCGACAGAGCAATAATAGACCGAAGTATTGCAGCTAAGCCTATTTCCGGAATTTCCAAGCTAAAGACGGAGCAACATGGCACGACAAATTCTCCTCTGTCTGAAAAAAAAAGGCCAGTCTCCTTAACAGTCATCACTTATTGCTCCCTGCGAAATACCCATTTATAAAGATATCTTGAATTGAAGTAAACGGAATGTTTTCGAAATGTGTCCTTTGCGATTTTCCACACCCCATTTGACTTGATCTTTCTAAATGTAAAGTTACACAGGAAGATAAAATGCGTTGAGTCGTAAATAACAAATGTGCTTCATTGTATTTCACAACAAATTCATAGTGTGGAAACATTCTGAAACAAAAAATTTGGTTTTTAATGAGGCCTGTGGTCCTACATTATGTCCTGAGCTACTTATTTTTACTGTGAGCGTTCATTGTTTCGAAGATGTGGGAGTTTAGGTATGAGTGTAAAGCAAACTTTATACCGCGTTGCCAGAAGTTAAAAAATAAACCTATTCCGACAGTTTTATTGTAGATCATCAGCGGACAAATACGTCGCAATTTTTCCCTATATGAGCGAATTAAAAGGAGAATAATTTATAAACAAATAGTTGTTTTAGGTGGTAAAAGAAGCGAAAAATGAGAAATGCTTATTACTTGGACAAAATATGCTTATATGATAAGAGAAAAAAATTAGGTTTTTATAAAACTTAACAGATTTCTACAATTCTGCGGAACCATAAAACAAATATTTGTAAGGAAATGGAGTAACAGATACACCTGGTTCTGTACGGATCCGAAATTTGATGTTAATCAAGGTGCAATATAGAAGAATGGAGACAGTTTAAATTCGATTTGTAGAAGGGGTGTGGGATACAGAACGATACGTAATAAACGAAATGACAATACTACAACTTAGTAAGAATAACAGATATCAGTGCCAAAATGATAATAAATTTGAATGGAATTGGCCAGAACATCTGGAAGAGTAAAGAGTCGAAAACCGAATGGCGAAGTTGTTTCATTAAGATAAGTGACGCGCATAAGACGCCACGAAAGTCAGACAAAAAGACTGAAGAAACACTTTTACACTGCATGTAATGCAAAGAGGCCACATCATTCTTCACTAGAGCGAAATTGACTACTGAAGTTGTATTTTACCAGAATTGACGTTTTGGTTCTGCAAGACACAAGATGACTACACTGAACGGTCGGACTTCAATACAATGAATTACATTGCTAATTGAAAGATAAAAATGTAATATGGAATAAGAAACCAACTAGATGTCACTTAGCATATGTTTATTTCTACTTATCAGTTGCTCAACATGTTTCGGGCCACCATGTGCCCATCTTCAGGAGCTGACGACTTAGTGGTATTTTCTCTCACTACTAAGTCGTCAGCTCCTGAAGATGGGCACATGGTGGCCCGAAACATGTTGAGCAACTGATAAGTAGAAATAAACATATACTAAGTGACATCTAGTTGGTTTCTTATTCCATATTGAACTACG
>Ga0123357_10010560_pt1 | contig 11760 bp, 12 predicted proteins | sample TergutEmb28metaG_FD_89873 | JGI IMG/M metagenome (GOLD analysis project Ga0123357, IMG submission 89873) | Embiratermes neotenicus P4 segment gut microbial communities from Petit-Saut dam, French Guiana - Emb289 P4 | ecosystem: Host-associated > Arthropoda: Insects > Digestive system > Gut ...
AGTATATATATATATATATATATATATATATATATATATATATATAAACTTGTGTATATGTGTGTCAGATATACAGTGTTTCATGAAGATAAAACATATTCTATATCTATATAATAAGAACTGCACATTTTTTACATTAATATTTAATATAATTACATTAAAATATTTATGTAAAAGTGTGCGTTTTGTTGGTTCTTATTACACAGCTACCCCTTGTATATCGTACTGCACGGTTCAGAGAACGTTAAATATTCTATGTGTAATGCCTCTGAGGCAGAAGTATGTTTTGTGGTTATTTGAGTCTTAAGTCAGGATTGCAGATTTGCTGTAAAAGACTATACTGTAGCACTGGAGACTTTCGATGTATTATGTGTGTAACTTCCGTACTGCATATTAATTTCGAATGTTGTACACACCCATGGCTACCAGGTTACCTTAAATTAACAACAAATATGTTAGTCAACAAATTGTCGGTAAAAAATAAGCGTCACCTCCAGAAGTGTGGCTTGCAGCAGGTGCTGTACTGTGGACCCACAGTTCTGGAGTGACCTGTGTGAACCTCATTGTTATCTGGCGTTTTCTGCTCGGTACGTTGAAGTGATGCACATTTTTGCGTATAGGGGGGCAAACTACAGCATTTATGCTGAAAATATTGGGCCCCATTCTGCAGAAGTTAGTAGCCCAAGCAACCAGGTGCCTGGATGTGTACACCCCTGGCTTGCTGTGGCCATGTAATAGTTACGTAGGTTTCGTGGCAATTGTACGGTTTGAGATGCGATATTGGTTCCGTACCTTGTGGATTTTCAGCTGGATGTGTCCTTTGTCAAAGTAGTCTAGTATTTTTCCAGACGGGTGTTAACATAATTTAAGCTTTATCTTTTAAGTCGGAAAAAAATGTGCATCTTATAAACCTGCATTGAATCCGAAGACTTTTTAGATATATATGTTGTATATGTCCATGCGGTTGGTTAAACTGTTAACCGAAACATGAGGGGGCATAAATAGGTATTGTTAATGTCTACTTTAAACAGTGTGCTTTGATGGCGTGTTCTGTATGATTAATCAGACGTCAGAGAAAAATAAGATTTTTGAAGTTCGTGAAATTGAAAACTGTCGAACGCATTTACTGTCAAACTTGCAGAATTTTGAAGATTGAAGACTGACTACGGAGTGAGCGAGTGAGTAAATGAGTGAGTGAGACGTAAGGTATAGCAGAAAAGTTGACGAAGGGGAGAGTCATTGTACAATACAAAGTTTCCATCCTGGTCCTTCCGACAGGAGTGTCATGAAAATGGCATTATAATGGCGAGAAGTGTTGACTTGATACAGGGCCGCGGAATTTTGATTTATTGCTTAATCATAAAGACACATAATTTAGAAAGGTAAACTGATGGTGTTCAAAGCGACGCCATTAATTCTGATGAATTTAAATGTGGAGTGGAGGTCTGCATGAGAAGCATGCATTAGCGACTTGGAAGTTGGGAAACATCACAGCATTTGCTTCAAGACAGAGAAAAACAAAGAAAACCTGCGTCGAGTGCCCGGTATTAGGACTTTCGGGATGCTTGCTGACTTATAGCCAGCAGTCCGGTAAACAATTCACCTGACTTTTCCTTAACGTCTCTGCTGTTGCCCTGTGAAGTGTTTAAGTTATGTCACATGCAGTGCAGAGGTTATTCGAATTACTTGTCAAAACATCACGTATTCTTAATGCTTGTTTTAATCGTGTTCAGTCTTGCCCGTGCAGTTCTGCGCACCATGGAGGCAGTCTGTTGACTTGGTCCAGCGCAGGGATTAGCGTGATGCTGTCTATGTACTGGATCCACCGAAATGCCCGTCGGACGCCTGAAATGATGAACATTCTGTTCACATAGGACTCAAACAATTTGCGAGTTAACAAACTGACGTGACTTGTGACAGTTTCCTTAACAGCTTGTTTGCGTAAATTCTTAGTTTGAGTTATTCTTGGGAGTTCGTTGATACTTTGTTACAAAATGTTGTGGAAAATTTGGAGTTGTTAGTGTGTGTCTTGGCTGCATGTTCCCTGGCCGGGGCTGCATTCGTGATTGTTGACCGGATTAGTGATATATAAATTGTTAGACCCAGGTTAATGTTGATGTTGGAGGGCGTACTGAGCTGGTGTATGGCTGGCCGAGTCTGTGGTTTTATTTACACTGTGTTCCACTAATATGGTAGCTGTGGGTAAGTTTCGAGACAAAAGTGACATTTGCCTTAATTATATGTACAAAGAAGTTGCAAACCTGTAGAGAACAAATTTCCTTTTTATTAGAAAAATCCAACCGGTTAATTCTCATCAGAAAAATAATCGGTATTTATGGCGAGACTGTGCGAAGCACAAAAGTACACCAATGTGTCAAAATGCAGTTTCTTAGTGTTATAGCAGTGATACATACGCCTATATTACCACTACCATTTACGTGGTTGAGAGACATGGACTATACGAAGATCCTGACACCCGAAAAAAAGAAAGGCAGAGAAGCGCAGTGCATGTTTTAAGAACAACCAGTCAAGGGTAATCTTGCATCGAAAATTCTTTTCTATGAGATGTGACGCCGTGTAGGGTGTTGTGCAGACATGTACGTGGTACGTGCATTTCGGAGGAACTGAATGCCTCTACGTTCCGGTTAATCTGTGTATTTCTTGGACCATATTAGTTTAATGGAATTATTTGCTACATTTTGAGCAAAATGTTCCCCATATGAATGGATTTTTTCCTTCGCCATCACGTCCAGGCCAGCAGTGGGGTCCACGTTCTAATCAAACGGTATGGGAGTCTCTCTCCTTGGTGGTAACGTGGCCGAATTGTGAAGCTAACCACCTAGTTCCATCAGGTGCTGTGTGCAGCTGTACCTCTTTTTGTGTAATCCTGCGCATGGAGACTTGTTTCAATGTATCTCAATATGGTCCCTGCCTTTCTATGCTCGTGTATGATAGTTTGTAGTGTCGGTGCATTGCTACGTTTATCTGTGTAATTCCAATATGCAAATAACAGTTCCTATACACGTCGTTGTTGCTCTTCTTCTTCTTTTCTTCTGTGACCCCACTATCTAAGGATTAGCGCCTCCCAACTTGCTCTCGCCCATCCATCCCTATCCTGCGCTTCTTGTCTCCAATTAGCAATTCCCATCTTTCTTATGTCATTGTGTACATCATCTTTCCGTCTAGAAATTTTTGTACACAGTTCTCAATAAATTGCCGAAGGTGCACTATATTTAGGGATGTTATTTGAATGCAGAAGTAACAATAGCCTTGCGAAGGCCTGAAATCCCCGACCACTCGCATCCTTAAACTCCGCTCTGAGGATCTCAGGTCTCGCAAAGCCTAGCGAAATCCTACCTACCCATGTGCAATAACAACTTCATATCATGACATTTATCGCGAGGGCAATCAGGAAAAAATGTAACGAAGACGTTTCGGGAGTTCGGAGGTAAGTTCGGGAGAGAGAATTTGTCAGAAATATATTCACTATCTTGTTGAGCACATTTATGTGTGAGTTCTTGAAACAATTTGGTTTTTGTGAATGATGTTTCAGAATGTAAATGAAACAAGGTTTATCCGTATCAGGCGAACAGAGGGATAGAAATAACAGTAGTGTATATTCGAAATGGAGAGTTGTGTCATGGCGGAAACAAATGTTTGGGATAGGAAAAATGACATTTGGTGCATAACGGGCTGCTGTATACGCTTGTACTTTGAGCGTGTGGCCCTCTCCTGCAGTACGACCGAAACCATGTTGAAATGTATATATAGAACACATCCAGAACTGCAGTAAATCAATAACAAGCAAGGGCTGTCCGACCCCTTCCCTCGCTCCGTATACTCGTATAACCATCATCATCAACATTGTCACCGTCTTCCCTCCCCCCCAAGTTTACAGCAAAACGCTCAACCCTCCTCCTCGCGTGGTCATCGTTTTTAGGCGCGTTTGCAGTATTGCGAAAAGCGACTATTAGTTTTCATTGTCTGCCCGTCTGTCTGACCGTCCGGCCGCCCACATAGAACAACTGGGCTCCCACTGGACGGATTTTCATGAAACTTGATATTTGAGGATTTTTCGAAAATCTGTCGCGAACATTCAAGTACCATTAAAATCGGACAAGAATAAAGGGTACTTTACATGAAGACCAATGTACATTTTTGGTCTTTTCTGGCTCATTTATATGTAGAATGAGAAATGTTCCCGACAATAGTTGTAGAGAAAATCAAAACACACATTTAGTGAATCTTATGTTTATTGGACCGTGCATCATCTTGATAGTTGAATAAAGAGAGACCAACTTGATGTCACTTGCTTTATTATTTCGTTATTTAATGCTCACCATGTTTCGGATGTTAATACATCCATCCTCAGGAGCTTGCGACTTAATTGTTGAGTTATTTCATGGGTTGTATTGCTGTGGTTCGAAGTGTGTTGGTGTTACGTTGTGGTTTGGCTGGGGTGGTGTGGTGTGGTATCCGTATGCAGGCTGAGGCACTTCAGTGCTTCAGCCTGCATACGGATACCACACCACCACAGCCAAACCACAGCGTAACAACAACACACATCGAACCAGAGCAACACAACCCATGAAATAACTCAACAAATAAGTCGCAAGCTCCTGAGGATGGCTGTATTAACATCCGAAACATGTTGAGCATTAAATAATAAAATAATAAAGCAAGTGACATCAAGTTGGTCTCTCTTTATTCAACACATTTAGTGTTCAGTAATTTTCTTTTCGGAAGTCGTGCTGTTTATGAGGTTATGTGGGAAAATATTGTAAAGTGGGGCAGTCTACAGATGACAGTATGGTGCAATCGCATTGCATGCTGGATACCTAAGACTACAAATGCATAAACTCAAGTTGTGTAATACTCATTGCTTTTCCACAGCAACAGTGGTTGCACGAACGCGTCTCGTTGTTACGTTATACGTTCATTGGCTGTCTGGCTGTTGCTGCTGTAGCACCACACTTCAGTTTACATTCCCAGATGATAAATACTGCATGACTGTATTCTTATTTTCAGGTTTCGCCAACACTTAAATTACAGCGGGGAAGACAAGGCAGTGTTAGGTTTCATTTGAATTTCCAGATTGAGCCAGTACGTAAGGAAAATTAGGGGGAATGTCCGCAGATCATAACGATTGTGGCGGTTTGCTCTGCCCCAAGGTTTAAATTCTTTTTAACACTGAAATTGAGAGTGTTGAAATTTGCCTTTCCACTTTTCACATGACACACGCAGTACAGGATTTCTTTTTATGTTAACACCATATTTAGGGTCGGTTGTAATAGATACCTGGGAAAATGCGAAATATATTATTTTTTATACTTATTTCGAAAATGGCGAGATCTTTGGATTGTATGTGTTAATCGTCAAATTGTTCTTAGACCGCAGCACGTACCTCACAGAATATACGTAGTCTTCACTAAAGGATATTTTGTCCTAAATGAACGTAGGACTTCATGTAAAGTATCTTATTTTTGTCGGATTTTAACCGAGATCGGAATTTATCGATAGAGTTTAGCATAAGCCCCAAGTATGAATTTTCACGACAGTTAGAGGTAGGAGTGACGTTGTTCCACGCCGGCAGATCGGGGGATAGGCAAACGTGGCTGGAATAATGGTCATTTTTCGCAATTGCTTTGCGAACGAAACCAAAAATATTGCGTTGATGATTTGTGGACTAGAGTACCTGCCTTCGTATCTGTTTTTCGTTGTAGTGTCTGTAGTAATCTCCCTCCCTTCTGTTCACTTCCAACAAAGTCAAAACCTCTTTGCGTGTGTGTGTGCGTGCCTCTGTGTGCGTGTTCTTAATGGTGAATCAACGTTTATCTTGAACTACATATTGGCGTGTATTATAAATACAGGGAGAAGAGTTTAATTTTAAACTTTATTTAGTTATTTAATTCACATAAAAATTGCACAGAAACAATTTTGAAGACGGTTTTTAGGTCATCTGTTTGACAGTATGTGTAAAAAATATTACACTTACGTCTTTAAGGTTCTTAACGTGTCCCCAGCAGATATAGGTTATGTATCCCAGCTTCAGAATCGCTGGTTTATGTGATGAGTATCGGACCACGAGGTCATGTCAGTCGGACATCATCATCATCGTCGTCGTCGTCGTCGTCGTCAGTCACCAGTCATCTTTATCTTTAGTGGGGAGCAAAATAGAAGAACCGCTCACTAGTGGTTCCGTCTAAAAATGTCAGTTCCTAGCTTTTAGTCATGATTTTCAAAGACCATGTTGGAAGGTACAAGCTGCTAATAGTATTTAATCGAAGGGCACATTAATAGTACTGACGGCGGTGACTATTATGGCTGCTGCCTTGTGGAACGTGGCATTGTGTGGCGTCACACCCAAAAATTGTCTTCAGTAAACGTAAATTTCATGGTGTGTAGAAACATTTGTCATGTTCAGGCAGTATATTTCATTTGTTTCATTCGCGTTTCTGATTGTTCATGGTCCGCGACGGTTAATGTATATAAATATATATATATATATATATATATGCTGTTCATTGTCTGCGACAGTTTGTATATATATATTTATGCTGTTCATGGTCTGCAACAGTTTGTGTGTGTGTATATATATATATATATGTATGTATATATATATATATATATGCTGTTCATGGTCTGCGACAGTTAGTATATATATTTATGCTGTTCATGGTCTGCGACAGCGTCGCTCTCATGTTCGTGTATCAACCACTAGTCCACGAAAATTTAACCTGATCCAGTGAACGATTAGTAAATACATTTTAGCTTGTTTTGGTGCAGTTTTGTATGTTGTATCATCATTGCCTCATATAATTAACGAAAACCAAATTTGTGTAAAGTAGACGGAATTATGCTTACAATACACGTACGTCAAGCTACCCGAGCTAGGACCTGCCAGGCTGAACCTCCAGTGCCCTACACAAATGTGTACGTACTGGGTTATTTGTTTTTAAAACAACATTACGGTTTTAATTAAACATAAAGCGGTATAATCATTGCGTCCTACCGGCAGTGTGACGTCAGCCATTTAAATAACTGCTCAGTCATTACACTATAAAACATTGAAGTCACTCATTTCATCCCTACTGGCCATCTTCCGTTGTTTACACATATTTGACAGGGTTGGTTTTCTGTCAGTATATATAGGCAGGCCCCTTATGTGAAGAAGAATGAAGTGAAACCATTCTTCAGAAGTTTCGTGTATTGGTAGATGTTGAACTTTGAATTTTGTATGCGAGAACTTCCCAATGTCAGGGGTGCAGTGTGGAATTACGATTGTCGGGAATTTATTAGTATAATCGGGCATGTGTTATGTATGTGGGCTTGAAGTATATGTATGTACAAGGGGGTGCTGATAAGTCCTTAGCCCGACATACTTCCCGATGTTGTAGGACAAAATCGATAATGTCGTTGGAAAGAGGGGTCTCTTCGTGTGCGGAATTGCAAGTCTATTCTTGTTACAGAGGCTGAAAGGAAGCATGTCAGGCGACGCGCGCGATTTCAACATGGAGACGAAAAATGTCATCCCCCCCCACCCCCCCCCTTTTTTTTTTGCGAGGCAAGGCGCCGAAGGAAATTCACGCCATTCTGACAGAAACATTAGGGGAACATGCACCATCGAATGCGACCGTCAAAAACTGGGTGGCCCAGTTTAAACGTGGTAATTTTTCCACCTATGATGCTCCTCGTCATGGACGACCCAAAACAGTGACCACACCGGAGATTAATGATAAAATTCAAGAGCTAATCTTGGAAGGCCATCGGATTTCGGCTAAATCAGTAGCTGAGCAACTGGGCATCTCACGTGAGCGGGTTGCGTCCATCACTCATGAAGATTTGGACATGCGGAAGCTCTCCGCGATGTGGGTCCCGAAATTCCTGAACGCGGATCAAAAAAGTCAACGGTGCCAGTCCTCTGAGCAGCTTTTGGAATTTTTTCGGCGCGATCCAAATGACTTCCTGTCGCGATTGGTGACCATGGACGAAACCTGGTTATATCACTATGACCCGGAGACAAAGCAACAATCAGTGGAGTGGCGGCATAGCGGCTTACCCCGCCCGTCCCAAAAGATTCCGAGTGCAAAAATCCGCTGGAAAAGTTCTCGCCTCGATTTTTTAGAATCAAGACGGCATCCTCATTGATTATCTTCCAAAGGGCTAAACTATCAACGCGGAGTATTACTCATCTCTGGTGGTGCAATTGAAGGACATTTTGAAGGAAAAACGCCGCTGGAAGTTCACCAAGGGTGTCTTGTTCTTGCACAACAATGCCCCGGCTCACCGGACACTTGCAACCCAGAAGAAACTGGCCTACCTGGGCATCCATTGTCTTGATCTCCCACCCTATTTTCTAGATCTGGCCTCGTCGGATTTCCACCTGTTCCCTGGACTGAAAAAACAATTGAAAGGTCGCCATTTTTCGTCCGACGCGGAGGTCATTGCTGCCGCGGAGACCTGGTTGGACGGACAACATTCTGATTTTTTTTTGAGTGGCTTGTAAAAGTTCGAGCAAGGGGCTAAGAAGTGTATTGAGCTTCGTGGCGAGTGTGTTGAATAAATCCCGAGTCTGGTCGCTGTAGCTTGTTTCCTTCCTGGTCGGGCTAAGGACTTATCATCATCCCTTCGTATGTATGTAGTACGTATGTATGTATCTATGTATGCATGTACGTACGTATTCATGTATGTGTGTGTGTATGTATGTATGTGTATGTAATGTGTGTGTATGTATGTATGTATGTTTGTATGTATGTATGTATGTATTATGTATTATGTGAGTATGTATGTATGTATGTATGTATGTATATATATGTATGTATGTGTGTATGTATGTATGTATGTATGTATGTATGTATGTATGTATGTGTGTATGTATGTATGGATGCATGTACGTAGGTACGTACGTATGTATGTATGTATTTATGCATGAGTGACATGCGGAGTGTGCCACTTTATAGCCATTATAGAATTTTTGCATATGCATATTAGATTATAAAACTGAGGAAACAGTTGCATTCATATTGTGTTTAGAACACACAGCAAGTTTTATAATATCAGTCTTTGAAAATAAAATTTTATGTGGTGTGTTTCGCAGTTATATGGAGGCCTGGCGTATTATAAATCCATATAAACGGGAGCATTATATATATATATATATATATATATATATATATATATTCCTAATGTTGCTCCATATTGCATTGAAAAATCTGGTTTTCGATATCCCGTTTCATAGTGAACAGTACTTATGGCAAGGAGGTCCTTCTGTTGCACAATTATTCATGAAAATTTTAGTGTTCTGGGATGTTACGCGAAGTTTTTCCATAGGTAGGTAGCAACATTTCGGAGCGACCTTCTGTCGCCATCTTGAGTATAGCCGCATGTCGATAGTAGCTTTGCCTGGTAAATGTGCTGCTGCTTAAATCGACACTGAAGATGGTGGCAGCAAGTTTCTCCGGAATGTTGATACGTCTTAATCAAATTTCACGACTTAACATCCCAGCTTCCAGCACTGTTTACCGTCAACTGGTGTCGCACAGTCAGGCCAAACACACCGGTACAGATTCTGTTGTCTTCAGATGCAAACGCTGCTCAGCCGCCTCGGTCGGAGTACCAGAACAGGTGTATGGCGTAAATCTTCTATTTGTATTGTCATGTCTGTCCGTCCGCATGGAACATAGCGACTCCCACCGGACGGATTTTTATGGTTTCATGTTTGGTTGCTTTTTACTGAAATTTGTTGATACATTCCGTTGCTGGTTAATATCGGATAAATGTAATGAACATATTGCGTGAAGACCTGCTTGTGTTTATGACCCCCTGCCATGATTGGTGGTCATAATTGAGACAACGTTTTCTGTGTGAGACGGAAAAGAGAGTTTATAATTGAGAGATAAACCTGAAGAAGTTGAGTATCCTGCATGATAGCTCATGAACATCGGGTATCAACTTTTAAGACAGGACTGGCCAACTTCAAACCACATGGGCCCACATAATTCGTTAAGGACTCACCTGAGGGCCGCAGTTGTGTATACATGTGTCGAAACTAAAGAGGAGGGAGACTGAATCCACTAGAACGCGTTTATTTGAAACAGTAAGTTACCCTAAATGTACGTTTGAATGACAAGGTATTGGGCCATACTGAAATGGTTTACTGTGTGTTGTCTTATAAGTGATGAGTTATAGCTTGTGGACATTTTCTGTGTTAATGAAGTTAGCATATTATGTTCTTTAGACCGATTATATAATGTCGCACGGCACCATTCGCACTGTACACACGGCCTACGCAGCGGCTCTCAAGACCACCTCCCACCCAAATACTCGGTGCAGAAAACCATATGCTGCAACTCAATATCTAATGCTCCTGATGATGTTCGTATGTAACCGAAACATGTCGAGCTAAGAATACATCAATAAAATTGCCTAGTAGCATCAAGTTGGCATTTCACTTTATTTCATGAGGAAGATGCACAGTCAAACAACCCTCAAGTTATATAATGTTTGTTAAATTGTATTGCTGAAAATATTCAGGTGACCGATGGTCACATGTTGGTCATCGCATTTACGTTATCTCGATTATCATCTAATGTGCGTCCGTTGCCAAGATACACAGACATAGTATGTGTTAAAATACTCACATTTGTCTGGGAAGTAATGGTCTATTTAACATATGGAGGCGTTAACAGAGGGCGCGCAAGAAGTGTCACGCTCGGCGGACATTTCCTAATTTGTTACGGGTTTTAATCATCCAGCAAAGCGAATGCTGGAATGATACCGTAAAGTAGGGCACACTATTTTCGAAATGCTTGTATTGTACTGTGCATGAACACCACTAATGATTCTCAAACATACGTACATAAATACATACATGTGTGTGTAATACGTACGTACATACGTTATGCATTCCATAGATCCGTCTTCCTCATTGCTTTGTATTTAAGTTGTGCAGCTAAAGCAGCATCTGGTAACCAACCAGAGAATCAGTTCTTCGTATGCTTTCTGTGTAACTTCTTGGAATTTTATCTCACTTTATTTTTGTGTCGCTTGTCAACATTATTTCGAAAGTTTCATTTATTGTAGTGTGTTTTTGTTGCTTTTATGCTATGTATCAGAGGCGTACTGTAGTGGCCGACTTTCAGTTTCTAGTGTTCTAGCATGTCCTGTGGTTAGCGGGGCAGCAGGTGCATGGCGGGACTGGGATTTCAGTCGACAAGAAACGTATCCAGGCGGCCGCAATGACCCCCCACCCCCCCTCCCCAAATCTCTAAGCATAACCCGTTCAAACCTTCGGTCGCGGGCAACATGTTGCCCGTCACACAGTGCTGTGTTGGCGATGGAGACGTCTCGAATTGAGAAAACCTCCGTTATTCACCTGGTCAAACGGAGAGAAAAAACTGCAATAATTTCGAAAACTTATAGCTGTTTATTTATGGAGACATGCATTACGTTACTAAATAACTTTGTGCTAAAAGTAGTCACGCCCTAGTCTAGGTTGTGAAGTACATTTTTATAAATTTTTCATACAGTCGTCTTCACATTTTATTGCACATGATGCATATATAAATAAACAGGTAAAGGTGAAGCAGTCCCGTTACAGGCCCGGAGTGACCCAGAGGGTTCCAGGAAGTTAAGGTTCCCAGTTTTCGTGACAACATCACAGGATGGTGGTAAGGTTGTCAGCCTTACGCACCGGCCGCCTTTACCCCCAGGAAATACTCCTGGTACTCATTTCTGTTAGAGGCTGAGTCGACCCCAGGG